>FWPV01015216.1_pt1 | contig 11101 bp, 12 predicted proteins | sample 2228371 | NCBI WGS metagenome assembly FWPV01 (sample SAMEA103939776, study PRJEB20133) | metagenome | reverse complement strand
GGTGTTTTTTTCACATGATAACATGAATTTTCAGTCATTTTGGTAGTATTGCACTGGGAAATGTCCGAACTTATGTCCTAAGATCAGACAAATCCTGTGATTGCAAATAATTGGAACAATGCCCGAACTTATGTCTGAAGCTCAGGAAAATTGTGTGGACAAGTTTTTAAGTTTTGCTTATAATAGATCAACAAAAGGTTTTTCAGGTGTGGAGATTAAAGATGAGTAAAATATTAATAGTTGATGATGAAGAGAAGGTATGTTGGGCTTTTGAACAATTTCTCAAAGGGGAAGGGCACAAAACGCTTATCGCCAGTAATGCACGAGATGCAATTGAAATAATGACGTCGGAGTCTCCTGAATTGGTTATAATGGATATAAAATTGCCCGGAGATATGGACGGATTAGATGCACTTACCGAGATGAAGAAAATTGATCCAAATGTTTATATTATAATAATGACCGCCTATGGCACTATGCAAACTGCGATCAAAGCTATGCAATTAGGGGCTTATGATTATATCCTAAAACCAATTGATCTAGATCAAATAAAGATCGTCATTGACAAAGCATTAAAAGCACACAGGCAAAGCCAAGAGCTAGCAATGTTCAGATCAGAGGTTATGGGCAAATATCAAAAAGATAATTTAGTCGGCAACAATCCTAAGATGCAAGAGATTTACAAACTGATCGGAACATTAACGACAAATGATCTGACGGTACTGATAGAAGGCGAAACTGGTGTAGGCAAGGAACTCGTCGCAAAGGCTATTCATTACAACAGCCCACGTAGGAATAAACCATTTGTGACGGTTAATTGCGCTGCATTGACAGAAAGTCTATTAGAAAGTGAGCTTTTTGGTCATGAAAAAGGCTCTTTTACAGGTGCAATAATACAAAAACAGGGGAAATTTGAGGTTGCGCAAGATGGAACAATTCTTCTTGATGAGATAGGGGATATATCACCAAAATTACAAACAAAACTTCTTAGAGTGCTTGATAAAAGAGAATTTGAAAGGGTAGGCAGTAATCGCCCATTAAAAATGGATGCAAGGATCATAGCGTCTACAAATAAAGACCTTTCCATAGAGGTCCAGTCTGGAAATTTCAGAAGCGACTTGTATTATCGCCTAAGAGTGATGTATATAAAAATACCGCCATTGAGAGAACGTAAAGATGACATCCCACTTCTGGTCAGACATTTTATACAGATGGTTAACGAAAGCTTAGGCAAGCAAATAATTGGAGTTGATGATAATGTTATGAATGTCTTGCTTGATTATGACTGGATCGGAAACGTCCGAGAACTTGAAAATACGATTAAGAGTGCAGCGGTTTTGTGCAAGGGAGATTTAATATTACTCGAACACTTGCCGAATAATATTAAAAAAAATCAACCTTCACCATCTATTTATCATTCTTTAGATCTGGCAATCGCTGATGTGCTTACGCAAAAGATTCAATCAGGATCAGCTACCCCTTATGACGATATAATTGACTATGTCGGAAGTTTTATAGTAAAAAAGACCCTTGAACACTACGATCAAAATCAGGTTAAAGCGGCATCAGTATTAGGCATTAGCAGAACAACTTTAAGAAAAAAAATGAAAAAATAATCTACCATTCTTTCCAAAGCACATATTGACAATACAATTCCTTGTATTTCTTCAACATTTCGTTTTGTGCCTCTAACTCTGCTTTTTCTTTCAGCAGAAATTCTATCTCTTTATGTAACAATTCGTTTTCCTTATTTATTATCTCATTTTCCTTCAAGATTTTGACGATTGACGCTATATTTACCATATAATCCCTCCATAAGACAAAGTTTCTTTGACAATTTAAAAATTATCTTTGATAAATCTATATGCATCTGCCCCAAAAGACTGTATTACTCAATAAAGGGCTTTGAATATTCTTCATGTCAAAATTTAATTATAAGCATAGATCATACCATATTTACATATCCAGCTTATTTTATCTCAAACATAAGATTTTATGAGGCTTTTCTAAAATGCCAAACATGAACCAAGTTATTGCGATGGCTTTCAAAGTGGCTTATTATGCAACACGTATAAAATCCCTGTATAAAATTTTGACCTTATATAGAATACTAGATGTTTTCCAGAGCAATCATCAAGTATCACTTGAAATTCGCTACTTTAAGCCATTTGCTAATTAAAATCTCAGTAATTATACATTCACTTCCAACTTTTTCCTTTCGGAAATCAGAAATTTTTGCTAGAATTTTTAATAATTGGACGGATTTGAGCTATTTCTTATCATTCCTTCCTGTCCTCCATTTTTCAAAAATTAGATAGCTCTGATTAAAATAACTTGCAAATTTGATTGCAATTGGTTTATAATCATAGTGCAAAATTGTGTGATACGGAGGAAACCCAATTGTCGATCAAAAGGAAGTCTAATACAGTAGAAATAAAGGGATTTGGAGATGAAATTTTCATCATTTTCAACCAAAAATCTCCTTTTCCTGACATAGAAGAAGAATTGATACATAAACTCTATAGATCCAAGAACTTCTTTGTAGGTAAACCCATTGTCTTAGACATAAGAGATCGTATTTTCAGTTACGAGGAATGCTTAAGGTTAAAGGAAATTTTGGTTGACAAGTTTAACTTGACCATATCTTATGCAAGGACGAATTCGCCGGAGACTACAAAGAATGTTGAGGAGATCGGTTGGTCTGTTGAGACACTTATTCAAAAAGAAGATTATGATACCAAAACGGTAATAGTTAAGAAAACTGTTAGAACTGGTCAAAAACTGAAATATGAGGGCAATCTTGTTTTGGTCGGTGATGTAAATCCCGGTGGAGAGGTCATCGCTGATGGAGATATTATCGTCTTCGGAAAATTAAGAGGAATAGCTCATGCAGGGGCAAGTGGAAATAGATCAGCAACCATCACTGCTATTGAATTAAACCCTCTACAATTAAGAATAGCTGATATGATAAGATTTGCACCAAATTCAGGTTTTAAGCCAGCTAATGCTCCAGAAATCGCAATGATAAAAGAGGGAAACATTGTTATTGATCTTGTTGATAAATCAAAGAGGGGGGAACTATGATATGCAAGGTAAATCTTTTGTTGTTACTTCTGGTAAAGGTGGGGTCGGAAAAACAACGGTCACATCAAATTTAGGAAGCGCTTTAGCTCTTCGTGGAAAAAAGGTCTGTGTTGTTGATGCTGATATCGGGCTAAGAAACCTTGATGTCGTTATGGGACTAGAAAATCGTGTTGTCTATGATCTCGTGGAAGTTATAGAAGGTGATTGTAAATTAAAAAAAGCTCTTGTTAAAGACAAAAGGGCAGAAAGTTTATTCCTTCTTCCAGCTTCTCAAACAAAAAACAAAGCTGATATTAAACCAGAACAAATGAAAAGACTTATTATGATGTTAAAAGAAGAAGAAGGGTTTGATTATATCCTAGTAGATTGCCCTGCTGGTATCGAGCAAGGCTTTAAAAATGCTATTGCTGGCGCGGATGAAGCTATCATCGTAACGGTTCCTGAAATATCAGCTATAAGGGACGCAGATAAAGTTATCGGACTCCTACAAATGGAAGAAATTTACGAACCAAAACTTATTATAAACAGATTGGCTTTTGATATGGTAAAAAGAAAAGATATGATGGACAAAGATGATATAATTGACATCTTGGCGATAGATTTGCTTGGAGTTATCCCAGAAGATAAACAAGTGATCATCTCATCTAGCAAAGGCGAGCCTATAATCTATTCCGGAAATAATTCATTATCCGCTGCCGCATTTAAAAGAATCGCAAGAAGAATTGAAGGCGAAAAAGTTCCTTTATTCGGAATCAATGAAAATGACGGTTTTTTCAACCGTTTAAGACGTATATTTGGATTGAACAGAAAGGAGACAAGCAATGTTTGAATCTATAATAAGATGGCTTAAAGGAGGACAGCAACAGACAAGCAAGGATATTTGTAAAAACAGGCTAAAACTGATCTTGGCTTATGATCGCACTGAAATCTCTCCTGAAATACTTGATGCACTTAAAGAGGATATGTTCCTTACGATATCCAAATACTTTGATATAAAAGAAGAAGATGTTATGATGAATATATCCAGATCAGATGAAAGCGTTGCATTAATGGCAAATATCCCTATTATCGGTATGAAAAGACAACCAGTAGCTTAATCGTTGTTTAACAAATTTATTTATAAGCTTGAATATCTTACTTTGAAAAGATGTTATGTAACTTTGATGGCTATAAGGGTGATGTCGTCGCTTTGTGGTGTGCCATCTAAAAAATCCAATATTTGCGAATATATAATGTCTATAAGTTCTTCAGGATTTGTATTATAATTCTTTTGTACTATTTGCATAATACGACGTAAACCGAATATCTCTTTCTCTGAATTTGTGGCTTCTATTGCACCGTCAGTATAAAGCAGAATAATATCATCTGGTAAAAGCTCTATTTGATCCTCATCATATTGAGTGTCTCTAATGATGCCTGCTGGAATTCCTCCTGTTTCAAGAAAGAATCCCACTCCTTTTCTAAAAATGATCGGCGGATTATGCCCCGCATTAGTATATTTTAAAGTGAGATACTCTGAATTCAATATCCCGTAAAATGCCGTTACAAACTCAGTAGTCCTTGAATACTCACATATATATCTGTTGACAGCATCGATGACCTCCGATGGACCAAAACTTCCGTCTTTGCCTGCATTTGCCCTGATAGTTGCATGAATAGTTGCCATAAGTATAGCACTAGGTATACCTTTTCCCGAAACATCTGCAATAACTAGTCCCATATTTTTATCGTCAAGTTCAATAAAATCATATAAGTCTCCACTAAGTTTTCCATAGGGCAGAAATTTTGTTTTTATATCAAATCTATTGGTATCAGGATCAAGCTTAGGTAAAAGCTCAGATTGGACTTCTCCTGCGATAGTCAATTCCCTTTCAATACGTTGCTTCTCTATGCTTTGTTCATAAAGTTTGGCGTTTTCTATTGCTACCGCTGCTTGACTAGCTATGGATTGAATGAGCATAATCTCATCTTTTGTAAACTCCCGGGGTTCACCTGTATAAAGATGGATGGTCCCTATAGCCCTATCTTTTATCCTTAAACCAGCACAGAGCATCGTTGACAGCCCTTCCATTTTTACAGATCTATTATAGAAAAATCTTGGATCATCGGAGATGTCATTTATTACGCTTACCTTGCCGTCTAATGCAGATCGGCAAATAGGATGATCTTCAAGAAAAACAGGTCCTTTGCTCAAATATTGCGGAGATAGGTTATAAATTGACTTCAAGATCAATTCATTGCCTTCATCATTCAGAAGCCTTATAGTGCTTGCCTTCACATTAAGCACTTTGACAATGCCTTCTGTGATCCTGTCAAGGACTTCTTGTAAACCAAGTGATGAGGTTAACAACTGACTTATTTCAAGTAATGCAGACAGCTCTTTGACCTTTTTATTTAGAGAATACCCTTGATAACACAAGGCGAGTAGTGTATTGGCTAATGTATAGAGAAAATTAGTCGTGGAGTTTATCGTCTCTTCTGACCACACTTGAACCTTCTGTGCTGACTGAATGAGCTTTTGTGGGTCTATGTTAAATTTATTGGCGAGTTCAATCACTTTCTCGTTTGTTATTGGTTCTATCGGTCTATCTCCCAAAACGATCGTTCCAACTATATGTCCCTCAATTTGGATCGGTGCTGCAAATTGCGTAAGCCCAGCAAAACAGGTATATTTTTGTGGTTTGCCTGCTTTCGCTGCTAGCTCAGCCGCTTTTATATTAGACTCTCTACATTCTGGATTTGTATGGTCCTCCCCTGAAATCAATGAACAGAACTCACTGCTTAGACTTGCCTTGGTTACCGGATATCCGTATGGGTCTCTAATAAGTATCGGCACGCCTGCGGTCTCAGCTGCCCAATCTTGAATTTGTTGAAGGATTGATATATCAATCAAGTCGGTTATCTTTGGAACAGATTCTTCTTTTATTTCTCTAATTGTTTGAATTTTTGTCATTTTTATTATTTTTGTTGAGAAATATCAAAACGCCCCGTCTATTGCAACGAAAATTTTTGTTGAATTTCCGCTATAATGCCCAGTGCTATAAAGCACGCCCTCTTCATCTATATAAGTATAGTCAAAATTCATAAAATCCATAGGACGATAATGTGATGCAATGAACGACAATCTCATATTGCTTCCAAGATCATATCTTGCCCCCAAAGCCAAGACATACCACCAGAGTTTCTCTTTTAAATTTCTTTGGTTATTCAAATCTATTGCATCTATATCATAGTTATATCTTCCACCGCCTACATAACCAAAAACTTTTGCTGTTCTATAATCAAATGGATCATGGTTCACTATCAAGTCCAAGTCAATTCTAATTCTACCTGATGTGTATTTATCAGTAGTTATATCATCCTGAATGTATCCTCTTCTATCATCTCCTGGATATTTTTCAGTTGTCTTACCACGTAGCTGAATTAAATATGTAGACATAGAACAATAAAAAGATTCTGTCACATTATATCCTGCTTTTATTATGCTTGTTATTTGAAAATATCTTTGACGCTCATCAAAGTCAAAATAGTCGTTTAAGTCGTATGGGTTATCTATATCCGTTTTACTTTCATTATTTAGGAGTCTAAAAGTCAGTAATTTATCAAATGATGATAGTTTGACGGTTTTTTCCACTGAATACTTTCTTATAACAAGTCTATCTTTATCTAGCAGATACAAATTTCCATTGGGATCAATACCTTTGAATTCCAAGTCACGCAGTTCAGGATCGGATTTGTCAATTTTGTAAAGATATTTTGCAATAAATTTGCCATTCTCATCAAATTTCTGAAATCGTCTTATCTCGCTTTCATATTGACGCTTTTGTGGAACTAAAGGATCGGCTTGTCCAGTTACAACGATGGTTGAATCAACAACGTTTCTATGCTGAATATTTGTTTTAAAGACCCTTTTATACTTTGCAGAGTCAGCAACTAAAATAGCATCATCTATGGTCGATGTGATATATAATTTACCGCGAAAACATCCATTTCCATCGCCTTTCTTTCCAAAAGAGCCTATAAACTCTCCATCAGAATTAAACTTCAAGAATCTGCTATTTCCGCTATCTGCAACGTATATGTTTCCTTTTGAATCAACGGTCAGTCCAGTAGCGGAGTCCATCTGACCTTTGCCATCTCCGTGTTCGCCAAAGATTTTTATCAGTTGTCCTGATGTGTCAATCTTATAGATTTTATCTTGATCAAGGATGAATAAATTTTCTGAGCTATCTACGCAGATATATAAACGTCTTTCTGTCTCTGGTTTGGTAACAAGCAAAGCAAAATTACCTTCGGTATCAATCGCGGGAACTGGTTTACCGCCTTCTAAGGGCTTTTTTGTCAGATCGCCAACAGTAAATGTCGACAAAAACTTTCCTTCTTTCGAAAACTTATGGACGCATATACCATAATTGAATATTTTTGGAGAATCTGTCCCTTTGACATAGATCATATTCCAATCAACGACATATATATTTTTATATTTGTCAACTGCAAGGTTTTTTGGATTGATGAAAAGGAAACTTTCGTTTGGTGTTATCTCAAAAAGTGGCTTTCCTTCGGGATCAAATTTTTGCACTCTTAGGTTTTCTTCATCCAAGATATAGATATTTTCATCGTTATCAAATGTAACGACAGTTTTCTCAGAGAATTTGCCTATTGATTCGCCCTTTCCGCCAAATTCAAGGACAAACTCCATATTTTTAACTGTAAAAGCTGACGACGATAAAGATATTAGGAATAAAAGAATCAGTCCATATAATAGTTTCATTTAGATACACTCCGAAATAGACACAGAATTTATATTCAGAATCCGTCATCTGCCCTTTTTACTATTGGCAAACATAACCCTGTCTAATATGCCATTTACAAACTTTCCCGAACTTGGCGTGCTAAATCTGTTTGCAAGATCAACAGCTTCATCTATTGTAGCTGCTGGCGGGATATCTTCCATATATATGATCTCGAAGACTGCAAATCTAATTATATTACGGTCGACAATAGGCATTTCGTCTATTTTCCAATGTTCAGAGTAATCTGATATTATTTTGTCAATTTCTTCCAGATGTTCGTAAGTGCCTCTGACCAAATCATTAGCGAAGCTTACCACATCAGGAGAACGTGTCTTATACTGCCAGTATTTTTCAATGACATCATCAATTGGACTTTCGGTTATATCCGCTTGATAGAGCATTTGTAAAGCACATTCTCTAGCTTTGGTCCTTTTACGCAATTGATAACCTCGTATCGTTATATAAAAGATAGATGATAGATTTTAACCCAATTGCTTGAATAAATTGACCATTTCGATAGCTGTTAACGCAGCATCTGCGCCTTTGTTTCCGACTTTGGTCCCGGCACGTTCAATGGCTTGCTCAATATTTTCAGTAGTTATAACGCCGAAAATAGTTGGAATGCCAGTTTTCAGACCAACGTGAGCTATTCCCTTTGATGCCTCTGCTGCTATATAATCAAAATGTGGCGTAGCACCTCTTATCAATGCACCAAGACAGATCACAGCGTCATATTTTCCGCTAGAAGCCATCTTATCAGCGGTTATCGGTATCTCAAAAGAGCCAGGAACCCAGGCGACGTCTATATCATCGGAATTGACGCCGTGTCTTTCAAGGGCATCCAATGCTCCGCCTAACAGCTTTGAAGTGATAAATTCATTAAATCGGCTAACGACTATGCCGATCTTTAGCCCTGTGCCTATCAGCGATCCTTGATAAACTTTTGTCATCTTTTTCTATATCCTCCCAAAATTCCCATTCAAAATAATGTCCCAGTTTTTTGTGTTTCGTCTGCAAATATTGGTAATTGACTTCATTTGGTGGTATCACAATCGGGACACGCTCGACGATTTCCAATCCATAACCATCAAGAGCAGCGATCTTCCGTGGATTGTTTGTTATTAGACGGATTTTATGTAATCCCAGATCAGCTAATATTTGCGCCCCAATTCCGTAATCCCTGAGATCAGCTTTGAAACCAAGTTTTTCATTGGCTTCTACAGTATCAAATCCGTCGTCTTGAAGCTTATATGCACGTATCTTATTTTTTAGCCCAATGCCCCTTCCTTCTTGATTCATATAAACAAGGACGCCTTTTCCTTCATCTTGGATCATCTTCATCGCTTGTTTTAACTGCTCTCCGCAATCACATCGTAAAGAATGAAAGGTATCACCAGTTAGGCATTTTGAATGAACACGCACAAGGACGGGCTCATCTCCATTAAGCTCGCCTTTCGTTAATGCTACATGTTCGTCATCATCAATTTGCGATTCATATACATGTATTTTAAATTCGCCGAAAGCTGTTGGAAAATCTGCGGATGCAATACGTTTGACAAGCTTTTCCGTCCTTCTTCTATACTCAATTAAATCTGCTATCGTAGCAATTTTCAGCCCATATTTTTCAGCAAACTCCATCAATTCTGGCACTCTTGCCATAGTGCCATCTTCATTCATTATCTCACATATAACGCCAGCAGGAAACAAACCGGCTAATCTAGCGAGGTCAACTGATGCCTCTGTATGTCCAGCACGGACTAAAACCCCGCCTTCCCTTGCTCTCAATGGAAAGATATGACCAGGACGTATAAAATCCTCAGGAGTTGCATTAGGATCAACAAAAGTCTTTATCGTTAATGCCCGATCATAAGCAGAGATACCAGTAGAGGTCTTATCTTTTGCATCTATTGTTACAGTGTAAGCTGTATTAAGATGAGCAGTGCTTCCAGTAGTCATAGGACAAATGCGCAGTTCATCAAGTCTCTCTCCTGTCGCTGATAGGCATATCATACCACTGCCCTTTTTTGCCATAAAAGTTATAGCTTCTGGTGTTATTTTCTCTGCTGCCATCACCAGATCGCCTTCGTTCTCTCGGTCTTCATCATCAACAATGATGACCATCTCTCCAGCTTTGATCGCTTCAATAGTCTCTTCTATTGTATTAAACATATTTATCACCTGAAAAATTGTTCCAAGGTTCAAAAACCATCAACTTTACAATCTCATACAAAACCATGTTCTTTTAAAAATTGTTCATCAATTCCGTTTTTCTCTATATTGTATATGGACAATATCCTTTCAACATACCTTGCAAGCATATCTACTTCTATGTTAACTATATCTCCAATACGTTTTAATCCCAGAGTTGTTATCTCTTTGGTAAAAGGTATCAATGAGACTTGGAAACTGTTATCCATTACTTTGGTTACTGTCAAACTGACGCCGTCAACACATATTGAGCCTTTAACGGCGATATATTTTACAATGCTTGCAGATACAGATACAGTCATCAATGTTGCTATGCCCTCTGGAACAAGCGAAACAACCTTGCCAACATCATCGACATGACCAGCGACTATATGCCCCCCAAAGCGGTCTGTTGGACGAAGTGAACGTTCCAAGTTTACTTTATCGCCAATTTTCAGATATTCAAGGTTCGTCCTTCGTAAAGTTTCAGCCATAACATCAGCATTGAAAGTATTATCAGAACGTCCTGTAACGGTCAGACAAGCGCCATTGACAGCAATACTATCTCCGATCTTACAATCATCTGTGATCTTATTTGCACCGATAGTCAGTCTACACGATCTTGTAGTCCGTTCAATACCTTTAATTATGCCTATCTCTTCTATTATTCCTGTAAACATTCTCTTTTATCCAGTTTTATTTAAGCCAAATCAACTTAAAACCAATACTATATGTCCAATACAAAAATATATCACAAAACGAGTATTATTTCCAGAAGGAGTTTTCTTATGAGTAAAACCAAGAGCTTTGGAGAATTCTTCGCCATAGTTACGCCCCAATTCAGCGATAGCTGTATATACTTTTACACCACACATTATAGCTATGCAAGCAAGAGCTAGGATAGCAGATAAAGGATGACGTCTACCTTTTTTCTTTCGGAAGTCAGGTATTTCTGCTAGAATTTCTATGAGTGGACGAATTTGAGTCATTTTTTATCACTCCTTTCTTTTTTGCTTTGTTTTTTTAGAGTGATTTTA
>FWPV01015213.1_pt1 | contig 11101 bp, 11 predicted proteins | sample 2228371 | NCBI WGS metagenome assembly FWPV01 (sample SAMEA103939776, study PRJEB20133) | metagenome | reverse complement strand
AGCCCGCCCCGAAGGATTCCAGGATGCCCAGCAGCAGTCCTCCGGCCACGGCTCCCACTGTGCTTCCATAGCCGCCCAGGATGGCCCCGGCAAAACCCTTCAGCCCCAGCATCAACCCCCCTTCATAACTCATGCTGGTGATGGGAGTGATCAAAATACCGGCCAGGGCTCCAAGGGCCCCGCTGAGGGCAAACGCCAGAGCCACCAGCCTGCGCACCGAAATGCCGATCAGTGCGGCGCCGAAAGGGTTGTCGGCGGCTGCGCGCATGGCTTTTCCCAGCAGGGTGCGGTGGAAAAAGACATAGAGCAGGCCCAGCACCATGAGTGAGACAGCCAGTATCCAAAGGGTCTGAGGCATAATGGCGGCCTCCAGGAAAAATAGGGGAGCATCGCCCCCAATGGGCGGCAAAATCCTCGAGCTCTTGCCCCAGACCAGCATGGCCGCGCCGCGAAAGCTGATGGAAGCTCCGATGGTGATCATGACCAGTGTCAAAATGTCGCGGTTTCGCGAGTGACGGACCGGGCCCTGCTGAAGAGCAATGCCAACGAGCGCCGTACCGAGTATGCCGATCATGAGAGCGAGGGGCAGAGGAACGTGTGCAACCTGGTGGAGGGAGATGGCGATCATGGCGCCCAGCATGACAAAGTCGCCTTGAGCGAAGTTGACAATGCCCGTGGCGTTCTGGATGAGGCAGAATCCGAGGGCGATGAGGGCGTAAATGCTGCCGTTGGTGATTCCGGAAACGAAAAATTGAGGAATCAGATTCCAGTTCATGGCTTCAGTTTTTCTCTGGCTGCACTGAGCCCGGCGCGGAAAGCGTTGAGGTTCATCTCCAACTGTCTCCCGCCCGAGCGATTCAAGACTTTTTGCATGTGTTCGGCACTGCAAAAAAGTTCTCCTGAAGCAAGGGCAAAGGCCAACAGAACCAGGTTGGCCGAGACCGGTGCATTCAGACGGGAAGCGATGCGAGTGGCATCGAGGGCATTGCTGTCCTGCACATCTTGCGTGTTGCTGAATGCCTTGCCGGCAGATTTCAGGTAATGTCTGTGGACGGCTAAACCGTCTGCATGCAGTGCCAGCAGAACGTCTGCACGTCCGGGTCGGATGAGGGGGCTGCTGAACTCGAAACGGGGGCTCCGCCGGCCCGCCCCGGTCTCTGCCAAAGCAGACTCCGTCCGCGGTTCCCCGACTTTGAGATGGCTCACAACAGTGCCGCCGCGCTGAGCCATGCCGTGCGTTTCCGATATGAGAACATGGCGGTCCTGATCCACTGCCGCCTGGGCCAGCAGCCGGGTGATGAACAGTACTCCCTGGCCACCCACGCCGCTTATGATGATCTGCTGCATGACGTTACCTTTGGGTTGAGTTGATCGTTAACCGCGCCGCGCCCGGAAGATGGCCATGGTGCTGTTCAACCTGCAATCTCGATCGCCCGGTTGGGGCACACATGAACACATACCGCACAGCCGGTGCAAAGAGTCCTGTCGATCTGCACGGGCATCTTTTCTCCCGGGCTCTGCAGGGCGGGACATTCAAAATGCTTGATGCAGAAATCGCAGCTCTTGCATTTGTCGTTGATCACGATGTTCCGGGGTGTCCAACTGCGCGGCTGGGTGCGATCCATGAGGCAGGGCCGTTTGGCAATCACTACCGCAATTCCCCCATCAGCGTCCCTGGTATGGTTCCCGGCCTTTTTCAGCAAATCGATGAATTCGGGTAGCCGGTAGGGATCGGCCGTTTCCACAAATCGAACGCCACAGGCCCTGGCAATTTCCGCGATAGAGATCTGCGGGACTTGATGTCCGTCAACCGTCATTCCGCCGGCCGGAGTGGGTTGATGCCCGGTCATAGCAGTAGTGCTGTTATCCAGCACCACCAGAACGAATCGGGTTCCTTGCACTACGGCATTGAGCAGGGCCGGAATACCCGCGTGAAAGAAAGTGGAATCACCAATGGTTGCCGCAATGGGCGGGTGGTCGACTCCGCCGGCGCGATACGCGTGATAAAATCCCGCAGCGAGCCCGATGGCGGCCCCCATGCACAGCACCGTGTCCACCGCCCCAAGGTTCAGGCCCAGAGTATAACAGCCGATATCGCTCGGGTAGATGGCCTTGGGAAAGGCTTTCTTTATGGCAAAAAATGCAGCCCGGTGGGGGCATCCTGCACACAGCGTCGGGCGCCGGCCGGCAATGTTGGGCGGCTCGATTCGCTCGGCGGATGGCAGGTCCAGAAATTTGCGCACAATGTCTTCCACCACTTCGGGCAGCAGCTCGCCCGCGGCCGGCACCACATGGTTGGTACGCCCCAGAACTTTTTCCTTGTTTTGCAGCTGGAGCTCGATGACCGGGGAGGTTTCTTCCAGCACCAGGACTTTGTCATAGCGCCTCAGCAGTTCTTGGCGGAAGCCGGCGGAAAGAGGGTAGGGCATAAGGACTTGGTAAAGAGGAATGCTGTCGTACAGGTGGAGATCGGCGAGGATTTCTTTGGTGTGAGCGAAAACGACTCCCGACGCCAGAATGCAAACAGAACCGGATCTATTTCCCCGTTCGGCAGCCAACCGCAACGGATCGTCATTCGCCAAGCGGGGATAAAACTGCGCTTGCTGTGCGATGCTTTCAATCTTTTCGTTAAGCTGGTGGTGAAGCATCAGGCGAAATTTTGGAGTCGCCGCCCAGCGGCCCGGGTTCCTATCGAATGCGGGTGTCTGGCGGAATCCGGAAAAACAAGGCAGTTCCATGTCCTGGCGGGCGTGACATATGCGCGTGGTTGGGCGGAGCATAACCGGGATTTCGAACTGTTCTGACAGCTCATAGGCCATCCGGACAAATTGGCGCGCTTCGGCGGGCGACGTCGGGTCGAGCACCGGCAGCTTGGCCATCATGGCATAAAAGCGACTGTCCTGTTCGGTCTGAGAGCTATGGGGGCCGGGGTCGTCTGCAACCACCAGGACAAAGCCGCCTTTTACGCCCGTGTAGGCGGCGCTCATCAACGGGTCGGCCGCCACATTGAGGCCCACCTGCTTCATGATCACAGCCGCGCGCCGGCCGGTATAAGCAGCCGCCAATGCGACTTCAAAGGCAACTTTTTCGTTGACGGACCATTCTGCATGCAGATCGAGTGCGTGTTGCCGCTTCAACCCCAGCAGTGTGCTCAAAACTTCAGAGGCCGGTGTGCCGGGGTAGGAGGCGGCCAGCGTGCAGGAGCATTCGACGAGTCCGTAGGCTATGGCTTCATTCCCGAGAAGTATATGATATTTGCTCAATCGCAGGCTCCTAAAAGTAGTCATTTGCAGGTGAATCCTTCTAGCAAAGGCGCGTGGTCGGGTCAAGCAGGAAGCAACGGTGTGGGTAATCACAAGGGCATGCCCGGATGCCGGTCGCAACCATTTGTGAAATCAGGAAAAGAGTGTTACATGATTGTTTGGGCGGGTGGTTGGTCTCCCCCCGGGGGGGTGGCGCGCTTTTGGGCTGTGAAAATGGTGGGTGAACGATGCGAAGCAGGTTCTATGCCTTTGTTCTGACAGGTCTACTGCTCCTTTCGAGTTGCGGTAATGAGGAGCCGGCCGTGAGAGTCGACCTGAGCAGGAAGCAGAACAAGACTCTTGTGGAGCAGGAGGAGGCGATTACCTACGCCTTTCTTCCCCAGTATTCCCATACCGTCTCCTACCAGCGGCAGCACTTGCTGGTAGAATACCTGAGCCGAACGACCGGTTTAAACGTCAAACAGATATTTCCCAACAACTTCGATCAGCATGTCGAGATGCTGGGCGAAGGAAAAATCGATATTTCCTATTCCAATCCCTTCGTCTATGTCAAAATGGCGGATCGCTTTGGAGCACGGGCATTTGCGCGGGCAGTGGAGGTGTACGGCAAAGAGAATTTCCGAGGTCAGATCATCTGCCGGGCCGACAACCAGGAAATCAGAACGCTTGCCGATTGCCGCGGCAAACGGTGGATTGCGGTGGATCCGAGCTCGGCCGGTGGGTACCTCTATCCCCTCGGGCATTTTATTGAAAACGGCATCAAACCGGATGATTTCGCCAAGATCGATTTTGCTCCGGGGCCGGGCGGCAAACAGGAGAACGTGGTGCTGGCGGTGTATGCAGGCAAATACGACATTGGATCGATCCGGGAAGGGACCCTCGATGTTGTCGCCAATAAAATAGATATCAGTGCCATAAAAGTCATTGCCAACACACGCTGGTATCCGGGCTGGGTCTTCGCTGCGAGAAAAGGTCTGCCGACCGATATCGTCACAACGATCAAGACGGCTCTCTGCAAGCTGTCCAACGGTGTTCCCCAGCAGGAGGAGATCCTGCGCGCGGCCAACATCTTCGGCATCATTGCCGCACAGGATCAGGATTTCGACGCTGTGCGGAACCTTGCTGAAAGGTTGGGGATGGATCTTGCCAAATGAGGGGGACTCCGCATCGACTATGAAGCTGGGCCTCAGAAGCAAAATCTATTTCAGCTTGATTCTGATCCTGATCCTGTTCGGGGGCGGTATTTATGCCGTGGCGAGCAGTATCATGCGCAACGCTTTGCTCGAGGAGCATACCAGCCGCGGCTTTCTCATTGCCGACAACCTGGCGGCCTGGGCATCCGAGCCCATCCTGGCCATGGACCTTCTGCGCCTCAAGAATTTGGTGGATGAAGCGGTTCACGTGAATGAAGACGTGGACTATGCTTTCATTTTAAACGATCGGGAAGATGTGCTGGTGCACACTTTCCCCAGGGGATTTCCGGTTGAGCTGCAGGGCGTGAACAGCGTTGCGGATTCCCAGGACTACAGCAGGCGCCTGCTGGATACCGGTGAGCAGCTCATCTACGATTTCGCCGTGCCCGTCCTGATTGCCGGAGAGCGCTTTGCGACCGTACGCATCGGTTTGTTGCGCACGCGGCTGAATCAGGCGATCAAGAGTCTCTCCTGGTTGATGTTGCTCTCCACCGTTCTGGTCGCCGCCCTTTTGGGACTGGTGGGGGCGGTTCTTGCCCGGGCCGTCGGCACGCGCATCGAGTCCCTTCACCAGGCCATCGACCAGGTGATGCGGGGAAACCTCGATGTCAAAACAGCGCCGCGTCTCAAGAAGAACTGTTGGGACATCATGCAGTGCGACCAAGAGGAGTGCCCGGCCTACCACGAACCGTACCTGCGCTGCTGGTACGTGGCGGGAACACTCTGCACCACCTGTGTGGAAGGCGAGTACGCCAAAAAAATAGAGAGCTGCTATCAATGTCCTGTATATACAGCCTGCTCGGGTGATGAAATCCAGAACCTGGCCGAATCCTTTGATTTCATGGTACGCACACTCAAGAATCACCTCTCCGAGCTGAAGGCCGTCGGGGAGACCTTGAGCGAGCAGCAGCAGCTGCTGGAAACGATTCTCAATGCGACTCCCGATTTTGTCAGCCTGCAGGATCGCGATTCGGTGTATCGTGCGGTAAACCGAGCGTTTTGCGAGATCGTGGGCAAGAGCAGGGAGGACATCGTGGGAAGGACCGACTACGACCTGTTTCCTCAGCATCGGGCCAGGGCCAACCGCCAAGAGGATTTGAAGGTGCTTTCCACTGGTGAATCGCTCACCAAGGAAGAATGCGTCGGCAAAGCCGACAGCGAACGCTGGATCCACTTGATGAAATTGCCGGTGCGCGGCGGTGATGGAAACATCATTGGGCTTTTGTGCAGCGGCCGAGACATCACCGAATTGAAAAAATTCCAGGAACGGCTCACCCAGTCACAGAAGATGGAAGCCGTCGGGCAGCTGACCGCAGGGATTGCCCATGAAATCAATACGCCCCTTGGCATTATCATCGGCTATGCCCAATTGCTCATCGAGGAAGTGGACGAAAGCAGCCAGTTGTACACGGATCTCAAGACCATCGAAAAACACGCGCAGGTCTGCAAAAAAATCGTTTCGGACCTGTTGCGCTTTGCACGCCAGTCGGAGAGCCGGATGTCTCCCGTGCTTATCAATTCGGTCATCGAGGAGGCCTTGACCGTGGTCGAGCACACCTTCCGCCTGGAACGAGTGAAGGTGGAAAAGCGGCTGGAAGGCGATCTCCCCCCGGTGGTGGGCGATGTGGAGAAGCTCAAGCAGGCGGTGGTCAACCTCCTCAACAACGCTTTCGATGCCATTGGAAGCGACGGCACCATAATGGTGTCAAGCGCTCGCCGGGGAGAAAGTGAGGTGCTTTTTTCGGTGGCCGACAGTGGCGGCGGTATTCCGGCGGAAAGCATCGATAAGATTTTCGATCCGTTTTTCACCACCAAAGGGGTGGGCAAGGGGACCGGCCTGGGACTCTCCGTTACCTTTGGCATTGTCAAGGAGCACGGCGGTACCATCGAAGTTCAGAGCCCGCTGCCGGCGGCTTTGGCCGAGCATCTGGGCAGCGGCTTAGCGCGGGAGAAAAACGGCAGGGGCACTGTTTTTACCGTACGCCTGCCCGCCGCCAAAGAGGGTGCCACGATTGTTGAGGGAAAGGGATTGCATGGCCACAATTCTGGTATTGGATGATGTGTTTGATGCGGTTACGCTGTTGAAGCGGATTCTCGAAAAAAAGGGGCACCAGGTCCTGTGCTTCACCGAAGAGGAAGAAGCCATCAGCCATGTTAGGAAAAATAGGGTTGACCTGGTGATTCTCGACATCAAATTAAAAAAGATAGACGGAGTCGAAGTGCTTGCCGAGATGAGGAAGGCTGATCCGGGCATCCGCGCCATCATGCTGACCGGTTACCCGACCCTCGAATCGGCGCGCGAGGCTCTGCGCCACGGTGCTATGGAATACTGTGTAAAGCCGATCGATAAGGACGAACTGGAGGAGAAGGTGGAGCAGGTGCTGGCCCGGGAAGCGATCCCCTGACGCCGGCGGGCAGTGGCCCCGGCTGAGACGCGGCAGCAGGTACCTCGATTGAACGATTTGTGTTGGAGCCGACCGCCGGCGTCATCCAGGATACCTCGGATCGACCAGCTTATCCATCCCGCAAGACGTCCTGGTCTGCGCGGTGGATCGAAGGCGGGATGGGTGAAGTGAAACGAAACCCATCAAAATTCCGGACCACGCGAACCAAGCTTTTTATCAACCAACGGTATGGATAGAATCGAACATTGCAACCGGCAGAAAGATGGCGTGCATGGCAGCATATGAGCTTTCCTGGATAACCGATAATCTCGCCCTCGGGCATGCCCCGATGTCCTATGCGGAACTGGATTCCATAAGAGAGCAGGGCATAGGGGCGATCATCAATCTTTGCGCGGAATTTTGCGATCTTCACGAAATCGAGCAGACCAGCGGTTTCGAGGTCTACTATCTGCCCGTGTGCGATGATGATGCACCCCCCGAACCGGAACTGGAAAAAGCGCTCGACTGGCTGGACGAAGCGATCTACCTGGGCAAGAAAGTGTTGGTGCATTGCCGCTACGGCATGGGCAGAACGGCGACTTTTGTTGCGGCGTATCTGTTGCGCAAGGGTTTCGCCCTGAAACTTGCCAGGAAAAAAGTGGCCGAAGCCCGCTCCATGCACAGCAGTTTCTCCCAGTGGAGGCTGTTGCGAAAATACAGCAAGAAGTCGGGCAAGCTGACCATTCGCGAGCCTTCCCTGGAAAACCGACGAGTCGTTGACCTGAGCGGCTTTTTTACCGACTGCCGGGCATTGCTCGAGCGTGTGGATACACTGTTTGAAGAGGCTTCTGAGAAGCACTCCGGGCTGCTCAGTTGCGGTTCCCGGACGGACGGCTGCTGCTGCAACTATGTTGAGCTCAGCTTTGTGGAAGCAGCCTATCTCAGTCACCACATGAACAAAGTGCTGCCGGGAGAAGAACGCCGACAGGCCATCGAACGGGCGGTGCAAGCGGCAAAAGCCATGCGCCGGGTGCGAAAATCTCTGCCTTCCGGGACGGGTCTGGCGGGCGACCGCAGGGCCGAATTGGAAGCGGCCTACCGCCAGGCGCAAATTCGATGCCCCCTCAGTGTGAACACACAATGTGTGGTGTATCCCTTTCGCCCCATCGCGTGCCGAATCTACGGTATTCCCCGGGATTATCTCGACAGCCCCGCCGATATCGGCAGGTCCATGCGGGCGCCGGGCGAGGATCACGTGCCGTCCGTCTACGAACAGTTTCTGGTCGCCCGGCAGAAGATCTCGGCTGACATGTGGTACGCGCTGACTTCGCTCTTTCCGCAGGAAGACGGCCTGCTTTTTGCGCTTCCTGACGTCGTTTCCGGCAGGTTCATTCAGCAGTATTTTGAATGGCTCAGCCGCGCCCAGAATTCGCTCGACGCCGCTCCCTAACCCGCCTGCCGCGGAGTAGTTTCTCGTCCCTGGTCAGGCGTGCGTGAGGCCCCGCCTTTGCCGCAACGGAGTCCGCACGTTTTGGTGACCAAATGTTTGACGAACGCATTGTTCTGTTCTAGAATCAACGCACAAATATTCTTTAAAGCTCGATGACACTTCGGTAGCGAGCAGCTTGGTTCTAACCTCCGTTCTACTGCCTTTTTGCTGAAGTGTTTTGATCTGAATTCCCGCTTGTATCGCAAGTGCTTAACCGGTGCGAATTTAAGGTAATGCAAATGACACAAACAAATTGAGCCTGGCTGCAGCGAACTGTTATGCCAAATGGCTGGGGCAATCCAGCGAGGTGTCGAGAGATGCAGCTTGTCATCAACACACCGGGAACCTTTCTCACCCAAAAAGACGAGTGCTTTCGACTCAAGCAGCAGGAGAAGACCTTCGACATTTCTCCGCTCAAAGTGGAAAGCATCGTCATCGCCAACCAGGCGATGGTGACCACCCAGGCGGTGGTCCTGGCCCTGGAGCACAACATCGATGTGGTCTTTCTGGACAAGTACGGAGATCCGGTGGGACGCATCTGGTTCTCCAAGCTCGGGAGCACCGCTCTGATTCGGCGCAGGCAGCTGGAAGCGCACGACAGTCCCCTCGGCCTGCAACTGGCGACCGAAATGGTCGGGCAAAAGCTCAACAACCAGCTCCTCTTTTTGAAAAAGCTTATGCACGCAAGGCCCGGAAGCGAGGAGTCGATCCGACCGGCCGTCGAGGCCGTCGAAAGATCTAAGGCCGGCTTAGCGCTGGAAACCGTCGATCTGGACGCGGCCCGCAATCGCATCATGGGCCTGGAAGGGACCGCCGGCCGCAGTTACTTTCGCTGCCTCGCTTCCCTGCTGCCGGAAAAATACCGCTTCAGCGAACGCTCGCGGCGCCCGGCCAAAGACCCCTTCAACGCCTGCCTCAACTACGCTTACGGGATCCTCTATTCGCTGGTGGAAAAGGCGTGTATCCTCGCCGGCCTCGATCCCTACCTGGGCTTTCTCCACACCGACAATTACAACAAGAAATCTTCGACCTCATCGAGCCGTTCCGCATCTTTGGCGAACAGACGACGGTCTACCTTTTCACCGGCAGGAAGATCAAAGACGATTATTTCGACGGCGGCGACGGCGCCGTGTCGCTTAACCAGGCCGGCAAGCCGGTGATCGTGGAAGCCTTGAACAGTCACCTGGACGAATCGGTGCGCTACCGCCGGAAAAACGTCAAACGCCGCACCATCATCCAGCACGAGGCGCACCGGCTGGCCAACCTGCTGCTGGCCGAAACCGGGCGACAAAGGCCCGGCTGGCTCGACATCAAGGAGCTCTGACCCGGAGGATCACTCCCATGGCCGTATTGGTCTGGATCATTTATGACATCTCGGACGACAAGATGCGCGGCAAAGTGTCCAAGGCGTGCAAGCGCTACGGCCTGGAGCGGGTGCAGAAGAGCGCCTTCCTGGGCCGGCTCGAGGCCAGCCGCTTCGATGAGCTGACGGAAAAGTGCCGCAGCCTGATCGATGAAGAAGTCGACAGCGTCTACCTTTTCCCCTTCTGCCAGGAGGATTTCAAACGGGTCCAGGTGCTCGGCCAGGGCTTCGACCGCAAACTGGTCAACGACGAGCTGCTGGCCCGATTTTTTTGACGGCGGCCGTCGGTTTACCTTTGGCGGCATGGCATATGATGCGTTGCGCTACGCGATGTGAGCTTTGAGCAAGGAAGAAAGTGGAGCACCCCTGATGAATCGATTTTTCCAATGCATTGAACCAGGAGCGAAGATCAAGGTCTTTATCGTCACCTTCGATTTTGAGCTCAAGCGGCGCGAGATCCCCGCCTTCAGGGCGGCGATCGTGGAGAAAGTCGGGCGCGAGAACGTGCTGTTCCACAACCATATGCAAACGGGCAGGCTTCCGGTATGGATATCCCCTCATACAGTACAAGATATTCAGGCGCTACCCCGCGGTCGTGTGCATCAATCAAGGCACCGAAGAGATCCTCAAGTTTTTTGAACAGACCGATTGGCACATAGTTCTCAGTGGGAAAGAAGTGGATACGCAAATCAAGGATCTCCGGTTTGATTACTTCCGCTGCGAATTCAGGGAGCTCCCTGTCAAGTACAGGATGCAAAACTGGTTTGCGCTGAACGAGGACAATTTTCAAAGATTTGTCAAGCTGACCTCCGATTCCGACAAGTACGAATTCCTTCAGCGCATTCTGATAGGAAATATCATTTCTTTTGCGAAAGGCATTCATTGGAACTTGGATCAACAGCTCAGGGTCACGGTCGCCCGGCTCCACGCGGAGCGGTTTTTCAACTTCAAGGATCATAAAATGGCCGGTTTCGATCTTGACTTCAGCGCAAATGTGCTCCTTCCCGACGCCATCGGACTCGGCAAATCGGTTTCCCGCGGTTTCGGCGTAATCAGAAAGGTTGGATAAGATATGCAATCCATCAAGTTAACAGGCGACCCTTTCGTCGACCTTGGAGGGCTGGTGATGGATGCTCTGCCCCATACCAGCATCGAAGATAAGGTTCGGTTCGCAACGGACGTCTATGTGGATAGGTGGAAGGGCAAAATCAACGCAGTCTTCTTACACTCCAAAATCACTCACATCAGTGTCAGCAACAAACCCAAGCTTCAAAAGGAAAGATCTCTGGAATACTACCATGGGATGCTGCACGAAGACGGCGGGGGGCTTCAGGGCTATTGTCGAATTTGCGGCCACAGCGGGGCGCTGTTTCTCGCCGGTCGAGAAAACTATCCACTGGTTGGCTCAG
>FWPV01015212.1_pt1 | contig 11102 bp, 8 predicted proteins | sample 2228371 | NCBI WGS metagenome assembly FWPV01 (sample SAMEA103939776, study PRJEB20133) | metagenome | reverse complement strand
ACCTGCCCCGACCACTGCTACGCGCTTGCCGGTTCCCGGCGCCTCATCCCTCGGCTCCGCCGCCCAGCCTTCCTCGACCGCCTTCCGGCTGACCCACCGCTGAAGATGCCGGATCGGAACCGTCTGCGTGTAATGCTCGTTGATGCAGCCGCTCTGGCACAAAGTTTCCGACGGGCAGACGTAGCCGCAAATCGCCGCCAGGACATTCGCCTCCCGAAGCGTCTCGTAAGCTTCCCGAAACTCTCCCGCGGCGATGTGCCCGATAAACTTCGGCACATTCACCCGCGCCGGGCAGTGCGACACGCAAGTGGGGTCGTTACACTGCCGGCACGTCTTGGCCATCGCGGTGATCGTATCAAGCGCTTCCGCGCGCCCCGCCTTGTAAATCGGTTCGTAAATCGCCGCGTCCCGCGGCACGCATCCGCTCCTGCCGCCATCGCGCATGATCTGCGTGCAAGCTGAGCAGGAAACGCACACCTTCTCCGGATCCAGCCGGCCTTTCGCCAAAATTTCGCGGGCGAAATCGGGATAGGCGAACGCCATCCTGCCTGCGCCCACCAGAGCGACCCATCCTTTGCGGATATTGGCCGCCGCCTGATGCGGGAAATAATGCCTCAGCCACGTGTAGCCGCCGCCAATGACAGGCAGGTCCGGAAACGCCTGCTGAATCTGCCTGACCACATGCACGAAGCGCGCCACGCCCACGAGCGGATGCTCCGGCGGGAAGGGCGCTCCGGCGATGGGTAAATCGAACGGGCGGTTGACATAGGGATTGTAGTAAGGATTGCCGATTGTGATGTTCACCAGCGGAGCGCCCTGCTCCTTCAGGAAACGCACGAGTTCGATTGGCTCCCGAAGATCCGGCTTGGACGGGTCCTCCCGGTCCACCCCCCAACCGTAGGGATAAGCCATGGCGTCATAGGCGTTCATCCGGGACGTCACCACAAGCCCCGGCACTTGATCCTTGATCTTCAGGACCACGTTGCGGAAGAAACGCGTCCGGTTTTCGAAAGACTCGCCGCCGTACCGGCTATTCTCACGGGTGAACGACGCATGCAGCTCGGACACAAGATAGCGGTGGCACGCTTTTACGTCCACCGCGTCAAAACCCGCCTTCTTCGCGGCTCGAGCCGCCGCGACGTACTCGTCTTCCAAACGCTCCAACTCGTCGTCGGTGATGAGCGGGTAGTCGGGTCCAAGGTTGTGGATCGGGTCCAGGAACTTGGAGTGGTGGGCGATGATCGGCTTGGGGCGGCGTCCGGGCTTCGAGTAGCGCCCGGAGTGGGTCAGTTGCAGCACCGTGACCGGGCGGAAAGAGGGTCCCATCGTCTCGCGCGCCGCCTTAAGACTCTCCTCGATGAGCCGCGCGAACTCGCCCGTGTTCGCTTCGTGGATCCAAAGCTGCCGGGGATTGGCGCGCGCCTCCTCCACCACCGCCGTGGCTTCAAACCACAGCAGACCGGCGCCGCCCGCTCCGAAACGGCGGTAGCGCCGGAAGGTAAGCTCATCCGGAGCGCCGTCCGCCGTTCCGTCGCAACCCTCCATAGGGAGAACCACGAAACGGTTCGGCAAGCGCAGCGGTCCCGCCTGCACCGCCTGGCCGAAAACCTCCAAATTCTCGTCCAAATCAAGATCTACGCCCACGCGCGCGATGTCGCGCCGCAGTTCGTCAAGAGAGTGGTAATGAAACGGTTCGTGGCTGGTCATGCGAGTAGGATCTGAATTCTCAGGCTATCAGACTCGCTCGAACGCCCGCCGGAGGGCTGATCGTGTAAACTAAGGGGATGGCTCGGTAATGAGTTCGTGGCCCGGATTACGGACGACACAGGCGGAGTTCCAGGGGTGAGCAGCTCTCGATGAAGGTCTTGGTGGCAGATGACAGTATCGTCTCCCGTCACTTGATGATGGAGATCCTCCGCCGCTGGCAATACGATCCCGTTCCCGCCGCCGATGGGCAGGAGGCGTGGAACATCCTGCAACAGCCGGACGCTCCCCGGCTAGCCATCCTGGACTGGATGATGCCCGGACTAACCGGCCTGGAAGTATGCCGCCGGGTCCGGCAACAGGCGAAGGAGCCTTACACTTACATCATTCTTCTCACCTCGCGCGGCGAAAAGACGGATGTCGTTGAAGGAATGGAAGCGGGCGCCGACGACTACGTCATTAAACCCTTCGACGTCAATGAGCTGAAGGTCCGGCTGCGAGCCGGGCGCCGCATCGCCGAGCTGCACAGCGAGCTGCTCGCCGCCCGCGAAGCGCTGCGGGATGAAGCTACCCGGGACTCGCTCACCCGCTTCTGGAACCGCCGCTCAGTGCTTGAGATCCTCGAACGCGAGCTGTCGCGCGGCGCGCGGGAGGGGCGCCCGGTAGGCGTGGTCATGTTCGACCTCGACCACTTTAAGCGCGTCAACGACACCTACGGACACCTCGCCGGCGACGCTGTCTTGCGCGAAATGGCGGCGCGCATCTCCTCGACGCTGCGCCCCTATGACTCGTGCGGGCGTTATGGCGGCGAGGAGTTTCTGATCGTCCTGCCGGGTTGCGATCTGGAAACCGCCCGCCGACACGCCGAGCGCTGCCTCCATGTGCTTTCGGCGTCGCCTATCGACATCGGAGGCGTCGAGCTTGCGCTCACCGCAAGTTTTGGGGTTACCGCCCTGCCGCCGGGGGGGCACGCCATAGCCGACACCGTGATTCAAATCGCCGACGAAGCTTTGTACCAAGCGAAACGGAACGGGCGGAACCGCGTGGAGGTGATTCCTGCGCCGGAGCCTACCGGCGCCGCCACGACCGCTTGAACTGCTCTATTTGCCCGCTTTCTGCGCCACCTGAAAGTGGCTCAAAGAATCCGCGTATTGCGAGACGCCGCGGAAAATAGCCTCCGCCACTCTCTGCCGGTGGTCGGGCTTGTTGAACAGAGCTTCCTCGCGCGGATTGCTCAGGAAACCCACCTCAGTCAAAATGGAGGGCATCGAAGCGCCGATCAGCACCACGAAAGGAGCTTTCTTGACGCCGCGATTGCGAAGCCTGGGGCTGTTCTTGGCTGCCAGGGCATGCTGCGCGGACTGAACTTTGGCGGCGAACTCCCGCGATTCATCGATTTTGTCCGTAAGCGCGATCTTCTGTAGCAGATCCTTCAACTCATAAACCGACTTTTGGGAAGACGCATTCTCGCGCGCCGCCACCTCCAGGCTCTCGCGCGAAGACGTGAAGTTCAGATAGTAGGTCTCGGCGCCCGCCGTGGCGCGGATCGGCGACGAGTTAGCGTGAATGGAGATGAACAGATCCGCCCGCTGCGCGTTGGCGAAAGCCGTGCGCTTTTCAAGAGGGACGAACGTGTCGTCGGTGCGGGTGTACGCCACCTCGGCGCCCAAGCGGGACTCGATGAGCCCTCCCAACCGCAGAGCAATATCTAAGACCAAGTCTTTCTCCATCAGCCCCTTGGGACCGATGGTGCCCGTGTCATGACCGCCGTGCCCCGGATCGATCACCACCTTGCCGATCTTCAATCCCAAGGCGCGGGTCATGGACCGGCGACCCAAGCTGTCGCGCTTGGCGGGCTCCGCGATAGGCGCGGGCGGCGCCGACGGCTTTTCCGCCGCCGCAACCTGCGGCGCTTTCGGCGCCGGAGGAGGCACGCGCACCGTGCGGAGCTTGGCGAACGCCGGCAAATCCTGCGGTCTCGGAAGCGAACCGTTAAGCTTCAGCGCCGGCGGCGGCGCCGCGATCAGCGGCGTGTACGGACGCTTGGGACTCTCTTGAGGCGGAACGAACGAACGCGCAGGCGCCCGCACGGGCGCTGCCGGCGCGGCGGCAGGGGCGGGCGCGAGCTCCCAGACATCGCGCACCGCCGCCGGAGCGCCCCGGCGCCGCAATTCCACGATCAAGCGCGCGGGATTCGAGAGCTGCGAGGTTTGGTATTCCACGTCCGGCTCTAAATCGAGCACCACGCGGGTGACTGAAATCTGAGTTTGCGCCACCCGGATCTGCTTCAGCAGTGCGTCGCCCACCGGGATCGTGTGGATGCCCCGCACAGGAAAGATCGAACGCGCGTCCGGAATGTCGAAAAACGCCCGCTCCGGATTGGGCAGCCGTTGGTGGGTGAAGTGAAACTCACCGCTGACTTCGATGGCGACCCGTGTCACCTCGCCTAAGGACCAAAACCGTATCGGCCCGACTTTGAGTGACGGCGCGGCGGCTTCCGCCATCGAACACACCAAGAGCGCCGGCGCGAGCAAGCGCCCGATGGTGCGCACGCGGTTGGGGGAGGAAACCGGCGCCATGGATGATTCCTATCGGGTTCTTAGGTGCAGCTTGCCTTCCGCATCAACGAACGACTCCACGGGACGGTGCGCCGGCTCGGCGTTTTGAGCCTGACGCTGCGCGGCGGCGCTCTCTGCGGCTTGCCTCTGCCGTTCCCGCAGTCTCGCCTCACCCCAACGTTTGCCCACCTGATAGACGTAGTTGACCGTTTCAGGATAAGGCGGAATGTTGAAATTGTACTTCATGACCGCCGCTTCGCCGGCGTTGTATGCCGCAATAGCCAACCGGTCGTCGCGGAACAGGTCGAGCAGATACCGCAGATACCGCACTCCTCCTTCGAGGTTGTCCGTCACCCGGAACACGTCGCCCACACCGAACCGCCGCGCCGTCGAAGGGATCAACTGCATCAAGCCGCGCGCGCCGGCAGGCGAAATCGCTACCGGGTTATAACCGCTTTCCACTTGAATCACAGCGTGCACGAGCAGCGGGTCGACGTCATACTTGCGGGCTGTCTTTTCCACGAGCTCCGACATCGGAAGGTAGTCCGCCGAAGCCTTCTGGAACCTTGCCGGACGCGCAGGCGATTGGGTCCGGGCGTTTCCTCGCGGTTCAGCTTCGGGAGTCACCACCTTCGGCGCGACCACCACCGGGGTCACCACCGTGCCCCTCACCAGCTTCCCCGTCTTGCGGTCGACTCGCACCACGCTGGCCACCTTGCGGGCTTCCTCCACGCCCGAGGCGCGGAGCGTGCCTGCCACAAAACAGAATAGCGCAAAATGTATCAAACAGGAACGCATTTTCTCGTTTCAATACACGCCGGGCGCCCGGAGCGCCATTCCAATGCTATCATTTTCGCATGATCCGGGCCGGGTGGGTCCTGGCCGGCGGCGCAAGCCGGCGCATGGGGCGCGATAAAGCGCGCCTTCGCTGGCATGGCGTTCCGCTGGCGGCGCTGGCCGCGTCGAAGGTGGAGCGCGCCGCCGGGTCCGCTGCCTTGGTCGGTCCTCCGGAGCGGCTCAGCGGGCTGGGATACCCGGTGGTGGCGGACATGTACCCGGGAGAGGGCCCATTGGGCGGCGTCATCACCGCTCTTCGCTCTTCCACCGCCGGGCTGAATTTGATCCTGGCTTGCGACATGCCGCTGGTCCCGGTCGAGTTTCTCGAATCGCTGCTGGAGTTTGCCGCAGCCTCGCCGGCTGCCTGTGCCGTTGCCTCCTCCGGACCCGGCATCCTGGAACCCCTTTGCGCCGTCTGGCGGCACGACGCGTTGCCGGTTCTGGAAACCCTCTTAGCTGACGGAGTCCGAAAAATGTCGGAGGTTCTCGCCTCCCTCGGCGCCGCCGCTTTCCCCGCCGCTGAGCCACAATGGTTTAGGAACATCAATACGCCTGAGGAATGGGAGCTTCATGGCGCAGGAACGCTCCCTCCGCATGAACCATGACTGAGCTGTTTCCGCATTACATCGAGTTCCGCCACGTCTATAAGACGTTCGACACCCCCGTTTTGGACGACGTCAGCTTTTCGGTCGACCCTGGTGAGACGGTGGCTATCATCGGCCGCTCGGGCGTGGGCAAATCCGTGTCCCTAGCCCACATCATGGGCTTCCTGAAGCCGGACAAAGGGCGCGTCATTGTCGCCCATCAGGACATCACGGACATGACGGAGGCGGAACTGCGCGCCATCCGCAAGCGCGTGACCATGGTGTTTCAGTCCGGCGCGCTGTTCGACTCTCTGACCGTAGCCGAAAACATCCTTTTCTCGCTGGAACTGCGGGAAGACTACGACGCAAAAAACAAAGAAGACGTGGTTCGCGGCCTGTTGCGCATGGTCGATCTTGAGGATTACGCCGAAGCGTATCCCGCGGACCTGTCGACCGGATTCAAGCGAGCCGTGGCCATCGCACGGGCGCTGGCGGCGCAGCCGGAGTGCATCCTGTATGATGAACCGACGACCATGGTCGATCCGATCATGTCCGACCACTTGGTCACCCTGATGCTTCGCCTGAAAGAGCATCTCCAACTGACCTCCGTGGTGGTCACGCACGATTTGGATCTGATGCGCCGGGTTGCGGACCGGGTCGTTGTGCTGCATGAAGGGCGAGTGATCTTCTTCGGTCCGGCGGCCGAGATTGACCGCTGCGATCATCCCCACATCCGGGAATTCCTCGCCATGGACCGGGTCGAGTTCTAGCCCTTCTTGTCTTCGCGCTTCTTGGACTTCAGCAGCGGCGCAGACCGCGGAATGAGCGCCTCTTGCGCGCAGAACGGTTTGCGGTTCGCGCCGGGCTTCCTGCGGACGTAAGCGCCATCCGGCGTCATGACCCGCGCCTTGACGTTTTCGGCAAGATACGCGGCGAGGATTTCGTTCTTCAGGCGGGCGGCGAGGCTTTCGTCTTCCACCGGGAACATCACCTCCACCCGGCGGTTCAGGTTGCGCGGCATGAGATCCGCGCTGCCGAGGTAGATCTCCTCCTGACCGCCGTTGCGGAAATAGAAAATGCGGCTGTGCTCGAGGAAACGCCCCACGATGCTCGTTACGGTGATGTTCTCGCTCACCCCCGGCACGCCCGGCACCAGACAACAGATGCCGCGCACCAGCAATTCGATCTTCACCCCCGCCTGCGACGCCCGGTACAGAAGCCGGATCATGGGCGGGTCCACCAAGGCGTTCATCTTGAAGATGAGATGTCCGCGTTTGCCTTTGGTTTGATGGTCGATCTCGCGAAGAATGAGCTTTTCCAGACGCTCCCGCAGGTTTACAGGGGCTACCATCAAAGTCCGGTAGTCCGCTTTAGCCGAATAGCCGGTCAGATAATTGAAGAGGTCCGTGGCGTCCGCCCCGAATGCTTCCCGCGCCGTGAACATGCCGAGGTCGGTATATAGGTGCGCGGTCACGACGTTATAGTTTCCGGTGGCCAAGTGCACGTACCGCCGTATGGCGTTGCCCTCCTTGCGGACCACCATCGCCACTTTGCAATGGATCTTCAGACCAACCAAGCCATAGACGACGTGGACGCCCTCCCGCTCGAGCGCCTTCGCCCATTCGATATTGCTCTCTTCGTCGAACCGCGCTTTCAATTCCACGAGGACGGCAACCTGCTTGCCGTTGGCTTGGGCTTCGAGCAGCGCCTCGACCACCGGGGCGTTGCGTCCCACCCGGTACAGCACCATTTTGATGGCCAGGACATTGGGATCCCGGGCGGCGCGCTTGAGAAAGTCCACCACCGGTTGGAACGAGTCAAACGGATGATGGAGCAAAATGTCCCCGCGGCGGATGGCGGCAAAGATGTCGTCTTCGTCGGTAACCGCCGCCAGAGCCTTCGGGATGGCGGGGACGAAGGGCTTATCCTTCAAATCCGGGCGGTCCACTTGACATAACGCGCGCAAGCGGCTGAGCCCGAGTGGGCCGCTCACCCGGTAGACCGCCGAGCCGTCCACCTCCAGGTTGGTCTTCAGAATCTCCACCGTCGGCGCCGGCATCTGCTGCGTCACCTTAAGGCGGACAACATCGCCGAAGCGCCTTTGCTTTACTCCCTCTTCGATGACTTCGAGCAAATCATCGGCTTCCAGTTCCTTGATCGCCAGGTCAGCATCCCGCGTCACATGGAAAGGATAGGCTTCCACCACCTCCATGCCCGGAAACAGCGCTGAAAGGTTAGCGGCGATCAACTGCTCCAGCCATACGAAATCCTGCTCCAGATGCTCACCCTTCTTCTTACGCTTCGTGAACCCGTCCACCGGAACGAGCTGCGGCAAAGTGTCCGGAACTTTGACGCGAGCAAAGTGCTCGTGCCCTTTGTGATCGCGGATAAGAACCGCCAGGTTCAAACTCAGATTCGAGATGTGGGGGAAAGGCCGGCCGGGGTCGAAAGCCAGCGGAGTCAGAACAGGGAACACGACGTCGGCGAAGAACCGGTTGACGCTTTCCAGTTGCTTGCCGTCCAGAGCCGCGAAATCCAGGATCCGCAACCCCTCGGCTTCCAGCGCCGGGAGCAGTTCATCGCGCAAACACAGGTGGCAGTCGTTGAGCAGTTTTTTTACTTCGCGCCGGATGGCTTGCAGTTGCGCCCGCGGGCTCATGCCGTCCGGGCCAAACTCCACGATGCCGGCGTCTACCTGAGCGACCAGCCCAGCCACCCGCACCATGAAGAATTCGTCGAGGTTCGAGCCGACGATGGACAGGAACTTCACCCGCTCCAACAGCGGATTGCTGGGGTCGCGCGCTTCCTCAAGCACCCGGCGCTGAAAGGCGAGAAGGCTGAGCTCCCGGTTGATGTAGAGAGCGGGATTCGACAGGTCCGGGACCGGTTGAGCCGCTGCCGGCTTCTTCGGCGGCAATTTCTTCCTCGCGGTTGCGGGCATGATGAGCGTCTACCAGCGTACCTCGGAACGAACCCGCCGTCAGCGCCACTCGAGCGAGCTGAGCATGGAGCCGAAGACCGGCTGCATGTCCCGTTCAAGCGCTTGAGGGACCACGAGGATGACGTACGCCAATCCTTGCGGGCGCACCGTGCTGATGACCGTGTCAATTTCGGTCTGACCCCGGAAAGGTGAGGATCCGGTCAAGCGCGTCCGTATGGCCGGCTGCCCCCGGAAGCTGACCTGATCGCTTCTTTCGATGCGGGTCCCGGGATTGTTCGAAATGATCTGCCGGAGCAGAGCGTCCGTGTCGCGCCTCAAATCCGCGGCGCCGGATGTTGGACGGTAAACGTTCACGATGACGCCCATGCCGATTAGGGCATGACCATCTGCGCTTTGCCCGATCGCTTCGGGCGGCGCGATGGTGACCTCCGCCGACTGCCGGCTGGAGTATACCTGCCAGTTGGAGGGATAGCGGATTCTAAAGTACGAGGATTCATGGTCCCTGAGCGTCGCCGACGGGCGCGGGAGCTGAGCCGGATCCGCCGGGGGCGCTTGGGCTTTTTTCGGCGCCGCCGGGAGTTTTTCGACAATCTGCTTGGCGCGCGGAAACTGGCCCGTGCCGGCAGTGTATTCGCGCCTCGGCAACAGCCGGATCTCATCCTCCACCGCTTTCACGCGGTTGCCGGGATTGGGATGGCTCGACAGGAACTGCGGAATCCTCTGCCCGCCTTCGGCTTCCAGCTTTTCGAAAAACCGCGCCATCTCCACGGGGTTATAACCGGCGCCCGACATGATGCGCGCGCCGAGCAAGTCGGCGTCGCGCTCGGCGCTGCGGGAGTACTTGAGCAACAGCGAATTCGCTCCCAAGCCGATGCCCAACTGCGCCAGTTGTCCGAGCATGCCGCCTCCGGAGCCCGCCAGGGCGCCTGCGAGCAGCGCCGGCAGTTGAATCAGATTGGCGCGCGATACTTGGTTGGTTCCGTGCCGCAGCGCTACGTGAGAGATTTCGTGCGCCAGCACGCCGGCAAGCTGCGCTTCGTTCTCCGCAGCTTTGATGAGTCCGGTGTTGACGAACATCGGTCCGCCCGGCAGAGCGAATGCGTTAATCGAGTCATCGTGCACCACCCGGATGGAATACGGATACTTGTCCGCCTCCGGGCGGCTCCACAACTTCTTGGCGACCGATTCCACATAACGGTTGAGTTCGGCATTGTCCACCAAAACGAGTTCTTTGGATATCTGCGCGGCGGCCTCCTTGCCGAGCTGAATGTCTTGCTCTTTGGAGAACAGGTTGAAACCCGGTCTCAGTTCTCGCGGGCGCTCCGCCGCCCACATGGCTGACGCAATGCATACCAGCGCCAGCGCCGGCTTTCGCATCATGCAGTCCTCGCTCCTTTCTCATATGTTCGCACGGCGACATCGTCCATAACAGGCCCTTCGTTATACTGGACAGTATGTTGACGCCTACCGAAAAAATCTGGCATAACGGCAAATTTATTCCTTGGGACGAAGCGAAGATCCACGTCCTGTCCCACGTGGTGAGCTACGGGTCCAGTGTGTTTGAGGGCATCCGCTGCTATGCGACGCCTTCCGGACCCGCGGTGTTCCGGCTTCGCGAGCATGTCCGCCGCATGGAAGACAGCGCGAAGATCTACCGCATGACGATCCCGTATTCGATCGACGAGATTGCCGAGGCTTTGCTTGAACTGGTACGCGTCAACCGGCTGGAAGCCTGCTACCTCCGTCCGATCGTGCTCCGGGGTTACGGCGAAATGGGAGTGCATCCCGGCAAGAATCCCGTGGAGGTGTATTTGGCGTGCTGGGAGTGGGGCAAATATCTCGGCGAGGAGGCGCTCGCGCAGGGCGTCGACGTGTGCGTGTCAAGCTGGACACGCATCGCGCCGAACACGCATCCGGCGCTGTCCAAAGCCGGAGGCAACTATTTGAACTCGCAGTTGATCCGCATGGAAGCTCAGATCAACGGGTATTCTGAAGGCATCGGGTTGGATGCCGCGGGCTACGTGAGCGAAGGCTCGGGCGAGAACATTTTCGTGGTGCGCGACGGCAAGATTTTGACTCCTCCTCTTGGCGCTTCGGTGCTGCCGGGGATCACGCGCGACTCGGTCATCAAGCTGGCTGAGATGATCGGCGTGCCGGTGATCGAGACGCTGGTGCCGAGGGAACTGCTGTATATCGCAGACGAGGTGTTCTTCACCGGCACCGCCGCCGAGATTACGCCGGTGCGCTCCGTCGACCGCATCATCGTCGGCAGCGGCAGCCGCGGACCCATCACGGCAAAACTCCAGCAAGAGTTCTTCGCCATCATCAACGGAACCAAACCCGACCGCTTCGGCTGGCTCACCCGCGTCTAAAAATTCGGGGACAGCGTAGCCTGTTGCCATGAGCGGTTGCACACCGGGCTCAATGAAAGTCGCGAGCCTGCGAGTTCTGGCTGGGAACCTCGCCATTCGATAGTCT
>FWPV01015211.1_pt1 | contig 11104 bp, 8 predicted proteins | sample 2228371 | NCBI WGS metagenome assembly FWPV01 (sample SAMEA103939776, study PRJEB20133) | metagenome | reverse complement strand
GCCTTTCGTGATATAGACCGCCACGCCCTGGAAGAGCGTCATCGTGCCCAGGGTCAGGATGAACGGGTGGGCGCGGGTGTAGGCGGCCAGTAGGCCGTTGATCAGCCCGATGCCGCACCCGATCAGCAAGCCGACCAGGATCGCCAGTTCTGCCGGCAGGCCGGCCTTGATCATGGTGCCCATGGTGACCGCCGCCACCGAGATGGCCGACCCGACCGACAGGTCAATGCCGCCGGAGATCATCAGGATGGTCGTGCCCATGGACAGGATGCCCAGGGTCGAGACCTGCTGCAGGACATTGCGGATGTTGCGCGCCGAGAGGAACACCGGCGAGGCAACGCCCATGATGATCACCAGCGCAATGAGGACCAGGATGATGCCCCATTGCTGGGTGCCGATGAGGCGCCTAAGCCGATGCGCAGCTGTCGCCTGGACTTGCGGTGCCGATTGCATAGGAGAGAACCTCCTCCCGGGTGGTGCGTCTGGCATCCAGCATGGCGACCAGACGTCCCTGGTTCATCACGCCGATGACGTGGCTCATGTTCATCAACTCATCGAGGTCAGAGGTCACCATGATCATCCCCTTGCCCTCGTCCAGCAACTGCTTCATGATCTGGTGGATTTCCTCGCGCGCCCCCACATCCACGCCCTGGGTCGGTTCGTCCAGCAAGAAGACGTCCAGCCCGCGGTAGAGCCACTTGGACAGCATGACCTTCTGGCGGTTGCCGCCGCTCAGGTACTGCACCTCCTGGAGGACGCTCTTGGCCTGGATGTCGAGCGCCTGCACGTAGCGCTCGGCCACGGCGCGCTCCTCGGCCAGGTCGAGCAGCGGGCCGCGCGTCACCCCGTCGAGGTTGGCGATGGAGGTGTTGCCGGCCAGGCTCATGGAGAGGATCAGGCCGGCCTGGTCGCGCTCGCCGGGCACGAAGCACACGCCGCGCGCGATGAACTCGGCGAGCCCCTTGCCCTGGATCTCCTCCCCCTTGAAGAGGATGCGCCCGGCGGAGATCGGTTCGATCCCCGCCAGGGCGCGCAAGAGATTCGTCCGCCCCGATCCCACCATGCCGGCCAGGCCGATGATCATGCCCCGGCGCAGGACCAGGCTCACGTCTCGGAAGGCGGGCGGCTGGGAGATGCCGCGCGCCTCCAGGAGCACGGCGTGGCCGGGGCTGCCTACGATCTGCGTCAGGGTCAGTTCCTCGCCGACCATGGCCCGGACGAGTTCCTCCTTCGTGATGCCCGCGATGGGGCTGTGCAGGACCCTCCACCCGTCGCGCAGGACGGTCACCTCATCGGCGATCTGGAACACCTCATCCAGCCGGTGCGAGATGTAGATGACCGCCACCTGTTCCTGCCGCAACTGACAGATCAGGCGGAAGAGGTTGTCAATCTCCGTGCCCGAAAGGCTGGCCGTGGGCTCATCCATGACGACGATCCGGGCCTGCTTGTAGAGCGCCTTGGCGATCTCGACGGCCTGCTGCTCGGCCGGGCTGAGGTTGGCGACCAGGCTGCGGGCATCCAGCCTGAGGTTCAGGCTGTCCAGGATGCTCTGGGCCCGCTCGAAGAGCCGGTTCCAGCGGACGGTCCCCAGGAAGCCCACCGGCACGTCGCCCAGCAGGATGTTCTCCCCGACGCTGAGGTAGGGGATCAGGTTGCGCTCCTGGTAGATCGTCATGATCCCCATCTCGTGCGCCTTCTGGGGCGAGAGGTTATCCACCGGCCGGCCGTCAACGGTGATCGTGCCGCCGTCGCGGCGATGCACCCCGGAGAGGATCTTGATCAGGGTGGACTTGCCCGCGCCGTTCTCGCCGACCAGCGCATGGACGGTGCCGGCGTGGAGTTCGAAATCCACGCCGTGCAGCACTTCCACGCCGGAGAAGGCCTTGGAGACGTTGCGCATTTCCAGGAGGGGGGCCATGGGCGGTTAACCGTCGCTCAATAGGTCAGGTTGATTCGCCGGCCCGTCCGCGACGACCTGGCGATGGCGTTCATGATGACCTGGCAGCGGTAGCCATCCTCGAAGGTGGCGCCATAGGGGGCGACCGCCTTGTCGTTCACGACGCAGTCCACGAAGTGATGGAGCGCGTGGAGATGGCCGTATTCCCAGCCGGCGTTGTGGCCGGTCGGGAGGTAGATCGTCTGCAGGGGATGCCGGGCATCGGTCACGGACACGGCGGCGAAGCCGCGCACCTCGGGCAGGGCGTCGTCCGAGTAGACCAGCAGGTGGTTTGGATCCTCCAGGTCCCAGACCAGGCTGGCTCTGGAGCCGTTGATTTCCCAGGTGTGCTGGTTCTTGCGCCCGGTGGCCACGCCGGATGATTCCAGCGTGCCCGTGGCGCCGTTCGCGAACTCCACCAGCGCCAGGTTGCCCTCGTCGGCGGTCACGGCCTCCGCCTGGCCGGCCCGGTTGAGCCGGGTCGTGTTCCAGGTGCGGAGCAGGCCGCTCACCGACACGATCTCGCCGATCAGGAAGCGGGACATATCTATGATGTGCGAGCCGATGCCGAGCAGGATGCCGGAGCGCGTGCCCGTCGTGTACCAGCAATCTTCGAGCGGCGCAGCCGGATCGTGGCCCGGCTCCTGCAGGTAGCAGCCGCGGAAGTGGTAGATCTTGCCCAGCGCGCCCCGGTCAATCAGTTCCTTCGCCAGGCGGACCGCCGGGATGAAGCGGTAGTTGAAGCAGCACATCGCCTTGACGCCGGCCTTCTGGACCGCCTCCGCCATCGCGGCGGCGTCCTTGACCGTCATCGCCAGCGGCTTCTCGCACACCACATGCTTGCCCGCCTTCGCCGCGGCGATGGATGGCGCGGCGTGGCGGTCGTCGGGGGTGCAGTTGTCGAAGATCTCGATGTCGGGATCGGCGACCATCCGCTTCCAGTCGGTGTAGAAGCCCCGGTAGCCGAAGCGGCTGGCGACGTCGGCGACCCGCGCGCGGTCCCGGCCGCCCATGGCGACGAGGACCGGCCAGGCCGCGGGCGACGGGAAACTGTAGGGGATCTTGAGGTAGGCGTTGGAGTGCACCTTGCCCATGAAGCCGTAGCCGAGCACGCCCACCCCCACCCGGCGCGCCGTGATCTGGCTGTAGTCAATCGGCTGGAAACCATCCTGTGCCATGGCTGCCGCCTCACTTCCGCCGGGCCGCCTGCAGGCCCTGCAGATACTTCACGCTCTGCTCGACGGCCAGGTCTTCGTCTATGTACTTGGGATCCATGTAGTCCAGTTCGATGGCGAACAGCCCATCGTAACCGGCCTCCAGGAGCGCGTCCACCAGCGCCGGCATGTTGATGATCCCCTGGCCGACCGGCACGCTGGCGAAGAAGTACCACTCCTTGGGGCTGACGCCGTAGAGCGGGGCCACGTCCTTGGTGTGCGTGGCGAAGATGTGCCGGCCCAGGATGCGCGCCGACTCCACCGGGTCGTCGCCGATCCGCAGCGCGTTGCCCGTGTCGAAGCAGACGCCGAAGTAGTCGGAGTCAATGCGCGTGACCAGGTCCACGAACTCGTCGGTGGTGAAGTCGAAGTGATTCTCCATCGCCAGGCGGATGCCCTGGTCCTCGGCCATCCTGGCGGCATCCTTGAAGATGGCCGTGAGCGCCCGCAGTTGCGGCTCGTGGGGGTCGTTGCGGTAATCGAGGCTGGACCCGACGACGCGCATCACCCTGGCGCCCAGGGCGTGGCAGACGCCGAACATCTGCTTGAGTTCCTCCATCGCCTCCGGCTTCTTGCCGCCCTCGAAGCCCTTGGGGTGGCCCCAGGCGACGACCGGCTCCAGGCGGCCCGCCTCCAGCAATTCCCGCAGCCGCCCCAGATAGGCCGCGTCGAAACCCTCGAAGAAGCAGGTCTCGAGGGAGACGCCGTCCACCTTCAGATCGGCCGCTCGCCGCAGGAAGTCCTCGTAGTTCATGCGGCGGTCCGGCGGCGTCTGGTTGCCATAGACCTCGCCGAAGAAGCGGTGGTAGCAGTAACTGTCAATTCCGACCTTCATTGTCAGATCCTTTCGCGGTCCAGAGGGACAACGCACCCGCCGCGGGAGGTTGCCCGGCCCGGTTGGCGCCCGGCAGGTGCGTTGCGCCTCCGTTCAGCATCAGTATCCGGCGCCGGCAGCGAACTCGTGCTTCAGCGTGGCCAGATCGAGCGCCAGCGTCTTCTTTGTGGACTCCTCCGTGGGCTCCCACGGCGTCGCTTCGTTCACGTTGGCCTTCGTGATGACCGTCATCGGGGTGATGGTCAGTTGCCACGGGTGCTTCACGCCGCGGATGTGCTCGATCAACTGGCGGACGGCGAGCTGCGCCTCCTGGGACGGCGACCAGCCCACGGTGGCCTTGATGCCGTCGTTCGCGATGGACTCCAGGCCGTAGGGCGCGCCGTTCTGCGACACGATGGCGACCTGGCCCTCCTTGCCGGCTTCCTTGAGGGCCTGGATGGCGCCGAGCGACATATCCTCGTTCTGGACGAAGACGGCCTTCAGGTTGGGGTTGCTGGTGATCAGGTTCTGCATCTGGTCGAAGGCCTTCTGGCGGTTCCAGTCACCGGGCACCGCAGCCACCAGCTTGAGGTTCGGGTTCTTCTCCATCTCCCGCTTGAAGGCGTCGCGGTAGCACTCGGCATCACCGCGGCCGGGGAGGCCCATGATCACGGCCACCTCGCCTTCGGGGATGTTCTGGGCCACCCACTGGCCGATGATGCTGCCCGACAGGTTGCAGTCGGCCTGGACGGTGCCCACCATCTTGTCCATCAGGTCCTTGTTGTAGCCGAAGAGCATGTAGATGGGGATCTTCGCCTCGTAGGCTTTGTTGATGCTCTGGGCCAGCGACTCGGAACTGACCGACATCAGGACAATGCCGTCAACCTTCTGCGTGATGGCATCTTCGATGCTGGCCAGTTCGCGCTCGGGCTTCATGTCGGAGATGTAGCCGAGGATCTCGGCGTTCATCATGGGGGCGATCATGGTGGCGCCATCGAAGCCGTACTTGTAGTAGGGCTCGTTGGTCGGACGGATGTAGGCGATCCTCAGTTTCCTCTCGGCCGGCGGCGGCGTTGCTACGGGCGCGCAGGCGGCTGCGACAAGCGGCAGCAGGATCAGGGCCACCGCCAGGATTGCCAGTACACGATTGAGCTTCATTGGTCCTCCTCGCGTTGTTGAGAGTTGTCCTATCGTTCGACGGGCACGAGTCAGGCACTGGATCGGGGCCGATCACCTCCTTCACCCTGTCCGATTCGGGAGCGCGACGCGGCGGGGGTCTGCGCCAAGCGACCTCGGCCCGCGCGGGCTCCCCGACAAGGGGAATCTGATGCGCCATTATACATGCCCGCTGCGTTTTCTGCCAAATAAGGGCCAACCCCGCCCTTGTGCCCACGGCCAGGCGCGGCTACAATGAGGCCGGAGGTGAGCGAGCCATGACCCAGACGATGAAGGCGCTGGTGAAGAAGTACGCGGAGCCCGGCCTGTGGCTCGAGGAGATCCCCGTGCCAGAGGTCGGCATCAACGACGTCCTGATCAAGATCCACAAGACCGCCATCTGCGGCACCGACGTGCACATCTGGAAATGGGACCCCTGGGCGCAGCGGACGATCCCTGTCCCGATGGCGATCGGGCACGAGTTCGTCGGCACGGTGGCGGCCTTCGGCAGCAACGTGCACGACCTGGAGATCGGCGACGTGGTTTCCGGCGAGGGGCACCTGGTATGCGGCCGCTGCCGCAACTGCCTGGCCGGCCGCCGGCACCTCTGCAAGGACACCAAGGGGGTCGGCGTCAACCGGCCGGGGGCCTTCGCGGAGTACCTGTGCATCCCCGTGACGAACGTCTGGCACGCCGATCCGCGCATCCCCATGGACATCCTGGCGATCTTCGACCCCTTCGGGAACGCGACGCACACGGCGCTGGCCTTCGAGGTGCTCGGCGAGGACGTGCTGATCACCGGCGCGGGGCCGATCGGGATCATGGCCACCGCCGTGGCCAGGCACGCCGGCGCGCGCTACATCGTCACCACCGACCTGAACCCGTATCGCCTCGAACTGGCCGCCCGCATGGGCGCCACGGTGGCCCTGAACGTGCGCGAGAAGCGCATCGCCGAGGTGCAGCGCGAACTCGGCATGAAGGAGGGCTTCGACGTCGGCCTGGAGATGTCGGGGAGCGGCGAGGCGTTCCGCGAGATGCTCGCCAACATGTGCCACGGCGGCAAGATCGCGCTCCTCGGCATCCCCACGGAGGAACTCGCCATTGACTGGAACACGGTCATCTTCAACGGCCTCACGATCCGCGGCATCTACGGCCGCGAGATGTACGAGACCTGGTACCTGATGCAGTCCATGCTGTTGAGCGGCCTCGACATCAGCCCGGTGATCACCCACCGCTTCCACTACACGGAGTTCGAGGAGGCGTTCCGCGTCATGGCCTCCGGCAACTCCGGGAAGGTGATCCTGGACTGGGAGTGACGGCGGCCCGGGCCCCCGGCGTCACAGCCAGCGCAGCGCCGGCCGCGCCAGGTGGCGCCCCTTCCAGGTGGCGTGGCCCGTGATCGTGAACAGCATGGAGCGCAGGATGATGAAGATGAAGAGGGTCAGGCTGATCGGGTAGAGGAGCGCCAGGTACACGGGCAGCCGGAAGCGCCTGAAGGCGATGTGCCACAGGAGGAGGGACTGCATCAGCGCCACGGCGGCCAGCGCCGGCGGGAACGCCGTCAGCGGCATCCTCAGGTACCACGAGAAGAGGGCCAGCGGCGGCTCCAGGAAGGCGATGGCAATCCACGCGCAGACCGCCAGGCACGGCAGCACCCGGTGGTCGAAGAAGGCGAAGGCGTTCTTGGTGAAGCCCTCCACGGCCTCCCACAGGCCGCGATACATGCGGCAGGCCACGTCATCCGTGCCGTCGAGCAGGCGCCAGCGGTAGCCGCTGGCGATCACCTGCCGCCCCAGCGCCACGTCATCCACCACCTGCTGGCGCACGCTCTCGTAGCCGCCGATCGCCTCGAAGGCCGGCCGGCGGAACAGCATGAACTGCCCGATCGTCACCGAGAACTCCGGGCGGGACCAGCGGACCGCCAGGCCCAGCGGCACCAGGGTGAAGATCGCCCAGTTGATGACCGGCACGATCAGCCGCTCGCCCCACGTGAGCACCTGCTGCCGGGGCAGCGCCGTCAGGAGGTCCAGGCCGAACGCCTGGAGCGCCGCCACGCTGTGGCGCAGCATGTTCGCCCCGTGGCGGGTGTCGGCATCGGTGAAGAGGAGCAGTTCGCCGCTGGCCTCGGCCACGAGTTGGTGGCAGGCCCACTGCTTGCCCATCCAGCCTTCGGGCAGCGGCTTGCCCTCCAGCACCCGCAGGCGCGCGTGGCGGCGGGCCAGGCGGTGCAGCAGGAGGCCGGTGCCGTCGGTCGAGTGATCGTCCAGGACGAGCACCTCGAAGTCGTCGTAATCCTGGGCCAGCAGCGACTGCACGCACGCCTCGATATTCTCCGCCTCATCGCGCGCCGGCACCAGGATCGAGACGCGCGGATAGCGCGCGGGCGCCCGGCTCGCGCCGAGACGGCGCAGGGTCCGCCCGTTCGAGAGCGCGATCAGGAGGCACGAGAAGAGGAAGATCACGACGAGCGGCGGATGGAGCGTCCAGAGCGCGGTCACGATTGCCTCCGGCCGAGGAGGTTAGCCGCCCACCCGCGCAGTTGCAGCGGCTGGCGCAGTTCCCGGCGGTGTTTCCAGACCAGGATGGCCAGGTTGCCGAGGGCGATGCAGAAGAGATAGGGGCCCTCCGCGCCGACGACGGAGTAGAGCAGCAGCCCGGCCACGCCCGAGACACCCGACCAGGCGTTCTCGACCTGCAGGGCCAGGGCGAGCAGCGCGAAGGGCGCGAAGGCGAGGGCGGCCGCACCCCCGATCAGCGCCAGCCAGACGCCCCCGGTCACGGCCAGCGCCTTGCCGCCGCGGAAGCCGAGGAAGGGCGAGGCCGCATGGCCGACCACCGGGGCCAGGGCCACCGGCAGGAGGGCGAAGCCGGCCAGGCCGCTCGCCAGGGCCAGCGTCACCGGAACGTAGCCCTTGGCGACGTCGAGGATGGCCGCCAGGACGCCGACGTGCCAGCCGCCCGCCTTCCAGGCGTTCGCCGCGCCCGGGTTGCCATCGCCGACCTGGCGGATGTCTTTGCGCGCCAGCAACCGCCCGACCCAATAGGAAAAGGGCAGGCTGCCGCAGGCGAACCCGATGAGGGTCCACAGGATGATACCAGCCATAGGGCTCCCTCCACAACCGAGATAAATGAGCCGTGGCCAATAATACCGTGCGTATTAACTTACCACGAAACGAAAAGACGCGCAAGACATCGGGGTGGGCCATGATATGATCGGCGTGGCTTCAATCCGCGCCGTGGTCCGGAAGTAGCACGGGCGCGCGGGCTGTGGTAGAATCGGGGCGGTCAGGGCTGCAGCCGCCCCGGGCGGATCCGCCCCATCACAATTCTCACTCATGGCTGAACGAGGTGCACGTGTTGGCGCAGAGCACGACAGAGCGGAGCATCGAGGTCTCTTCCCCGACCCGCTCCCTGATTGACCTCCTGGGCAAGGAATACCTGCAGGCGGTTTGCAGCGCGCGGGCGGCCCTGGAGGGCCGCGACCCCGGCGACCTGTGGGGCCTGGCCGCCGAGCCGGTCAAGTTCTTTCCGCCCGCCTTCAGGGGCCGGCTGGATGCCCTGCTCGACCTGGTGGGCCAGCCCGTCTGCGAGCCGTTGACCCGCTCCGCCGCGGGCGCCGGCACGCACGCCTTCCGCAAGGCCACGAACACCGCCATGGCGCCCCTCGCCGGGCTGGGCTTCACGCGCGTCGGCGAGGACGGCCGGCTCTACCTGGTGTCCAAGAGCGAGCACTACCACGCCTCGCTGGGACACGGCTTCCCGGGCTACCGCCTCGTCGAGAACGCCCACCGGCTGGGCATCCCGCAGGCCACGCACAACAACACGCGCGGCCACATCACGCGCCTCCTGGAGGAGGAACTCGTCCGCGTGGCGAACGGCATCCCGCGCGGCGACGAGGCCGCCCTGGCGCGCACCCTGGCGTCGGCCGAGCCCCACGTCCTCAACCGGGTGCTCAACCTCGAGACCGGCAGCCTGGCCGTCGAGGCGGCGCTGAAGATGCTGCTCGCCCGCTTCTACCGGCTGGAGGACACCTACGGGGAGCCGCCCTACGCCGGGCGCATCCCGGTCTTCCTGGTGATCGCCGACTGGCAGGGCGGGATGAAGGCGAACTACCACGGCACGACCCTCTTCACCCAGTTCATGCGCGGCATGTGGCCCGACCTGTACCGCCGGCTCGACGAGGCCGGCGCCTTCCTGGTCCGGCCGGTCGCCATCAACGACATTCGCGACTTCGAGCGGCTGCTCGAGACCTATGAGCGGCCGCCCTACAAGGTGGCGGGCTTCTTCCACGAGATCGTCCTGATGAACTACGGCGCCGTCCGCCTGGAGCCGGAGTTCCTGCGCCGGGCCTACGACCTGTGCCACGCCCACGATGTGCCGGTGATGGACGACGAGATCCAGTCGTGCGCCTGGTCGGAGCAGTTCTTCCTGTTCCGCGAGTACGGGCTGCGCCCCGACTTCGTCTCGCTCGGCAAGGGCTTCCCCGGCGGCGAGTACCCCGCCTCGCGCCTGCTGACCACGGCCCCGCTGGACAACCTGAATCAGTTCGGGGCGCTGGTGACGAACGGCCAGGAGGAACTCGCCGCGCTGAGTTACCTGGTCACCATCGAGTTCGTCGAGGCGAACCGGGCCTACATCGCCGCGGTCGGCGACGCCTACGCGGAGGGGCTGCGGTTGCTGGCGCGGCGCTACCCCGGGCTGATCCTGCGCATCGAGGGCTACCGCCACCTCTCCTCGGTCTTCTTCCACGACACGGGCAAGGCGGTCGAGTTCGCCCGGCGGCTGAACGGGCGGGGCATTGACATCAGCGCGCAGACCTACAAGGCGGAGTGTCCGCCGGCGGCGCTGACGAAACTGCCGCTGATCGCCTCCCACGCGCTGGTGGAGCGGTTGCTCCGCCACATGGATGAGGTCTTGCGGGAGCTGGCCTGAGGCCATCGCTGCGGAAACAGAGGAGGATGCGATGCGATCGTTGTGGGGCAAGGCGCCCTTCCAGTTCGAGATGCGCGATCTGCCGACGCCGGATGTCGGCCCCGGCGAGGTGATCGTCAAGGTCACCGCCTGCGGCATCTGCGGCACCGACCTGCACTTCCTGCGCCACAACACCGAGTGGACGCCGCTGGGGCACGAGGTGGTGGGCAGGATCGCCGGGGTGGGGCCGTTCGTGGACCGCTGGCGCGGCGGCGAGGCCGTCATCGTGGAGAACCACACCGGCTGCGGCGTCTGCGACCAGTGCAAGAACGGCCGCGCCCTCTACTGCCGGAACTTAACGACCTACATGGACGACCGCGCCGGCTTCGCCGATTTCCTGCGGGTGCGCGCCGACATGGTCCAGCCCTACGACGCCGGCGCCCTGACCCCGCAAGGGGCGGCGCTGGCCGAGCCGTTGACCGTGGCGCTCGACCTGCTCGGGCGCGCCGACCCCGATCTCAACGACGAGGTGGCGGTGTTCGGCCACGGCGCCATCGGGCTGATGGCGGTGCGGCTGGCGAAACTGCGCGGCGCCCGCCGCGTCTTCCTGACCGGATCGAGCCGGGCGACGCGCCACAGCGCGCACCGCCTGGAGGTGGGCCTGCGCATGGGCGCGGACGTGGCCCTGGCCGAGGGGGACGACGACATCGCCGCCGAGATCAGGCGGTTGGTGCCCGGCGGGGTGGACCGGGTGCTCGTCACCGCGCCGCCGCGCACGCTGCCGCTGGCGTTCGAGATCGCCCGCTTCGGCGCGATCATCGGGCTGATCGGCATCGAGTTCGGGGCCGGCGGCCAGGTCACCTTCGACGTCAACGACTTCCACTTCAAGAAGTTGCAGTTGCGCGCCTCGCACGCCATCCCGAACCACTACTTCCCGATCGCGCTCGACCTGCTGGCGCGCCGCGTCGTGGATCCCGACCTGCTGCTGACGCACGTCTTTCCGCTGGAGCGGTATGAGGCCGCATTCGCCGCGCTGACCGACCCGGCGCAGCCCGCGATCAAGGTCGTCTTGAT
>FWPV01000278.1_pt1 | contig 11104 bp, 13 predicted proteins | sample 2228371 | NCBI WGS metagenome assembly FWPV01 (sample SAMEA103939776, study PRJEB20133) | metagenome | reverse complement strand
GGAGGTGATGATGCTGAGGGATTCTTTGATTCCCCGGTTCGCGCAGCTCATCTATTACGGTTTCTGGTATTCGCCCGAGATGGAGGCCCTGCGGGCGATGATCGACAAGACACAGGAAAATGTCACGGGCACCGCCCGGCTCAAGCTCTACAAGGGCAACGTCACCGTTGTGGGAAGAAAGTCCCCTCTGTCCCTCTATCGGGAGGATTTTGCCACCTTCGAGAAGAGCGACGTCTATGACCAGAAGGATGCCACCGGGTTCATCCGGCTGAATGCCCTGAGGCTTCGCATCCGCGCCATGCTCAGGGAACGGCAATGACGGGCGCGGCGTGCAACCGGTCGTGATTTTTCGTGACGTGAAGAGACGGGAAGAAGATGAAGAAATTGTGGGGTGGAAGGTTCGGGGAGAGGACGGACAGGAGGGTGGAGGACTTCACGGCGTCGCTTCCGTTTGACCGGCGGCTCTACCGGTACGACATCGAGGGGAGCATGGCCCACTGCCGGATGCTCAGGAAACAGGGTTTCCTGACGGCCCGGGAGGAGCGAAAGATCCTGTCGGGCCTGGGGGACATCCGGCGGCGGATCGAGTCGGGAAGGTTCGTTTTCGACCCGGCCGACGAGGACATCCACATGGCCGTGGAGAGGGCCCTGATCCGGAAGACCGGCGCGGCGGGTGAGAAGATCCACACGGGCCGGAGCCGCAACGATCAGGTGGCCCTCGACATCCGGCTCTTTCTGAGGGACGAGGTGAGGGAGATTCTCCGGCTCATCGGCGGGCTCCAGTCGGCGCTGCTCCGAAAGGCGAAGGCGGAGATCGACACCGTCATGCCGGGCTACACGCATCTGCAGAGGGCGCAGCCGGTCCTCTTGTCCCACTATCTTCTCGCTTACTGGGAGATGTTCCACAGGGACGGGGCGAGGCTCGAGTCGTGCCTGGAGAGGATCGACGTGATGCCCCTGGGATCGGCGGCCCTGGCGGGAGCGGGCCTTTCCCTGGACCGGAAATACGTCGCGAAGCTCCTCGGTTTCCCCGCGATTTCAAGAAACAGCATGGACGCCGTTTCGGACCGGGACTTTGTCGCCGAGTTCATTTTCGACGCCGCGCTTCTCATGACGCACATGAGCCGGTTCTGCGAGGATCTGGTTCTCTGGGCGAGCGAAGAATTCGGCTTCGTCGGGATATCGGATGCCTTCACGACGGGCAGCAGCCTCATGCCGCAGAAGAAGAACCCCGACGTGGCGGAGCTCATCCGGGGAAAGGCCGGCAGGGTCTACGGCAACCTCGTGGCGATCCTTACGGTCCTCAAGGGGCTTCCGATGACTTATAACCGTGACCTCCAGGAGGACAAAGAGCCCCTTTTCGACAGCGTGGACACCGTCAAGAGTTCCCTGACGGTCCTGACGGCCATGATCGGACACCTGACGTTCCGGCGGGAGAAAATGAAAGAGGCCGCCGGGGGGTTCATCACGGCCACGGACGTCGCCGATTACCTCGTCCGGAAGGGGGTCCCCTTCCGGAGGGCGCATGCCGTGACGGGCAGGATCGTCGGTGACTTACTGAAGAAGGGCCGGGGCTTTTCCGACTTGACCCTCGCCGCATTCAGGAGGTATCACCCGGCTTTCGACCGGGATATCTTCCGGGCGATCACCCTGGAGAGCTCCCTGCGAGCGAGGCGGGTCCCCGGAGGAACCTCGAAGAGGCAGGTGTTGAAAAGGATCAGGGAAATTGAATCCCAGGAGAAAACGTAGGAAGAAGGCCCTGTGGATGGCGGTCCTCTGCCTCCTCTTGTTGCTGACGGGAGGAGGGTGCGGTAAGAAGGGGGATCCCATTCCGCCGGGGAAACCGCAGGGTGCCGTGACCTTCCGGGGGCTCCTCCCCGCCTGATGGGTTGCACGGCGCCCGTTCACCGTTCGGCGAATCCGGAGCAGGCAGCATGCATCATTTCGAATATCGTGAGCAGAAACTGTGGTGCGAGGACGTGCCGGTCGAGGCCATCGCTTCGCAGGTCGGCACGCCGTTCTATCTCTACAGCCACAGGACGCTCGTTCAGCATTTCCGGGTCTTCGACCTGGCCTTCGGCAAGGCTCCGCACATCATCTGCTTTTCCGTCAAGGCCAATTCCAACCTCTCCATCCTGAGGATCTTCGCCGCGGAGGGAGGCGGGGTGGACATCGTCTCGGGCGGTGAACTCTATCGCGCCCTCCAGGTCGGTGTGGACCCGATGAAGATCGTCTATTCCGGCGTGGGCAAGACCCTCGAGGAGATCGACTACGCCCTCAAGACGGGGATCCTGATGTTCAACGTCGAGTCCCCGGAGGAGCTCGGCGTCATCAACGAGCGCGCCCGCGCGATGGGGACGAGGGCGAGGATCGCGCTGCGGGTCAATCCGGACGTCGACCCCAAGACCCATCCGCACATCTCGACGGGACTGAAATCGAACAAGTTCGGCATCGACATCGAGAGATCCCGGGAGGAATACCGGAGGGCCAGGGGCCTTTCGAACATCGATGTGGTCGGCGTGGACTGCCACATCGGGTCGCAGGTCACCCAGATCGCTCCCTTCGTGGATGCCCTCGACCGCCTCAAGAACCTGATCACCCTCCTGAGAAAGGACGGCATCGAGGTGCAGTATCTCGATCTCGGCGGGGGGCTCGGGATCACTTACAACGACGAACTTCCGCCTCACCCGGAGGAATACGCGAAGGCCATCCTGAGGGCCTCCGGGGATCTCCAGTGCACCTTCATCCTGGAGCCGGGCCGGGTCATCGTCGGCAACGCCGGCATCCTGGTGACCCGGGTGCTTTACAACAAGAGCACCGACCAGAAGAACTTCGTCATCGTCGACGCGGGGATGAACGACCTCATCCGGCCGAGCCTCTACAGCTCCTATCACCTGATTCAGCCCGTTGTGATGAAGGGGAGGGAGTCCATCGTGGCCGACGTGGTGGGGCCGATCTGTGAATCCGGCGATTTCCTGGCCAAGGGCAGAACGATCCCCCGGGTGGAGCGCGGCGAACTCCTGGCCGTGATGAGCGCGGGCGCCTACGGCTTCACCATGTCATCCAACTACAACTCAAGGCCCAGGATCGCGGAAGTCCTCGTCCGGGATGACCGGTTTTTCGTGATCCGGCAGCGGGAGCGCTACGAGGACCTGGTCCGGGGCGAAACCGTGCCGGATTTTCTCAGATAGACATCGGGAATCGGGCATCAGGCCGAATCCATACCCGAAAGCCCGTCGCAGGAAGCCCCAGACAAGGGGCCGTGAGGTAGGACATGATTGAATTCTTCAAGATGAGCGGAAGCGGAAATGATTTCATCCTGATCGACGACCGGGACGGGAAACTCTCCGTCGGCCGGTTGGAAGATTTCGTCCGGAGGGTCTGTGAGAGGAGGGTCTCCGTCGGCGCCGACGGCCTGATCATCATCCGAAAATCCGACCGGGCCGATTTCAGCTGGCGTTTTTTCAACGCCGACGGCAGTGAAGTGGACATGTGCGGAAACGGAGGGCGCTGCGCCGCACGCTTCGCCTACATCAAGGGGATTGCCGGCGAGAAGATGTCCTTCGTCACGGGCGCGGGGATCATCGATGCGGAGGTCCGGGGAGACCAGGTCAAGCTCCGCCTGACGGACCCGAAGGATCTCCGGGTCGATTACTCGATTCCCCTCGACGGCAAAACTCTGCCCGTCAACAGCGTAAACACCGGGGTTCCCCACGTGGTGTCCTATGTCAGGGACCTCGAGAATCACGATGTCTTCACCCAGGGCAGGGCGATCCGTTATCACGAGGCCTTCAAACCGGCCGGAACCAATGCCAATTTTGTCCGGGTCCTCGATCGCCGGCGGATCCGCGTCCGGACCTACGAGAGGGGTGTGGAGGATGAGACACTGGCCTGCGGGACCGGTGCCGTGGCTTCGGCACTCATCTCCGCCTGGAAAGGTCTGGTTGACGAACCCGTTGATGTTCTGGTAAAAAGCGGCGAGACGCTCAAGATCTATTTCACGAAGACGCAGCAGGGCTTCGAAAAAGTCTACCTGGAGGGCGGCGCCCGGGTGGTCTACGAGGGTCACCTGTGGGATGAGGGGCACAATTATTAGGAAGGACAACCGGTTCAGCAGAAAATCAAGAGGGAGGGGCATATGTTCAAGGGAGCCATTGTAGCGATTGTGACGCCTTTCAAAAACGGCAAGGTGGATGAGGAGGCGTTGAGGGAGCTGATCGAATTCCAGATTGCCAACGGGACCGACGGCATCGTTCCCTGCGGCACGACGGGTGAGTCACCCGTCCTGTCGCATGAGGAGCACGACCGGGTCATCGAGATCACCGTCAAGGCCGTGAGAAAAAGGGTCCCGGTGATCGCGGGTACAGGCTCCAACAGCACGGAGGAGGCGCTGCGACTGACGAAGCATGCCTATGAATGCGGCGCCGACGGTGCGCTCATGGTCGCACCGTACTACAACCGTCCCACCCAGGAAGGGCTGTATCAGCACTACAAGCTGATCGCCGAGAAGGTCCCCATCCCGATCATCGTCTACAACATTCCCGGCCGGACGGGTGTCAACATCACGCCCGAGACCATGGCGAGGCTTTCGAAGATCAAGAACATCGTCGGGACCAAGGAGGCGGCGGGTTCCCTCCGCCAGATGCAGGACGTCCTCACGCAGTGCGGGCCCGACTTCGTCGTGCTTTCCGGTGACGACTGGTTCACCTATCCGCTCCTTTCCATCGGCGGGCACGGGATCATTTCGGTGGTCTCCAACATCGCGCCGGCGGACATGGCCGCCTTGGTCGATGCCTTCTTCGCAGGGGATTTCAAGAAAGCCAAGGAGCTCCATTACAAGATGACCCCCCTGATCGACGCCCTCTTCATCGAGACCAATCCGGCGCCGGTGAAGGCCGCTCTCCATCTCATGGGCAAGATCCAGTACGAAGTACGGCAGCCCCTCTGGAAGCTGTCCGACGCCAATTTCGAGAAACTGAGGAAAACCATGCAGAATTACGGCTTGATCAAGTAGGAGGCCCCGGTGTCGACCGGGAACGGGTCAGCCGACGGAGTGAAAGGAGGAGTCCTATGGTGAAGGCAGTTGTGGCGGGTGCCGGCGGGAAAATGGGCGGCAGGATCATCAGCCTCATCCCCGCAAGCGAAGGGATCCAGGTCTCGGGCGCCTTTGAAAAGGAAGGCCATCCGCTGATCGGCCGCGACGTCGGGGAGGCGCTCGGGCTCGGGAAGACCGGTGTCAGCATCAAGGGCGGCCTCGAAGATTGCATCCAGGAAGGCGATGTCGTCATCGATTTCACCCACCACGAAGCCTCCCTGAAGCATCTTGAAATCGCCGTCAAGCACAAGGCGCCCATCGTGATCGGCACCACGGGTTTTACGGCCGACGAGATGAAAAAGGTCCGCGAGCTGGCCCCCCGGACGAGGTGCGTGATGGCCCCCAACATGAGCGTCGGAGTGAACGTGATGTTCAAGGTCCTGGAGTACGTCTCGGGGATCCTCAAGGACGATTTCGACGTTGAAATCGTGGAGGCCCATCACAATCTCAAGAAGGACGCTCCCAGCGGAACCGCCATGAGAATGGCCCAGATCATCGCCGAGGCCCTCGGGAGGAACATCGACAAGGCGGCCGTCTATGAACGAAGAGGCATGATCGGAGCCAGGACGAAGGAGGAAATCGGGATCCAGACCATCCGGGCCGGTGATATCACCGGTGAGCACTGGGTCATCTTCGGGGGCATCGGGGAGCGCCTCGAGTTCATCCACCGGGCCCATAACCGGGACAACTTCGCCAAGGGCGCCATCCGGGCGGCGAAATGGATCGTCAACCAGAAGCCCGGTTTTTACGACATGCAGGACGTTTTGGGCCTGCGCGGGAAATAACGCGGGTAAGGAGGGTGACGCAGAAGACGGAAAGCAACCGCGGCGTCCACGCGAGAGGACGCCGCGGTTGCTGTTGAAACGAGTTTCGTAACCCCGGACAGGAGGACAGGGACCTTGCAGATCGCCGAAAGACTATCCAAAATCCCCCCGTACCTTTTCATGGAGCTGAGAAAAAAGATCGCCAAGGCCAGGGCCGACGGCGTAGACGTGATCAGCCTTGCCATCGGCGACCCCGTGGAGCCCACGCCCCGGGGGATCGTCCGGGAACTGGCTGTCAGGGCCCGGGACCCCGAAAACCACCGGTATCCCACGGACGAGGAAAAGGGGATGCTCGTCTTCCGGCAGGAGGTCGCCCGCTGGTACCGGGAGCGCTACGGCGTCGATCTCGATCCCGCCGACGAGATCCTCGGCCTGATCGGGTCAAAGGAAGGCGTTCACCACTTCGTCCTGGCGACGATCAACCCCGGCGACACGGTTCTCATGACGGACCCGGGCTACCCCGCATACCGGGCCAGCATCTTGATGGCGGGCGGGGAGCCTTACTCCGTCCCGATCCTGGCGGAAAACAACTATCTCCCGAGATTCGAAGACATCCCTTCCGATGTGGCGAGGCGCGCCAGGGGGATGTTTCTGAATTACCCGAACAACCCGACCGGGGCCTGTGCGACCCGTAAATTTTTCGACGAGGTCGTCGCCTTCGCCCGCCAGTATGATATCGCCGTCTGTTATGACAACCCCTACAGTGAGATCGTCTTTGACGGGCAGGAGCGGTTGAGTTTCCTCTCCGCGCAGGGGGCGAGGGACGTGGGGGTCGAGCTCAATTCCCTTTCCAAGCCGTTCAACATGACGGGCTGGCGAATCGGGATGGCCCTCGGCAACCGGGACATCATTGCGGCCATCAGCAAGGTCAAGGAGAACACCGATTCGGGGGTGTTCAACGCCATCCAGTACGCGGCGATCCATGCCCTGAGAGAAGAGAATGCCAACATCGAGAGGATGATCCGGATCTACCGGAGGCGACGGAGGCTCGTCGTCGGCACACTGCGCAAGATCGGCATCCGCTTCAGGCCGCCCAAGGGCACCTTCTATCTCTGGGTCCCGACACCGAAGGGGATGAGCTCACTGGAATTCACCGACCGGCTGTTTGAAAAAACGCACGTCGTGGTGGCGGCTGGAACGGCCTATGGGCGTTATGGGGAGGGGTACATCCGGATATCCCTGACCGTGCCGGACGAAAGATTGAAAGAGGCCATGGGGCGAATTGAACGAGAGTTCGCGTAGCGTCATCTCCTACATCGCGATCGGTTCCAACACCGGTGACCCCGTCCGGAACTGCCTGGAGGCTCTTGACCGGATCCGCGATTGCGAACGAATCAGCGTCCTGAGGAGATCCTCCCTCTACCGGACGGAGCCGGTCGGTCGCAGGGACCAACCGTGGTTCATCAACGCCGTGGTCGAGATCCGGACGACGCTCGATGCCCGGGCCCTGCTGGGTGTACTTCAGAGCATCGAGGAGCGGATGGGGCGTGTCCGCGTTGAAAAAGGGGGCCCCCGGGTGATCGACCTGGATCTCCTGCTCTACGGGGAACAGGTCATCCGGGACCCCAGCCTTTGCGTGCCCCACCCCGAGATGCACAAGAGGCGTTTCGTGCTCGTCCCGATCAACGAGATCGCCTCCTTCGTCGTCCATCCTCTGTACGGGATTTCGATGAAGGGTCTCCTGGAAAGACTCGGCGACGAAAGCGCCGTGACCCTCGTTGAAGGCGGCGCGGCAGACCGGTGAGAAACACCGGTCGGGGGGCGGAAACGGGAAATCCCGCTCACGACGGAGTGGACCGGCGCCATGATCATCCGCATCCTTCTTCTGACGATTCTGCTGTACCTCGTTTTCCTGCTGATCAGGAACTTCGTGGTCTCCATCACCCGGAGAAAGGCACAAATGCCCCGGAGGCCCGGGCCGATTCAGAGCGAGGATCTGGTCCAGGATCCCTACTGCCGTCGTTATATACCGGAGAGCGAAGCCGTCAGGGCCGCCGTGGGCGGCCGCACGCTGTACTTCTGCAGCCGGGAGTGCCTGGAGAAGTTCAAGGTGGGCGGTTCACCGGAATCGGCGGAAGGGGCGGGGCTTCGTAAAGAAAATGCCGGAAGGGGATAGGCCGGCGGAGGAGACATGAAATTTTTTATCGACACAGCCAACATCGATGAGATCAAAGAGGGCCTCAGTCTCGGCATGGTGGACGGCGTGACCACCAACCCGAGCCTGATCGCGAAGGAAAAGAGAAAGTTCGAGGAAGTCGTCAGAGACATCCTCGGGATCGTCAAGGGCCCCGTGAGCCTCGAGGTGGTCAGCCTTGATGCCGCCGGCATGGTCAATGAGGGCAAGAGGCTCGCCCGGCTGGGGGACCAGGTCGTGATCAAGGTCCCCATGACCACGGAAGGCCTGAAGGCCACCCGGATGTTTTCGGAACTGGGTATCCGGGTGAACCAGACCCTCGTCTTCTCACCCGTCCAGGCCCTCCTGGCGGCGAAGGCCGGGGCGGCGTACGTCAGTCCCTTTGTGGGTAGACTCGACGACGTGGCGCACGACGGGATGGGACTCGTCGAGGAGATCCTGACGATCTACGAAAACTACGACTTCGAGACGGAGGTCATCGTGGCCAGTGTTCGTCACCCCCGTCACGTCCTGGAGGCCGCCCGGATGGGTGCCCACATCGCGACGATCCCCTTCGGCGTGATCGCGCAGCTCGCGAAGCACCCCCTCACCGATGTGGGGGTGGAGAAGTTCCTGGCGGACTGGAGGAAGATACCGCGGAAATGATGCGAAGCGTCATTTCCACCAGTGGTGAGTGATGAGAAAGGGCCTTAAAATGCCTATATTTTGACCGGGGCGCCTATCTCGCAAGAGGGGCGATCTGTGATCATGGATTTCCTTGCCGGGGGCACCGGAACGGCGGCCCATTTTGAGTTAGACCCCAGAGGGAAAAAGCAATTCAACATTCACCATTCAACATTCCAAACTGAAGCTTCGAAGAAGCGACCGGCATGTTCGACACCCTGAAGAGATTCTTCGACGGGCTTCCCCTCGAGACGGAACACCGGAAGGTCGTGAACCTTCCGAATGCGATCACCATGCTCCGGGTTACGGTGATTCCGGCCCTCTTTCTCCTCCTCCTTGCGCCGGATCCGACGCTCAGTCTCTTCATCGCCTCCCTTTTCATCCTCGCGGCCCTGACGGATCTCCTCGATGGATATGTGGCCAGGCGCTACGGGATCACCACCAAGATCGGAAAACTCCTCGATCCCATGGCGGACAAGATCATCGTGAACACGGCCATGATCCTCCTCATCCCCATCGGGCGGATACCGGCGTGGATCGTGGCCGTCATGATCATCCGGGATCTGGTCGTCGACGGCATCCGGTCCATCGCATCGGTGAGCGGCAGGGTGATCGACGCGAGCCCTCTCGGCAAGAAGAAGACGCTCTGCCAGATCGTGGCCGTCTCTGCCCTGATCATCCACTATCCGATCATCGGCGTCGACGCTCACAAGGTGGGGGTGGTCATTCTCTGCCTGGCCCTCGCCTTGAGTATCGTGTCCGCCGGCGAGTACATCCAGAAATTCTACCGGGACACCTTCCTCTAGGCTACCCTGAGGGATGCAGCCGGTTTTGAGTTGCGAATGTTGTGTGATGAATGGTCGATGGACTTCCGATGCGTCAAGACGTTCGTGGCCGAAGCACGGAAACGATTTGAATCCGACCTTGGTTGCTTGATTAGACCCCCCTCGTTCGATCTTGCTTCCAGGTGGAATCCGCCTCCTCATAACCCCGGATCATCTTCTCCTCGATGTCCCGGCGGATCCTCTCGAACTGTTCATCGCTCAGGGGTTCCTGGGGGACATGCTCCGGTGCGCCGATGCGTAGGAGGACACGGCTGAAGGGCCTGGCGATCATGAAGCGATCCCAGCTCCCGAAGACGTGAGGGTTTTCGTAGGAAACGTAAGCGGGGCAGATGGCCGCGCCGGTCTGCCGGGCCAGGGTGACGAGCCCCGCCTTGACGACCCGGGGCGGCCCCTGGGGGCCGTCGACGATGTGTCCGCCGGCGCGGTATTTCTTCACCCCCTCGATCATCTCCTTCAGGGCTTCCTTCCCCCGCCGGGAACTGGACCCGCGGACGGGAATCCATCCCATCCGGCTCGCGACCGCCGCGGCGAAATCCCCGTCGCGGCTCGCGCTGATCATGATGCAGGGGGTCAGATTCAGGATCCGGGGAATATAGAAGCCGCCGTAGAAACGCTGGTGCCAGGAGGCGAGGATCACACACCCGCCCTTTTCGATGTGATTGCAGATGATCTCTTTACCTTCGATGACGAGACGGACGGTTCTGCTGTGGAGATCGTAGATGTGATAGGCGAGGGACGTCAGGACATGGTTGAGGAGGTAATATTTGACTTCCTTCCCAAGATTCATAAAGACCCCTTGTCTGCCCGTTCCATATATCGTGACGGGTAAAAATGCAAGGGGCCGGTCCTGAGACCGGCCCCATCGGCATCTCATGGTAGGCGGTACTGGATTTGAACCAGTGACTTCTACCGTGTGAAGGTAGCACTCTCCCGCTGAGTTAACCGCCCGAATGATTGGATTCTATAACCAAAAGGCCGGTCTTTTTCAAGAAGAAAAAATGATCATCGGCGTTCCGCCGCAGCGGGCGTCCTGTCGCGGGCCGTTGCCTTGCGAATTTTTTATTGACAAGATTATCCGATTTGCTATTAATAATCCCCTCTATGCAAGAGCGGGCGTAACTCAGCGGTAGAGTGCTACCTTGCCAAGGTAGACGTCGACGGTTCAAATCCGTTCGCCCGCTCCAGATATTTATGGCGGCATAGCCAAGTGGCTAAGGCAGCGGTCTGCAAAACCGTTATTCACCGGTTCGAATCCGGTTGCCGCCTCCAGCATCGTTCAGGCCGCGGGTCCATGACCCGCGGCTTTTTTGTCGCAGTCGAAAAAATGGTTTGATTTATGCATGGTATTGTTTTAATTGAAATTCGGGACGTCGTTGTCAAGATTTGATCAACAGGATATCCAGGAGGGTCCTATGAAGTATCTGCGGAGACAAGGAGATCTCGGGCGGGTGATCGTCCTCGGGACGCTTGTGATCATGCTCTGCATGGGTGTGATCGCCGGCGCCGCGGCGGCCCAGGAGGAGCAGGCAACGAAGGTCATCCA
>FWPV01015210.1_pt1 | contig 11105 bp, 9 predicted proteins | sample 2228371 | NCBI WGS metagenome assembly FWPV01 (sample SAMEA103939776, study PRJEB20133) | metagenome | reverse complement strand
TATGCCCCCTGGCCCCCTCCCCTACGAGCACTTTTTCAACATCCTGCTAGTGCATCGCCCGGGCGATGATGTCGTAGGCCTGGGCCAGGGCTGTGGCCAGCTTGTCTTTGGCCGGCCCGCCGGCTTGGGCCATGTCAGCCCGGCCGCCGCCTTTGCCGCCCACCAACGCCGCCAACTCACCGACGATCTTGCCGGCGTGCAGGCGGTCCGTCAAATCGGGGGTGACCACGGTGATGAGCATGGCCTTGTCGCCCTTGCCGCTGCCCAAGACAATGACGCCGCTTTTCAGGCGGTCCTTGAGTTTGTCGGCGAATTCCCGCAGCGCTTTAGGGTCGGTGACATCCACTTCCAGGGCCAGGACCTGGACGCCGTCGACGCTGCGCACCTGGTCCAGCAGATCGCTGGAGCGGGCTGCGGCCAACTGACCTTGCAGGGCCTCCACCTGTTTTTCCAGTTCCTTCTGCCGCTGCAGGAGTTTCTCCAGCCGGCTGAGCACTTCGCCCCGCCCGGCTTTCAGGCGTTGGGCCACGGCCTGGAGCTCCTGGCTCTCTTCCTGTATATAGGCCAGGGCCGCCGGCCCGCAGACCGCTTCAATCCGCCGGATGCCGGCGGCGACGCTGGCTTCAGTGATGATGCGGCACAGACCGATATCGCCGGTGCGGGAGACGTGGGAACCGCCACAGAGCTCGGCGCTGACGCCCGGCACGGTCACCAACCGCACCTCGTCGCCGTATTTCTCGTCAAACAGGGCCATAGCCCCGGCTGCCAAGGCCTGCTGCAAGGGGACATGGCTGACCTCCACCGGTAGGTTGGCCAGGATATCCTGCATGATATCCATTTCCAGTTGGGCCAGCTCGGCGCTGCTCAAACCGGCGAAATGGCTGTAGTCAAAACGGAAGCGATCGGGCGCCACCAGCGAGCCGGCCTGCTTAACGTGTTCGCCCACCCGGTGCCGCAACGCCGCATGCAGGAGATGGGTGGCGGTGTGATGGCAGGCGATGCGCCGCCGCCGTTCGGCGTCGATGGCCAACTTTACCATCTGTCCCACCCGGACCTGCCCCTGGATCACCTTGCCTTTGTGGACGATGACTTCGTTGGGCAGCTTCTGCACGTCCTCCACCAGGAGCAGCAGGCCCGGTCCCTGGATCGTTCCGGTGTCAGCCACCTGGCCGCCGGACTCGGCGTAGAACGGGGTGGTTGCCACCACGAGCTCCACCTCGGCACCGGCCGCCGCCTCACCGACGGCCTGCCCTCCTTGCAGGAGGGCCAAAACCGGCGATTCGGCCTCATAGTGGTCGTAGCCCACGAAGGTGGTGGCCGCCAAGTCCCGGAGGGCCTGGTAGGCCGGCGGCAGTTCGCCGGGCAGGCCGCCTTTCCAGGACTGGCGGGAGCTCTCCCGCTGCCGGGACATGTGGGCCTCAAAGCCGGCCACGTCCAGTTCCAGGTGCTGTTCCTGGAGAACATCGGTGATGAGGTCCAGGGGGAAACCATAGGTGTCGTAGAGTTTAAAGGCCACCGCGCCGGGCAACACCCGCTCGCCTTTGGCCTGCAGCTCCGCCAGTTCGTCGCTGAGGAGCTTCAGCCCATGGTCCAGGGTCTCGGCGAACCGCTCTTCCTCGTGGCGCACCACCTGGTCGATGAAAGATCGGGCGGCGTTCAGCTCCGGATAGACCTCACCCATGAGATCGATGACCTGCTGGCCCACCGGCGCCAGGAAGGGCTTCTTGAAGCCCAATAGACGGCCGAACCGGACCGCCCGCCGCAGGATGCGGCGCAGGACATAACCCCGGCCCTCGTTGCTGGGCAGGACGCCGTCGGCAATCAGGAAGGTGATGGCCCGGCTGTGATCGGCAATGACTTTGAAAGCCACGTCCAGGGTCGGATCCCGGCCGTAGGCCTGTCCCGCCAGGTCCTCGGTGCGGGCGATGATGGGCCGGAGTAGATCGGTGTCAAAGTTGGTGGGCACCCCCTGAATGACCGCGGCCAGCCGCTCCAGCCCCATCCCCGTATCAATGCTGGGTTTCGGCAGCGGCTGCAGGTTCCCCTGCTCGTCCCGGTTGAACTGCATGAAGACCAGATTCCAGATCTCCAGGTAACGGTCGCAGTCACAGGTGCCGATGCCGCAGTTGGGCCCGCAGGCGCGTTCTTCGCCCTGATCGATGATGATTTCGGAACAGGGGCCGCAGGGGCCGGTATCTCCCATGGCCCAGAAATTGTCTTTCTCTCCCAAGCCGACGATGCGCTCCCGGGGAATGTGGATCAGGTCATGCCAGAGGTCTGCAGCCTCGGCGTCATCATAGTAGACCGTCGCCCAAAGACGGTCGGCCGGCAGCCGATAATGCTCGGTCAAAAGTTCCCAGGCCATTTCGATGGCGCCGGCCTTGAAGTAATCGCCGAAGGAGAAGTTTCCCAGCATTTCAAAGAAGGTATGGTGCCGGGCGGTCTTGCCCACATTTTCCAAATCATTATGTTTGCCGCCGGCCCGGACGCATTTCTGGGCCGTGGCCGCGCGGGTGTAGGGGCGGCTCTCCTCCCCGAGAAAGACCCGTTTGAACTGCACCATGCCTGCGTTGGTAAACAGCAGGGTGGGGTCCTGACCCGGGACCAAAGAAGAGCTGGCCACCCGGGTATGGCCTTTGCTTTCAAAATAGGCCAGAAACTTCTCTCTGATTTCCTTGCCGGTCATGATCCTTCTCCTGAAGGCGAGCTGGAGGTGGCGGGAGCGGTTTGGCCCAGACCGTAGGTAGAGCGCACCTGCCGTTCCAGGTCGGCAAGCAGCTCCGGATGCTCCCGCAGATAGGCCTTGGCATTTTCCCGCCCTTGGGCTAAACGTTCTGCTCCATAACTATACCAGGAACCGCTCTTTTGCACCAGATTGAGATCCACGGCCAGATCCAGGACATCCCCCTCTTTGGAAATTCCCTGGCCGAAGATAATGTCAAATTCACACTCCCGGAACGGGGCGGCCAACTTGTTCTTCACCACCCGGACCTTGGTGCGGGCGCCGATGATATCATTGCCGTCTTTCAGGGGCATCCCTTTGCGGACATCCAGACGTTGGGAGGCGTAAAACTTTAGGGCGTTGCCGCCGGTGGTGGTCTCCGGGTTGCCGAACATGATGCCGATCTTCATGCGGATCTGGTTGATGAAGATGACCGTGGTCTGGGACTTGCTGATGGCTGCGGTAAGCTTCCGGAGGGCCTGAGACATCAGGCGGGCCTGGGAACCCATCTGGGCGTCGCCCATATCCCCCTCGATCTCGGACCGGGGCACCAGGGCGGCCACCGAATCCACCACAATGGCGTCCAGGGCATTGGAGCGCACCAGGATCTCAGCGATCTCCAGGGCCTGCTCCCCGGTATCCGGCTGGGAGATGAGCAGGTCCTCCGTCTTCACCCCCAACCGCCGGGCATAGTTCAGATCCAGGGCATGTTCGGCGTCGATGAAGGCAGCCATCCCCCCCAACCGCTGCGCTTCGGCGATGATGTGCAGGGCCAGCGTCGTCTTCCCCGAGGACTCCGGCCCGAAGATCTCCACCACCCGGCCCCGGGGAATGCCACCGATGCCCAGGGCCAGATCCAGGGAGAGGGAGCCCGTGGGGATCACGGCAATATCGGCGATCTTGTCATCCTCTCCCAGGCGCATGATGGAGCCCCGGCCATACTGTTTTTCTATCTGACTTAAGGCCTGTTCCAGGGCCTTGGTTCTATCACTGACTGTGGGGACGGCCATACCAAGCTTCCTTGTGCAGTTGTTGATGGTTGCAGTTTGTCCAGCCGGCAAACCGGCTGTCGGTAAGCTAGCCAATCCTCTCTGCCAGAGGACTCTGCTGCAGGATCGTATACACTGCCCCAGAGGGACGGAGGGTGGACTGGTACAGGACCACCCGGGCGACCTGAAAAGGCGGGAAGGGCGGTAGCTGCAGGGATTGCACCTGCTTTTGCAGCGCCTCCTTGCCCCGGCTGGACCGGACCCGGCCCAGGGTCAGGTGCGGCGTAAAGGCGCGGTTCTCCTTGGGGAAGCCCAAAGCCTCCAGGGCGTCTTCCAGGTGTTGCACCAAGATGCCCAGAGTTTCCAGCTGCCCGTCCAGACCCAGCCAGATGACCCGGGGGTTTTTGGAGCTGGGGAACATCCCCACACCGCTGGCCTGCAGGGTAAAGACCGGTGTGGCGGCCGCCGCCGCGGCAGCTCCCTCGGCAACTTGGGCCACCTGCGCCGCGGTGATGTCGCCCAGGAATTTCAGGGTCAGGTGGATATTGGCCGGCGCCACCCAGCGGACGTCCGCGCCGCTCCTTTTCAGGCTCTCCTGCACCGCCGCTAACCCGGGCCGATACTCCGGCGGCACCTCAATGGCCAAAAAGGCGCGCACCATTACCCTGTCCCCTCTTGTCTGTTCCCTCTTCCCTGCAGTTCCAGCCGGAGCCAGTCCAGGGCGGTCTGGGCGGTGAGGATCTTGATCTCTTCCCGGGAACCGTAGAAGCGGCAGTGTCGGGTCCTAGTCCCCTCAGGGGTGGTTAGCCCCATGAACACCGTGCCCACCGGTTTTTCGGCGCTGCCGCCCGTGGGGCCGGCGATGCCGGTGACCGCCACGGCCACCTCAGCCCCGAACCGCCGGGCCGCACCCTGGGCCATGGCCTGGGCGGTGGGAGCGCTCACCGCGCCATAGTCCGCCAACGTGACCGCGGGCACATCCAGGAAATCCATCTTGGCCTGATTGCTGTAGGCGACGATGCCTCCTAAAAAGTAGTCGGAACTGCCGGCCACATTGGTAATCCGGTGGCAGATGAGCCCGCCGCTGCAGGACTCGGCCACGGCCAGGGTGAGTCTCCGCTGCCGCAGCAACCCCCCCACATGGTCTTCCAGCGTCGCGGCGCCCAAAAAGGCGTCACCGGCCTGGACCGCCAGGTCCTGGGCCACCTGATCCAGGGCCGCCTCCAGTTGCTGGGCATCGGCCCCCCGCAGGGTGAGGGTGAGATGGTTCTCCGGAAAGTTGGGGTAGTATCCCACTGATAGGCCCTCATGTTGCTGGCAGAGCCCTTGGGCCACCGTCTCCAGGGCCGTCTCGTGCAGGCCGAAAAACCGGAGGGTGCGCTGGCAGACGGCCTGCCCACCGGCTGCCACCTGCAACAGGGGCGGCAGGACGTAACGGTCAAAGAGCAGCCGCATCTCCCGGGGAACCCCGGGGAGGAAATAGAGCAGCGTGCCGTTGTGCCGCAGATAGAACCCACAGGCAGCCCCATCCGGATCCAGGATGCAGGCTCCCTTGGGCACCAAGGCGAGACGGGCAAAGCGGTCTTCCCAGGCCAATCCCCGCTTCCCCAGACATTCCCGCAGCCGCTGCAGCACATAGTCGTCCACCTGCAGGGGCAGCCCCAACACTGCTGCCGCCACTTCCACCGTGATGTCGTCCTCGGTGGGGCCCAACCCCCCCGTGACGATCACAAACCGGGAACGGGATACCGCCCGGGCCAGGGTGTCCTGAAAGAGCGGCGCCGCATCGCCCAGGAAGGTAATGCATTGCACCGGCAGCCCGGCTTCGTGCAAACGGGCGGCGGCATAACGGGCATTGACATCGGCCACCCGACCGCTGAGGAGTTCATCACCGCTGCAGATGATCTCGCCCGGGAAGGCCTGGTCCGCTAGAGGGGCAGACATCGGGAGAGCACCGCCAGGGTGAGGCCTGCATAAAGGCCGGCCACCACGTCATCCAACAGAATACCCACCCCCCCGGTCAGCTGCCCGTTGATCCAACCGGCGGGAAAGGGTTTGAGGATATCAAAGCCACGAAACAAGATGACCCCCATCACAACCTGCCCCAGTGAACCATCGGCAAAACCCAGCGTTAGGACCTGACCCACCACTTCGTCCAGGACGATCTCGGGGGCGTCCTGCCGACCCAGGGCGATCTCCGCCGCTTCGCAGGCATGGAGGGCCGCAGCACTCAGGCCCACCACTACCCCCCAGAAGACCATCCCGGGGAGGAACTGGAGCGGCCACCACAGAGGCAGTGCCGCCAGAGAACCCCAGGTCCCGGGCATGTACGGCAGACGGCCCGCCCCGAACCAGGTGGCCGCCGCCAGGCTCAGCCTCAGTCGTCCAGGGACGTCAGGCTTGCCCACCTGTCCTCCACGTGATACTTACTAGCTGAAAATACATGGATATACCCCTCCTGTCAAGGGGGCCCCCAGGTCCCGCCGGTCCATCAATCGGCCTCGTAGACAAAGTCCCCAACCTGGCCCTCCACGGGCAGGTAATGGGGCATCTCATTGCTTAAAATCACCCCGGGGATCCCGTCGGGAAAGGCCTCACAGGTGAGTATCTTGGCGTCCAGCGACCGTTGGTGGAAGTGTTTGCAGGAAATACACAAAGGAATATTGAGCATAGGTGTTATCCATCCCCGGCCTGCGGGCACCGCTCTTACCGACCAGCCCGCCGCCGGTCCAGCTGACTTGACTTTTCGTTGCCGATTCTGTCTACTTACATCCGGAACGACTGCCCGTTTTCTCTCCCCAGCCCGGAGAGGGAACTGCGCCGCCGGCTTGACACCGGCAAATTGCGCCCGGGAGCCGCCCCCATGCCATCCCTGAATGATTATGATTATTATCTGCCACCGCACCTAATCGCCCAGGAGCCCTGCCCGCACCGGGAGCAGGCGCGCCTGTTGGTCTTGGACCGGCAGCGACAGTCCTTCAGCCACAGCCACTTTTACCGGCTGCCTGACTGGCTGGGCGAGCAGGATGTCGTGGTAATCAACAACACCCGGGTCTTTCCCGCCCGACTGCGGGGGCGGAAGGCCAGCGGCGGCCGGGTGGAACTGCTGCTCCTGGCGCCGCCGCAGCCAGAGGCCCCCGGGCAGGCCGTCTGCCGGGCCCTGTGGCGGGCCTCCAAACCGCCCCGTCCTGGCCAGCGCCTCCTCTTCGACGCCGCACTCACAGCGGAGATCACTGCCGTCTCTCCCGAGGGCGAGGTGCAGGTAACTCTCTGGAGCGGCGACCAGGACCTGCGTCAGGTGTTGGCTCAGGTGGGGGAGGTGCCGCTGCCGCCGTATATCCGCCGGCCGGCGGCCGAGGCGGACCGGCAGCGGTACCAGACGGTGTTCGCCACCGCCGAGGGCGCGGTGGCCGCACCCACGGCGGGGTTGCACTTTACCCCGGAGATCCTCCAGGAACTTCGCCAGCGGGGGGTGACCATCGTCCCCCTGACCCTGCACGTCGGCCCGGGCACCTTCCAGCCGGTGCGTGTGGATGATTATACCCGCCATCGTCTGGCACCGGAATACTTTTTCCTCTCCCCTGAAAGCGCGGCGGCCATTAACCAGGCCCGGGCAGCAGGGAAACACATCCTGGCAGTGGGCACCACCTGCGTCAGGGTCCTGGAACATCAGTATCGTCAGGGGATCGTGCACCCCGGGGAGGGTTGGTGCGATCTGTTCATCTACCCGGGCTACCGCTTCCAGGTGGTCACCCGGATGCTCACCAACTTCCACCTGCCCAAAACCACCCTCCTCCTTCTGGTCAGCGCCTTTGCCGGCCGGGAACTGGTGCTGCAGGCATACCAGGCCGCGGTGGCGGCGGCCTACCGGTTTTACAGCTACGGCGACTGCATGCTGATCATGTAAACCGCAGACAACACCGGCCGAAGAGGATCAGCCCCGGATCCCTACCCTGCCACAGGAATTTGAACCCGAGCTGACGCCCCTTTTCTTTTCGGAGATTCAAGTATTAGGCGGGCAGCAGCCCGGTCGCCGCCGCCGACCGGAGGCTGATTTTGTCAAAATGAGAGGCCTGCGGCCTACCGGTGCCTGGTTTTTTTCCTTTTTTATCAGGCTGCCGCCGGTGTCGAGAACCCGTGCCTCCCCCTCGCTGCCCGGCCGGCCTTTCCACCTGCCCTTGCTGCCCCGCCATCCATGGCATGTGTCTTGCAGTATTTAATCACCGGACCGGGGCGAAGATCAGCCCTCTCCCTCAGATGGAGGGGTGCGGCAGACTGCTGCAGCCAAACTGCAGGGTGCTTTGTCTCCCGGTTGATGATGCTACTCTTGGTCCGTGACCTTTGTGCAAGGAGAGACGTGATGATCAGGCTCCTCACCTGGGCCGCCGCCATGGCGGTGCTGATCCTGGTTGCCGTGCCGCTGGTCGGGGCGGCCGACGAGGACGCGGCCTTGTTTCAAGAGGCCCTGGCACCCTACGGCCAGTGGCTGCAGCATGCCCGGTACGGTCTGGTGTGGCGTCCCACCCAGGTGGACCGGCAATGGCGGCCTTATACCAACGGCCGGTGGGTGCTGACCGAGGACGGTTATGTCTTTGAGACCGATGAGCCCTGGGGATGGGCCACCTATCACTACGGCAACTGGCAACACACCCCGGAGGAGGGCTGGCTCTGGATCCCGGGCCGCACCTGGTATCCCCACACCGTCACCTGGCGGGCCGATGATGAGTATGTGGGCTGGGCGCCGGTGCCGCCCCCGGACAACTCCACGGACCTGAGCAGCTACCAGGATGACTTCTATGCCAGCCCTGACTATGGCCGCAGCGGCTACAGCATGAGCCGTCTGCCCCTATCTGCGTGGAGCTTCACCCGGGTCAATGATTTCCTCTACGGTTGGGGGGAACCATACTCCCCCCGCTACTCCTACCTCAGCAGCGGCCTGCTGCTGGCGCCCATCTACTACCCCATAATCTATGAGCGCACCGTCTATATCTATAACTATGTCACGCCGGTCTATGCCCCCCGGGCCTGCTACAATTGGGGACCCTCCGTGGCCTATATCACTAAGGTGAAGAAGCTCCGGCCCCATGAGGTGCAGAACCGTTGCCGACGGCACCACTTGACCCATCTGCGCAATGTCTTCCCGCCTCCCCAGGTCCGGACCCGCAACCCCATCTGGCGGGAGCTGGTCCCGGCCAGCGTCGTGGACGGCCGGCAGGTCGGCCGTTGGTGGACTTCCACGTCCCACCGGGGGCCGGCCCTGAACCATCCCCGGGCGATGCCGCTGCCGGCTGCGGCGCTCCGTCCAGCCACTCCGGCGGGGGCCCCCCCGCCGGGGGGCACTCGCCCTACTGGCCCGGACAGACTCTCCCCATCGCCGCCGTCCGCCCCGCGGACTGCCGGCTTGGCCGGGTCCCCGACCCTATCGCCCCGCCCTGGCGGCACCAGCCCGACTACCATGGAGACCGGCAAACGGCTGCAGCCACCCAGGTCTCTCCACGGGGAGCAGCCTCAACCGCCGGATGGGCGCCCACGCCGCCACCCGAGCGCAGCGGCCTCCGTGGAGCCGCGGCCGGATGTGAAGCCCGGCCAGGCAGACCCCAAGGCTGCCCCCCCGTTTCCGGTACCCCAGCCGCAGGCCGAGCTGCGCCGTCAGCAGCAGGCTGCCCGGCAGCCACACCTGGAAGAACAGCAGCGCCAGGCCGAGCTACGCCGCCGCCACCAGGAAGAGCAGCGTCGCCAGACCGATATGCTCCGGCAACAGCAGGAGCAGCAACGCCGCCAAGCTGACATGATCCGCCAGCAGCAGGAGCAGCAGCGGCAGGCCGTTCAGGTACAGCAGCGCCAGGAGGAACAGCGTCGCCAAGCTGAGATACTTCGCCAGCAGCGGGTCCAACAAGAGGCTGCCCTGCTCCGCCAGCAGCAGGAGCAGCAGCGCCGCCAAGCCGAGATGATCCGCCAGCAGCAGGAGCAGCAACGTCGCCAGGCTGACATGCTTCGCCAGCAGCAGGAGCAGCAACGTCGCCAGGCTGACATGCTCCGGCACCAACAGGAGCAGCAACGTCGCCAGGCCGAGCTACGGCAGCAGGCGGCGCAGTCAGGGCGCTCCGCTTCCTCCGCCCCTGGACAGAAGCGGCGCCCTCCTTGGCAGCCGGAGTGACTCCTGCCAGCCACCCCCAGGCTCTGCCCTGAACCGACCTGCTTCTGCAGGCGGCCAGGGCAGCGGTCTCCGGCGGTGGCCAGAGCCGCCCACATCCGGCACTACGAGCAGGGTGTTGCAAAAGTGTTCTTAGGGGAGAGGGCCAGAAGGAGCTGGCCAGTGGCTAGTGATAAGGAAATAGGGATAGCCACAGCCTACTGCCCTCTGCCCTCTGCCTTCTGCCCTCTGCCTTCCGCCCTCCGCCCTCTGCCCTCTGCCCTCTGCCTTCCGCCTACTGCCTAATGCCCTCTGCCCTCTGCCTACTGCCCACTGCCCACTGCCCTCCCCGGCCGGGAGCAGCTGGCCGGCCGTTGGGTCAGGGCCGGGAGGATTTCGGCCTTACCAACGGCACGAAGGCCACCGGCGTGATGATCTCCTCCCGGAAGGTGGCCCCCTGTTTGGTGAGCCGCAGGAGGTATTGGGGACCCAGCATGGGGCCCACGGGGATGACCAGGCGGCCGCCGTCCTTGAGTTGGTCTTTCAGCGCCGGCGGCACTTCCGGAGCCGCGGCAGTGACGATGATGGCGTCAAAGGGGGCCTGCTCTGGCCAGCCTTGGTAGCCGTCCCCGGTTTTTACGGTTACCTGGGAATACCCCAAACGGGCCAGGCGGTCCGCCGCAGCTTGGGCCAACGCCGGGATGAGTTCAATGCTGTAGACCTGATCAGTGAGGTGGGCCAGGACTGCCGCTTGGTAGCCCGAGCCGGTGCCCACCTCCAATACCCGCTGGCCAGACTGGACTTGGGCCATCTGCGTCATCAGGGCCACGATGTAAGGTTGGGAGATGGTGGCCCCGTGGCCGATGGGCAGGGGCGTATCGTCGTAGGCTTGGCCCGCCAGCTCCGGCGGTACGAACTGATGCCGGGGAACCGCAGCCATGGCGGCAAGGACCCGGGCGTCGGTGATATCCCGCCCTTTCAGATCCCGCGCCACCATCAGGCGCCGCGCCGCCTGGAACCGTCCCTCATCCTCCGTGGCCTTGGCAGCCCCGAACAGCAGTGACACGCCGAGTACCAGGACCAACCCGCATAGACCCCATTTCATGTCCCACCTCCGTCTGGCAATGTGTGGCGGAAACTCCTCTGGCAGGCTGTGGAAACAGTATGTTGCGGGGGAGGAGGCCAGGGGGCATCGCCCCCCTCCGCTCCCCCCAACTCCTATGGCTGTAGTAACGGCGTCAGCAGTTGCACAGCGGGGATG
>FWPV01014221.1_pt1 | contig 11105 bp, 10 predicted proteins | sample 2228371 | NCBI WGS metagenome assembly FWPV01 (sample SAMEA103939776, study PRJEB20133) | metagenome | reverse complement strand
CTGGTTTCATAAGCTATAGTTTTGAGCCAAACCTACGCCTTCAGTATGTGGGCGTCTTCTGATCGGGTAGCGCCGGGTGTCTTGGAATTAGCTTGTCGCCGTTGATCAGCAGCTAGTTTCCTTAGCCAGTTTATAATTCTGCGCCGATATGCTGTGTTGAGTGCAATTGCAGCAAACCGTATTTTAAGTGCTGGGCCCAGCCTGCGAAGAATTGAGCCAGTGGAATAAACTTGGCGGTAGGCGTTTCTTAGACCTTCGAGCAGCATCTCAGGTTTCAGACGCGCCGGCTTGTATACTACGTGAGCGCCGTCATAATGGCTCCAATTCTTATCAACTATCCGATTTTCTTTTTCGAACTCATTGAAGATTCGTGTTCCGGGGAAAGGTGTAAGAATAGAAAATTGTGCCGCATCAATCTTTGCGCGATTCACAAATTCAACGGTTCTGTCGAAAACATTTTGGTCATCTTCGTCGAAACCAAAAATAAAAGCGGCAAGCACGGCAATTCCTACATCATGAAGTCGGGCAACCACTTCTTCGTAATTCGTTTTGCGGTTGATTGTTTTCCCAATACTTTTTAAAGCATCATCTGAAAGAGTCTCCATTCCGATGAAAAGCCCTTTGCATCCGCTTTCGGCGGCAAGTGATATTAGCTCTGGATGTTTTAGCATGCTGAGTGAGGCTTGCCCAAACCATTGCTTTTTCAGTGGCTTTAGGGCTTCAAAAAGTTTCTTCGCATAGGTTGGATGTCCCATGATATTGTCGTCTACGATGAGAACCAAGTTCCCGGGAAGTGACTGGATCTCTTCTATGACGGCTTGCACTGGCCTCATGCGGTAGGTGTGACCAAAGAAGGAAGTCACAGAGCAGAATGAGCAATTAAAAGGACATCCACGCGTGGTTTGCACTGTATCCGCAAATAAGTATTTTTTTGCTTTGACTAGGTCACGCCTGGGAACAGGGATACATTCTGGATTGGGACGGTCTTCGCTTGTATAGAATTTACGCAGTTCATCTCGGCGAAAGTCTTCAATTAGTGCTTCCCATTTTCCTTCTGCTTCACCAATTACTACTGCATCTGCATGCTCCGCTGCTTCGTCGGGCAACGCGGTGGCGTGGACCCCTCCAATGACTACGCACTTCCCGCGTTTTCGAAAGCAGTCGGCAATTTCATATGCACGGTTCGCCGCTGCAGTAGTAGCAGTAATGCCTATTAGATCTGCATCTGTGTTGAAGTCAATTGGTTCTACGGATTCATCAATGATTTCAACCTCGACGTCTTCGGGGGTTAACGATGCCACTGTCATAAGCGACAATGGCGGAAAAAGGGGTTTTGGATCTTCTTCGTAAGATTTTTCTTCTTCCATTCGTGGAGCTATTAATGTTGCTTTCATTTTTGCTCCTCTCCTTTCGCCCATTCATAGCCTTGTTCCCAAGGTATGCTCGCAATTTCTTGGTATGCGTTTGCGTATTTATCGAGCTCAGGAGCAAGGGTTGTGAGAAGTGCCTCGCCGCCATCGGTTGCGAATGCATTGTGCGTTGAAACTACTTCCCTTAAGATATGTGGATTATCTATTATCATACACGGCGTAAGGTGATTTTTGTTGAACGGCTGTTTCTTCCGTATTGTGCGGAAGAAGTCCGAGTCTAGCGCTTCTTTGAGAGACTTGTTTCGTATGTTGTCAACCGCAAAATGCGCGAATACGCAAGGTTCAACGTCTCCCCTGTGGTTAATGTGGGCATACAGCCTTCCCCCAGCCATACATCCTCCGGTAAGGGGACCGTCATTCCAAAAGTCGCCAACGAATATCGGTTTTGTGCGTCTTATCTCTAAAGCTCTGGCGCGAAGGCGGTTTCGTTGTTCGGGCGTGGGCATTAGATCAAGAGATGGGTTTTTCCCAATGGGAATGTATGTGAAGAACCAGCCAAAGTAGGCGCCAAGTTCAAGGTAATAGTCAATGAATCTTTCGTCCGTCAACACGTCCACATTGTGACGGGTTGCAGTGGCAGAAAATCCGTAAATACATCCATTGGATTTAAGGGCTTCCATTGCTGCAACTATCTTTTTATGGGCGCCTTCCCCACGGCGACCATCTGTTTCCTGCTCAAACCCCTCTACGCTTATAGCAGGAACGACGTTGCCCAGCTCGCCCAGTATCTTTGCCGTCTCTTCGTCTATTAGTGTGCCATTGGTATAGATTTGGAAAGCAACATCATTGTGCTTTCGGTATATTTCTAGGAGATCTTTGCGGATGAACGGCTCGCCGCCGGATATGGTAATGAAATGGATGCCCATTTCTTTTGCTTCGGTTATTATTCTGTCAACCTCTTCGGTAGAAAGTTCTTCTTTGGGGTTGTATGCTCCAGCATAGCATCCCCAACATTTGAGGTTGCATCTCATTGTTGGGCTAATTACAAGAAGGAATGGCGGATAATATCCATGGAGAGCTTCAAATTGCCTGCGTTTTTCTGCTCCTTCCCATGCGCCACGAACGAAGAGATTCATAATTACACCTTCCCTGACTTTCGGGTTGGTATCTCGTAAAACCCTGCGTGCAAGTTCGATGGAAGGATGGCCCTGCTCGAAGAGCTCTCTTATCCATGCAATCTGCTTTTTGTGTTCCGGGTGCCGTGCGACAACTTCTGCTGCACGTGTCAGCTTAATAATGCTATCGTCGGAAAACCTACCCAATAGCGCAAGCATTTGCTTTAAAGCAAACGCTCGACTTTTTGTTGCGAAAGCTGGTTTATTCATAGACTTTTGCCCCCTTTGTTGCTTGTTGGCAAATCGAGAAAATTGATTTTGATTCCGTAGAAAACCTTAACCGTTTTCTTTTGGCAAAGTTGCCTAGTTAGAAATATACCCATTGGCAAGTTGAAGTTAAGCCTTTCCCGCTTGGCAGTAAAGTTTCCTAGCAATCTATTGATTAGTTGAAAAGAGAGCTTCCTTTTTAGTAGGAAACCCCAATTTTAATAATTTGTCAAGTATGCTTGCCATACCCTTGCGTTCGGATAGGGTAACGTTCATGAAAAAATATACCCTCAAATCTTCGTTGCCAATCGGATTAGAACTATTCAGCACTTGTCTGGAGACTTTTAGTTTGTTGTTCCCTCAACTTGAGCGGGGAGTTCTGATGTGCATGCAGGGCATCGCAAAGCACCAACGGGAATCTTTGAAAGGCAGTACGGGCAGTCCTTAAAATTTTGCGGTGCGCTTCGAATCTTGTTCACCATTTGGACAAGAAAGAATACTGCAAGTGAAATGATGATAAACTCAATTATCGTATTTAAAAAAGTTCCATATGCAATCAATGGGGCGCCAGCTGCCTTCGCTGCAGACAAAGATGGATATGGCTTGTTAGATAGGTTTATAAACAGGTTTGAGAAGTCAACCCTGCCCAAGAGCAAACCAATTGGTGGCATTAGAATGTCGTTTACAAAAGAGGCGACTATCTTTCCGAATGCTGCTCCAATAATGAAAGCAACTGCTATATCAACGATATTTCCTCTTGAAATGAAAATCTTGAACTCTTTCCACATGATTTTCTCCTCCTGTTTATGCAAATGAAGTTTGTTTACAAGCGGCTTTTCTTTATTGCTATTGCAACATGTCGAAAATGTTTTTCTCCAATTTTGCTTTTTTCTACCCTTATTCGCTTATTTTTAATCGCTTTTTAGAATATTTATCAATCGGTTGCATACCTTGAGTTGGATGGGTTTCAGGTTTTTGATACTCTTTCCAGCCTAGTAGCCTGATTTTTGTTTGGGAAAGAGGATGATTGCTTTGCCTTGTTAATCTTTTGCCAGTTGGGTCAGAGGTTTAATCGAGATGAGTAATGGGTGGATCCCCTAACCAAAAGTGCTGACTTTCCAGCCTAGCCTCGTTTCAAGAGCTTCGCGGCGAGAGGATCCACCCCGGCATATTTGTGTAGCAACCTGTTTTGAATTGTTGCTTTTGCAGAATCACGCTTATGTTTGGAATAACAGGTGGTCTGGTAGTCTTAGCGCCAAGCCCTCTTAGTTGGAAGGCTTTTTCTTCAATAAATGTTTGTCGAAGAAGGCGTCTATCTTTTCGTCAACATCTGGTCTGGGGGGCCATCCATGTTTTCCACCTTTAACTATGTAGATATTCGAATCAACCCCTGCTTTCTTCAATACCTTGTGGAGTAATTCGCTTTGGCTGTGCGGAGTTAGGGGGTCGTTGTCGCCGTGAAAGATGTAGAATGGCGGGTCATCTTTGGACGCGTAGGTTGTTGGGCTGGCTTTGCGGCATAGCTCAGGATTTTCCCAGAATGGACCACCTAGTAGCCCGGATGCTGAATCCTTGCCGTCGTGCACCATAAAGCGTTCGGTTGCCTTGCCTTGTTTGACCAACTCTTCTATTGCTAGGAAGTCAGTCATGCCATAGAAATCCACCACAGCTTGGACGCGGCTTGAATATTCTTGCCAGCCACCATCACCTTCAAACTCTTTAATTCCGCCTGTTGTGCCAAGCATAGAAACAAGGTAACCACCTGCGGATGCGCCCCAAACGCCAATGCGGTCTGGGTCTAGGTTGTATTTCTTCGAATGCGCGCGAAGAAATCGAATTGCACATTTGCAGTCGTGGATTTGGGCGGGGAAGATTTTTTCGGTGCTGAATCTGTAGTCAATTGTAACGCCTAAGTATCCCCGCCTGACAAAGCGAACAAGACGCGGATAGCCTGAGGTTTTGCTCCCTCCGCGAAACCCGCCGCCGTGGATCCAAACTATTACGGGCATTGGGTCTTTTGGAGCGTTTTTTAGGCGAAGAATATCCAATTTATGCTTTTCATTTCCGTCGAGACAGTAGGGAATGTCTTTTATCAGCTCTATATCGTCAGGTATTTGGAATTCGGGTTTTGGTTGTGTAGCTTGTTTTTCCGTTGCGGGAACGACTGCCGCCATTGTTACCGGAAGCAGAACGAAAATTAGGGTTAGCGCAATTGTTACGTACACTTTGCTACCTTCCTTTCTTTAAATGTTTGTCAAAGAAATCTGAAACCAATTTGTCGGTCTCAGCATCTCGGAATCCATGCCCTTCTCCTTTTACGATATGAAGCGTGCATTCTACTCCTTTATTCTTCAGGGCTTTGTAAAAAATCTCGCTTTGACTTAGAGGAACTAGGTTATCATTTTCACCATGAGCGATAAAAACTGGCGGGTCGTTTTTGTCAATATATGTTGTTGGGCTGGCTTTCTTTGCGACATCGGTTTTTTGTGACAGGGGCCCACCTAATAATTTGGAGATTGCTCCATTTGCTAGCTTCTTTTCTAGTTCTTCGAGGTTAAATCCTTTTTTCTTGGCAGTTTCTGCCCAATATAGAAAATCAGTTGGGCCAAAATAATCGGCTACAGCTTGAACCCTGCTGGAAAACCTTTCCCATCCACCATTGCCTTCGAATTCTTTCACGCCACCAGAAGTGCCGAGCAGTGCAACGAGATGTCCACCGGCAGAAGGTCCCCAAGCGCCGATATGATCGGGGTCAATATTGTATTCCTTTGCGTGGGCGCGAAGCCATCGAACGGCACATTTGCAGTCCTCAATTTGCGCAGGGAACGGTGCCTTATCTGTTAGGCGGTAGTTAATGGTAACGCAAAAGTATCCATTTTGGGCGAGAGGGATGATTTTTTGAATGCCAGCTTCTTTGCTTCCTTTTTGCCATCCCCCACCATGGACGAAGATAATAGCTGGCATTGGTTCATCTTTTATAGGTTTTGGGCGGACGATATCAAGGGTGAGGGATACGTCGCCGCCCTTGCCATATTCTACGTCACGGATGATTTCTACATTATCAGGGATGGTTTGATTTAGTATACGACCTTGCTGGCAGGGAACCTTGCTGTTGAAGCTCAGGCATGCGAGACAGGCTAGTATTAAGAGAAATGCAAGCGGCAATTTTATGCGCGTGTTCTGCTTTGGTTGAAGAGTCATTTTGGCATCGCTCCTTTGTTGGTGTTGTTTGTTTTTCTTGACGCTTGAGCTTGCAAGATGTTCAACTTAACTTCAATCGCTTGCCGTTATCCGACTTTAGCTTATAATAACCTTAAGAATTTGGGGTTGTCTAGCCATTAATCATTCTGCGTTTCAATTCATAGATACCTTCTTCAAATCCGAGAAGGGGCGTATGAAGTCGCTTGATGGTGTTTGAAACATCGAGAATTAGTCTCTTGGAGCGTTTTGCGATGCCGGGAGAGGAGTCCATATATATTGGTTCAATTAGCGACGCTGGAAGACCGAATACCTCGGCGATCTTTAATGCCCACTCCAGGCGCGAGACTACGTTGGGACATTCGATGTGGAAAATGCCCGTAAGGCGTCTTTCGGCAATCTCTAGGCAGGCGTCCGCAAGGTTCCATGCGGGGATTGGACACCGGTACTGATCTACGTATGCACTGATCTTTTTGCCAGCCTTAAGCGCATCAATTACTTTGTCAGAGAATGATTCCTGAAAGGGGAACTTTCTTGGACCAAAAATTATTGAAGTCCTTACGATTGCCCAATTTGTGCTTGAAGCCATAACTGCTGCTTCCGCCGCAGCTTTGGTCAAGCCATAATAATTAGGCGGGGTTAGTGGGTCGTTTTCTTTGTATGGATTCTTTTCTCCGTTAAAGACCGTATCGGTAGATATGTGGATGAAATGTGCTCCAATTTTCTCCGCGGCGCATAGGACATTAAAAGTACCAATGACATTAGATTCAAAAGCTAGCCGTTTATTTTCCTCGCAGACGTCGGGTTTAGCCTGCGCTGCAGTGTGGATAATCACATCTGGAGCGGCGTTGTTGATTATGTCAATCACATGTTCACCATCTGCAAGGTTTAGGTGAACAGTTCGACAGCCAGGCAGTTCTATGGCATTGCGTCCGTAGGAGGCAGTAACTTCCCAGCCTTTCTCAGCTCCTTGAACTGCTACATAGCTTCCAAGTATTCCGCTTCCGCCTGTGACAAATAATTTTTTCATCGGTTGCCAAAAAGGGCCTTGGCACCTCACCAAGGCCCCTGTGCTTTTTCATAGACCCAAGGGAGAGTTTGTTAATAAATTGCTTCTTCAGTTTCGCAATCGAACAGATGGCTTTTTTCCATATCGAGGACGACTTCCATTTCACTTGCTTCTTTTGCCTTTGTGTCGGCGTCAATTGTTGCTACGAGATTGTGGTTACCAGTGGTTAGATACATTGTGCAAACAGGTCCCATCGGTTCGATTACATCCACCATTACCTTTATTGTGTTTTCCTCGGAGGGTTTCACTAATGGGCTTAGTGCCTTGTCGAATATATCTTCGGGCCTAATTCCAAAGATAACTTTCTTCCCGACGTATGATTCGAACTTGCCATTTTTTGATTCAGGAATCACGACCTTAAAGCTTCCGGCGTCTATTACGTATCTGTCGCTTGATTTTTGGAGTATAGCTTCAATGAAGTTCATAGCCGGCGTGCCTATAAAGCCCGCAACAAACATATTTGCAGGATTATTGTAGAGGCCAAGGGGTGTATCCACTTGTTGAATGACGCCATCGCGCATAACCGCGATCCGGTCGCCCATGGTCATTGCTTCGACTTGGTCGTGCGTGACGTAAATTGTGGTGATTCCTAACCGCCGGTGCAATTTGATGAGTTCAGCGCGAGTTTGGACACGAAGCTTGGCATCTAGGTTGGATAGGGGTTCATCCATTAGGAAGACTTTCGGTTCTCGAACAATCGCGCGTCCAAGGGCAACTCTCTGCCTTTGACCGCCTGAGAGCTGTTTTGGTTTTCGGTCGAGCAGGTCTGTAAGACCAAGTAATTGTGCGACTTCGGTGACGCGCTTTTTGATTTCTTGCTTTGGAACTTTCCGAAGTTTCAGCCCGAAAGCCATGTTGTCATAAACGCTCATATGTGGATAGAGTGCGTAGTTTTGGAAGACCATGGCAATATCTCGGTCTTTGGGCGAAACGTCGTTTACAAGGCGGTCACCGATGTAGATCTCGCCCTCAGTAACTTCCTCAAGTCCGGCAATCATTCTCAGAGCCGTAGTCTTTCCACAACCAGAAGGTCCGACGAGGACGAGGAACTCCTTATCCTTGATTTCGAGATTCATATTTTTGACCGCGACGACTGTCTTGAAAGTCTTGGTCAGATTCTTCAGTGTTACGCCGGCCATATTATGCCGTACCTCCTCATGCTGATTCGGGAAAATCCCCAGTAGTCAATTATAGTTAAGCCTCTTACTTCTTGTCAACGGATGTTAGGATAATAAAGAAATTGAATATCAGCATAGTGCTTGATTTAAATGTGCGGTTGTATTTTCTGGATTATTTGCTGTTTTGGCAGCGCGCCTACAATTGTTTCAACAATGTTGCCGCTCTTGAAAAGCATCAGTGTTGGGATACTCATTATTCCAAATCGCCCGGCGACCGATGGTGATTGATCTACATCAATCTTTACAACCTTGAGCTTTTCCCCGTATTCTTGGGCGATTTCTTCAATGAAGGGAGCAATCATTCTGCAAGGTCCACACCAAGAAGCCCAAAAGTCTACAAGCACGGGTTTATCTGAGTTCAATACCTCTTGCTCGAAGTTTTCATCGGTCACCGCTTTTGCGCTGCTCATTTTTTGTTCCTCCTTGAGAAGTTGATAATTGAAGAGGTGGCTAGGCTCGCAGCTTGGGTTATTCTATTGCAACTAGGGAACGTTGTCAAGAAATTGAAGAGTTCGTTTTATTGAAAAACATTAGGCTGCGTCTAAGGCAAAATTGACGTGTATGTTTATTGATATTTACATCTTACTTTTCCTGTAAACAAAATGAGAAGTTAAGGTTTTAGGGTTGCCTTGATTTGAACTTTGATTGCGACAAGGGCAGGACCTGTTATTGATAGTCCAGAGTCCGTTGCGTAATCAAGTAATTTGGCTTCGATTTCCATTCCCGTGATTGATTTTCTCCAGACTTGCCCCTTTTTTGCGGTTTTGGCGGTAATGCGGAAGATAGGTTCGATGGGTTTTGATCTATCGCGAACTACGAGGTGAATTTCAGCATCCGAGCCTGCTTCTCCTGATATGGTCATCGTCAAAAAGCTGATGCCTTGACTTCCTTCGCTTGTCTCGCGGTCCTTGAAATTAAGGCTAAACATTCGCGGGATACGATATGTTATGACAACAGGTGAACCATCTGTTGGAAGGTCGGGTCTCGGTCCTTCGACAAATTTTGGATCTTCGCTGTCAATATAGATCGCCCCGGGTGCCGGCTTTGGGGTAGGTTCATAGCTTTGTTTGGTAGCCTTAGGTTGGGTTTTTTCGTTTGTTGTAGGCTTCGACTGAGTGCCTTGTTTTTCTTGCAGTTTGGCTTGCGGTTTCTGCTTGGAATTAGTTTCGGCTTTTGCCTGCTTGGATTGGGTGGGAGACGTAGCTTTAGATTTTACTTTTTGTTCTGATGGAGTAGTAGCTTTTGCTGGCTCTTTGCTTTGTTCTTTTGCTTGAGCTGCGCCGATGTTTTGCTGCATAGTTTCTTGCGATTTTTGCTGGCTGCAGCCAAGAATGAGTAATGCCAAGCTCAAAGATATAGCAATAATAGGCAGAATTGCGACTATTCGTGTTAGGCGTACCATTAGAACCTCCTACCGTGGGCGAAACCTGCTTTTGTATAGCATTCGTTAAAGCATTTTGTCAAGCTATTTTTCCGGATACCTTACTCTATTTGGTTTTGCCTTAAATTGGTGATATTGTTCTTAGGCGCTCAACTATACCCGGCAGTGCGTTGAGGACGGCGTCCACATCTTCTTCGGTGTTCTCCCGGCCTAGGCTGAGCCTGAGAGAGCCATGCGCGAGCTCATGGGTTAAACCTAGGGCGAGAAGCACATGTGAAGCCTCAAGAGTTCCCGATGTGCAGGCTGAACCGCTGGATGAGCAGATGCCTAGCATGTCAAGCGATATAATCATTGATTCACCTTCGACTCCCTTAATGCTTACGTTTACAATGTTTGGCAGGCGCTTCGTTGGATGACCATTTAGCCGGCTGTCGGGGATTTTTGTAAGGATTCCTTCTATGAGCTTATCCCTTAGTCGTGTAAGGTATTGTGACTCCTCCGCCATAGTTTCTTTTGCAAGCTCTGCCGCTTTCCCCAAACCTACAATGCCTGGGACGTTATGCGTGCCCGCACGTTTACCATTTTCCTGGCCGCCGCCGTGCATGAAGTTTGCTATTCTGACGCCCTTTCGGATATAAAGTGCTCCCACTCCTTTTGGTCCATAAAATTTATGCGCCGATAGGGAAAGCATATCTACGTTTAACTGGTTAACATCTAATGGAACCTTGCCAACCGACTGAGTGGCGTCTGTATGAAAGAGAATGCCCTTTTCCCGTGCAATTGCCCCAATTTCAGCTATTGGCTCTATTACTCCAATTTCATTATTCGAGTGCATTATTGAAATCAGAATTGTTTGGTCAGTTATTGCGTTTCTTACATCATTTGGGTCTACCAAGCCATCCGAGTCTACCGGCAGAAAAGTAATCTCAAACCCTTGCTTTTTAAGGAACTGGCACGGCTCAATAACGGCGTGGTGTTCGATTGCACTGGTGATTATATGGCGTCCCTTCGATTCGAGGGCATAAGCCGTTCCTTTGATTGCCCAGTTGTCTGATTCGGTTGCGCCGCTGGTAAAGTAGATTTCCTTGGCGTTAGCGCCGATTAACGAGGCAACTAGGTTTCGTGCATCCTCAATTGCCTGCCTAGGTTTGCCGGCAAATGAGTAAAGTGTAGAGGGATTTGCATATTCATCGGTTAAATAGGGCATCATTGCCTTTAGGACTTCCGGGTGCATAGGGGTTGTTGCAGCATTATCCATATAGATGAGTTTTTTCATAGGTTTCCTCCATCCTTGAATAGGAGAACATTTCGATTTTCATTTTTATTATATCGAATTTCAATTCTTCACTTTTTCTTCTATTCCTTTCTTTTACGTTGACTATATCTTTCCCAGCGGGTACAATTTCAATACTATGAAACTAAACGACATACCACGGATTGAACTTGCCCATCTTCCAACAGCGCTTGAAAGTGCCCCCCGCCTTGCAAAGGAAATCGGGGTTAGCCATCTGTTCATCAAACGAGATG
>FWPV01015209.1_pt1 | contig 11108 bp, 12 predicted proteins | sample 2228371 | NCBI WGS metagenome assembly FWPV01 (sample SAMEA103939776, study PRJEB20133) | metagenome | reverse complement strand
AGCCTATCCATCTTTAAGATATCTTTCTTATTATCTTCTTCGGGCAACTCCTTTTGCAATTCATCATAACTCAGCTCTTGTCTGGCGCCGGACTTACGAAAATGGTCAATCACCGCATTTCTGGCAATCTTATAAACCCAGGCGTAAAAATTACCCTTCTGGGTTCTTAAATTCCTCACAATCCTCAAAACAACTTCACTCGTAATCTCCTCAGTATCTTCCTGGTGTCTGACCCGATAGAATACATAGCTGTAGATAATTGTAAATAAATACTTACACAAAGTTTCCAGTGCACTCTCATTTCCAATCTTTGCCTTGTTTATGACTTCTGCAATATCTCTCTCATTATTTATAGACGGAGATTCGGGCATAAGGTTACGCACTTATCTCTTCAAAGCATAAAAACGATAAAAATTATCTTAATCAAATTCTTGTACTCTTTGCTTCAACGCCTTGATTAATTTATCTATATCAACATTATATCTCTGTGCCAGTTCTTCAATCGTTCCCCAGAATGCCTCGCCACAGACAAAACAGGGTAGCCCGAATTCAATAAAAACCTTAGAAAGTTGGGGATACACAGAAAGCAAATCCTCAACTGATGTTTTTCCAGTTATCTCCATAATTGTAATTATATCTTGTCACTTATGAAAATCAAGGTGCCGTTTTAATAAAATAAGCCAGATTCACGGAGATGTCAATACCTCAGTTAAAAGACCCTTGACTTTCTATTTGAATTGTATATAATCTCTATAGGATACTTAAGTTTAGGGTAAGGGTTGCATGATAGTTCTAAGATATTGCAATGTTGAACAAAAAGAGATACAGAAAGAGAAAGAAAGGAGGTAACTTATGCTTAAAAATAGTGGAATAGGTCTTGTAATAACTATATTGATGATAAAATATGGCTATACCCTTGAGATCTTTGAACCAGGCAGAGAAGGAATGTTTATTATAGACACGGCTGCAGTCTATGTTTCTGCACCCTATGACCAGAAATCTTCAGCGATTGCCTTTGATGGCACAAATTTCCTTGTGGTATGGGAAGACTTGAGAAGTTCTTTCAATAGCGATATAATTGCTGCAAGAATTAGTCAATCAGGCGCAATACTTGACCCCAGTGGCATTGTAGTATCCTCTGCTTCTGATAATCAATCCACTCCTTCGGTTGCCTTTGATGGCATAAATTACTTTGTTGTATGGAAAGATGCACGAAATGGTAATGCCGATATATATGGGACAAGAATAAATACTTCAGGCAATGTGCTTGACCCCAATGGTATTCCGATATCACTGGCTACCAATAATCAGTCAAATCCTGCAATTTCATTTGATGGAACGAATTACCTGGTAGTATGGGATGATTCCAGAAATGGTACGACCAACACTGATATTTATGGCGCCCGGGTGAGTACTTCCGGAGTCTTAATTGACACTAATGGCATACCAATTTCAAATGCCACACTTAACCAGTCTAATCCTGCTGTGGCATTTGATGGCACAAATTATCTGGTGGTGTGGCAGGATAACAGGTATAATCTGGGCTGGGATATATATGGTGCAAGGGTAACTCCCTCAGGCACTGTGCTCGAGCCAAACGGTATTGAAATCTCCTATGCAACGGGTTATCAGTGGTATCCTGCGATCTCATTTGATGGCGCAAATTACCTGGCGGTATGGGGAGATCGTAGAAGTGGAACAAGGGAAGATATCTATGGCGCGAGGATAACACCTTCAGGAACAGTTCTTGACCCTGACGGCTTTGCCATCTCTACATATGCCCAGAATGGACAATACTTTCCATCTGTTGCCTTCTGTGGTTTAAATTATCTTGTAGTCTGGGATGACTATAGAAGCACTACTCATAATATCTATGGAGCCCGGGTTACACCTTCTGGCTCAGTGCTTGATCCTAATGGAAGATTAATTTCAAATGCTGCCCGTGACCAGCTATACCCGGCAATAGCATTTGGCGACACAAATTATTTTGTAGTATGGGATGATTACAGGACAAATCTTGATTTTGATGTTTACGGTGCCAGGGTTGATACATCAGCCAGTTGCCTTGACCCAAATGGAATCCTCCTATCATCAACAATTAATTTCCAGCTTGCCCCTGGAGTATCATATGACGGAACAAACTATTTAGTTGTCTGGGAAGATGCAATAGCACCATCTTACTATAACATCCGTGGTGCAAGGGTGAATTCATCCGGTGTGGTCCTTGATGCACCCTGTATTAATATTTCCACTGCCACAAATGACCAGATGTTACCGGCAATATCGTTTGACGGCACAAATTACCTCATTGTATGGGAGGATGCGCGGACAAGCTCATATACAGACATCTATGGCACAAGGGTGTCTCAATCTGGTTCTGTCCTTAATCCTGCAGGCATTGCAATATCTACCGCCGCGAACACTCAGGAAAATCCGGGTGTTGCATTTGGTGATACAAACTATTTTGTGGTATGGCAGGATAAGCGGGGTGGCACCTATTATGATATCTATGGCACACGGGTGAGTCCGGGTGGCACAGTCTTAAATCCAACAGGAATAGTAATTTCCAATGCTGCCAATAACCAGGTTGAACCGACCATTGAATTTGATGGCACAAATTTTCTTGTTGTGTGGAGTGATTATAGAAATAGTTCTACACCTGACATATATTGCACAAGGGTAGCACAATCCGGGAGTGTGCTAAATCCTAATGGTATCGTTATCTCCAATGCCTCAGGAGACCAGATGACGCCATCTGTAGCATTTGGGGGAACAAATTATCTTGTGGTCTGGGTAGATAACAGGAATGGCAACTGGGATATCTATGGCGCGAGGATAACACCTGCAGGAACAGTTCTTGACCCAAATGGGATACCAATATGCACCCATTCAAGCACCCAGATGGCTCCTGCGGTTGCATTTGATGGTATGTACTTTGTAGTTGTATGGCAGGATACAAGGAATGGAGGATTTGATATCTACGGTGCAGCGGTGAATCAATCTGGAGCAATAGTTCATAATTTTGCCGTTTCCACCCAGGCTGGCAACCAGATTGACCCAGCCCTTGCCATTGGCTCCGATGGGCAAATATTTTCTGTCTATTCTGGGTTTACTGATTTCATCAACAACAAGCCAGTAAATACAATGCGTATCTGGGGAACATTATATGTCCTCATTGGTGTTGAAGAAAGAAATCATGACTTATCACTACCCAAAAATGCGATGCTGAACCAGAATGCGCCAAATCCATTTTATAACTTTACTGAATTGAATTATAGAGTGATAAAGGACAACATAATGAGTACCCTAAAAGTCTATGATTCGCAGGGAAAATTGATTAAAATACTGGACAGCGGCATCAAGACTAAGGGAGTATATTACCTGAAATGGGATGGCACAGATGAAAAAGGAAGAAAAGTTCCAAGCGGTATTTACTTCTGCGAGCTCTGCGCCGGAGATGAGGTAGAACTGAAAAAGTTGGTATTATTAAAATAGGGCGGTCTGCGTAAAGCCTTAAAATCCAGTGCTGTTAAAAATGTCTTTCAAAGCCCTTTTTCTTGTGCACGACGAATTTTTCCAGATATAGGCGATTGTCTTTTTTGCGATAATAAACGCGAAACGAGTATGAAACATAGAAATGATACAAATCATCCATCTCCTTTATCTTGACATCACCCAGGCCACTGCCGGGAATCTTGTATACAACCTTGGTTAAGGCATCAATAAACTGGCGTTTCTGCTGATTTGTGGTGCAATATTTTACGACATCTTTTAAGAAATTTTCTGAATACTCAAATTCAAGCGGGTCTTTGAGAACATTGTGATACTGCTGCATTGAGGGACTGATCTGAAAATACAATTCCACACATTTTTTCAAATCAGGCCAGGCATCACAGGGATGTATATCCTGCTCTGGCTCTTCCTCAATCTTTATCATTTTCTTCCGCTCATACAGATATCTTTTCACACTATCCTTCAATTATTCTCCTTTCTTGACTTCAATAACCGGTCTTAATATCACTGGAAAACTTACAACCATTGACAACATACACTCCTTACCTGCCTTTGTTATCAAGATACATCAGAGGGCACCCTCTGAAACTCCCGTTTTCCCTTCTGACCTGTTCGCTGTGCATTTACCAAACTCATTTCGCATTTCCCTGATGTATCTTGTGTCTGTTATTTTTAAAATGAAAATTTCCATTAATCAAGTATTGGAATTTCAAAAATTCCAATACTTTAAATTGTGTATTATATCTGAATTTGCCTTTTTGTCAACTGTCGTATCGCAGTTGTTCATATAGAGGCACATTAGTGGGGATAAAAACTGGATGAGGAATAACAAGTAATAGCTCATTCAAATTTTGTCCGTAAGAATCTGTATCCGAGGGTAATAAAAATCGCAGAAAATATCGCAAGAACAAGGATATTCAGCAATGGGGTGGTCATGTATTCGGAAAATGATGCCCTCAAGCCATCCACGGTGTAGGTCAGGGGCATAAATCTCGCAATAACCTGCAGGAATTCAGGCATTGCCTTTACCGGGAATACTACACCGCTTGTGAATATCATTAAAAAGCGTGGTAGATTTAATAGGGTCTGCGCCTCAAATACCTCTTTTACCATTACACAGAGCATTGCACCCAGTGATGCATAGACAAACAGCGATAGAAGAATTGTGGGAATGAGAATAAAATAATTTGGCGAGAGTCTGAATATGATTATGGTTCCAAGGGTTATTATTGCAGTCATTAAGAAACCAAATACCGCACCACCCAGCACCTTGCCCAGCAGAACAGCAGACAGACTTAGCGGAGCCAGTAGAAGTCTTTCCAGAGAACCGAGTCTCAATTCAAAATTGATGACCACTGCTACTGCTGCAGTAGTACTGAAAAGGATTGTCATTGCAATCAATCCTGGCACCAATTCATTAAATGAACCGGGATGCCTTAAATAGAATGCAAGTATCCAGGCAATGGGAAAGACAATTCCCCAGCTTACTGCAGGTGGTTTTAAATAATAGGTCTTCATATCCTTCAGAATAATGTAGTAAATGCCACGAAGATTATTATGCAGCATTTTGCTTGCCGCCTTTTTCAATTGCCATTACTGTCGGACTCAGTCCGGTTATCTGCACAAATGCATCTTCAAGACTTGGTTTGATACTATTCACTGATTCTATTCCAATTTTATGCTTCTGGGCAGATTGAAAGACAAATTCATATATCCTGCTCGGCTTTCCACCATAGACCCGAAATCGGTAACTGTCCAATATTACAACTTTTATCTCAGGTGAACTAAAGTCTAAATTTCTGGCGAAATCAGTAATATCTTTGTCAAACCAGAACTCAATGATTGATTCTCTCTCAATGGATTTTTTCAAATTATCCGGCGTATCAATCATCAGAATTTTACCTTTGACCAGAATTGCAATGCGCTCACATAGCAGATCTGCTTCCTCAAGATAGTGGGTGGTCAAAAAGATTGATATGCCTTGATTGCGCAGATTGGCTATCAAATTGCGCAATGACCGCGCTGCTACAACATCCAGTCCCACGGTTGGTTCGTCCAGAAAAAGCACCTCAGGCTTGTGGATTAAAGCAGAGGCAATGGTAAGGGCACGTTTCATCCCGCGCGAAAATTTTCTGAATAATTTATCCCTTTGTTCAGAAAGCCTGAATGTATCCAGTAACTCCAGTGCCCTTGTTTTTCGCTCGCTGCGCGGCACACCATATAGTTGCGCCATAAATATGAGATTTTCAAGTGCGGTTAATTCATCATAAAGATTGGAAATCTCCGGAACAATGCCAATTCGTCTTTTTATTTGCACGATATCAGACTTTACATCAAGGCCAAGAATCCTCGCTTCACCATGGGTCGGTTTTGATATACCGGTAAGCATTCTGATTGTGGTTGTCTTGCCCGCACCATTAGGCCCAAGAAACCCAAAGACCTCGCCTTTTTGAGTGTTAAAACTAATGTGGTCTACCGCGATAAATCCATCATAGGATTTTGTTAGTTCTTTAACTTCAATTGCCGGAGTCATAATGAATTAATAGTTTAACTGTTCATTTACTTCTCACCCTTTCATCAATATCCCGACAAATCTTTTCAAGAACCTTTGCTGCCTCAGCATCAGGGAATGCTTCAACAAATGGTCTACCCTGGTCCGTGGTTTGAACTATGCGCGGGTCTAAGGGCAACTGTCCTAAAAATGCTACACCAAGTTCTCTTGCCGCCTTCTCACCACCACCGGATTTGAAAAGGTTTATCTCATTGCCACAGTGTGGACAAATCAAACCGCTCATATTTTCTAAGATGCCAAGAATGGGTGTAGCAAGTTGCCGTAGAAAATGGACACATTTTCTTGAATCAAGCAGAGCAATATCCTGGGGCGTGGTAACAATGATTGCTCCGGTTAAATCCTTTATCATCTGGCATATTGAGAGTGGTTCATCACCTGTGCCTGGCGGTGAATCAATGACTAAATAATCAAGTCTTCCCCAGTTAACTTCGGCAAGGAACTGTCTCAAAACACCCATTTTCAAAGGACCACGCCAGATCACAGGCATATCTGCATCCTGAAGCAGGGAAGCCATAGAAAAGGCAACAAGATTAGAATTGACACGAAAGGGAATGATACCGAACTCATCCATTTCAGGCTGTTTTCCTTCAAAACCGAGCATCTTTGCTACTGAAGGACCATGGATATCTGCATCAAGTAATCCTACCTTTGCCTTAAGTCGGGCAAGGCCAGCTGCAATATTTACTGCCACAAAACTTTTGCCAACACCTCCTTTGTTTGATAAGATTAGAATCTTGGCACTGATCTGTGCCATATTCTTATCTAAAAGAGCCTCCAAACGCTTGAGTTCTTCTTCTCGGTTATTCATTTTAGTCTCTGCATTTATTCTTGTGTTTACAGCTCAACTCATGGTAGTCTTTCAAATTGCCTTTGCAGAATAAATTCAATGCACTCTGGACATCGGTCTGGTCTGTCACAATAACTTCAATCCCTGCGGCGCGAAGGTCGTTGTAGATTCTCCTGCCCATTCCATGAGAAATAACTGCTTTACAGTCTTTTAATGCATTGATAATTGAGGAGTGGCAATTGTGACCGGGCTCTGATTCGTTATGTCCCATTCCATGTCCCGTGAAGGTATTCTGTCTGTATTCTTGAAATGTCATTCTGTCACCTTCAATATCATACACAACAAAACCTTTTGTTCTGCCAAAATGAGAACTTATGGTCTTGCTGTCGTCCGAAGCAATTGCTACTTTCATATATTCTCCTTTTTGATTTCTTCCTCAATCTCTTGCAACCTTTTTTCTAATTCCGCCTTCTGTTCTTTCAGCCATTCTAACTCTGCCTGCAGGTCTTGTTTTGTCCTTGCCGGCAGAAATCGCTTCGGAAAAATTTCATTTGCGTGTATTATCCTTCCATCCCGGTCCATATAATAAGCATCCGGACCAAACCCACAACGGCACGGTCCGATATAGGTATAACCCGCAAGATACAAATCCATCCTGCGGCGATAGCGGTTGCCAAATCCACCATGTCCAAACATACTAATTACCTCCTTTCTTTTTTTCAAACAATCTATGATGATAAGAACCTTCTCTTATCATACCTGTTCCGCATTTCGGGCATTTCTCCTGTCTGCAGGGAATGCCTGCTTGATGCGGTATTCGTTCACCGCACTTCGGACAGATACAAAACCCACCTGATCCAAAACCCTTCATATTACGCATCTCTGCCTCCTTTTTTACACTGCTCACAAATACCATAGAACTGAATCAAATGGTCAATTATCTGAAAATTGAATTTTCTTGAAAGCCTTTTTTGAGTCCGGTTTAATAGCTCAAGCTCCTCATCAATAAAGTCTGTATAGTCAATCACCCTGCCACATTCAGTGCAGACCAGATGATGGTGGTGTTTCTTTGCTCCCGGACCCTGCACCAATTCATACCGCGCCCGATTATCACCAAAATCAAACCTCCGCACAAATCCCATTTGAACCAGTAGTTCCAGGGTCCGATAGACCGTAGTCAAACCAATTGACGGATATTTCCTATGAACCGTAAAAAAGATATCCTCGGCGCTGAGATGCTCAGTAGTCTTACTCAAAATCTCCAGTATCGCCTCCCGGGCAACCGTAATACGATAACCACAGCCCCGAAAATGCCCGTGCCACCAGTCCGGATAACCGCCAGAACCTTTTGGCATAATTCACTCCTTATTGAAAATGGTTTTCATTATCACTAATAGTATAATCAAAAAATGAAAAATGTCAAGGGGTAATTTGCGCCTCTCTGGCCTCTCTCGTCTATTTGGTTTTTTTGCTATGTTATCTTTCTTGTCTTTTTGGGAATCGTTCTGATACTTATTTGCCTTTTCAGTTCCAGGAGAACCTTTAAGTCTTCTCTATCTTTTGGTCGCCTTACGGCTTTTTTCATTTTAATCAAATCATCAAGGCTTGCAAAATAAACCTTGGTCTTGCCAATCTTATCAGATATCCTGTTCTTCCAGACATCTTCAAAATTCACTCCAGCAACAAATGGATGGATATCAACTTCCACAAGATACTGCCTGATGAGTATCTTTTTTGTTAGCAGATCTTTTACGGTAATATCAGAAACATCATACCCAAATTTTTTCAAAGCCCTCAGACAGCGGGTTGCGTTTGACTTGTTCGGTGCGATGAAAATATCAGTATCTAAGGTCACCCTTGAATAGCCATGCACAGGAAACGCCATGGCACCAATGATGACAAAACGAACTTTATGTTCGTTTAATAATCTCAAAAGATTTTCTATGTCCATTTCTCAATAGGATTTCTTTTATAATCTTTGATTTTTCAAAAAGCATTCTAAACCTTTGCTGGGTTGTGAGCGACAATTGATAGGCAATCTCAAATTCCATTTCTTTCTTTGCATTATGCCTGGCAAGTTTCAATATGCGGGCTTTTTCTTTTTTCTCGTTTCTCATAGAAAATTATACACTCAAATAGCGTGAAATCAAGAGTGAAGTGCGAAGATTTTTCACGGGAATAAATTCCCTACTCCTGCTTAATAAAAAATATGGGAATTCGTTTATCGTTATTCGTTTTCGTAGCCCGTATCATTATTCGTTGTTGGTTAATCGTTATTGAAAAATTACCGAAAAACGATAGTCGTATGACAATACGGACGGCGACACCCACAAACGTTAAACCAGAAGCCATAATCTGTGGATGTGGCTTCCAGCCCCGATACACTCTATCACCCTAAATTTATTTCAGGGTCTCATTTCCAATACTGTCATGCTGAACTCGTTTCAGCATCTATTTCTCTTTTGAATTTCTGATTTAGAATTTGTTTGGAATTTGGTGTTTGGAAATTGGAAATTTTCTTCATCTGTCTGATAAAAGTCGGACTCTACAATTGTCATTCTGAATTTATTTCAGCATCTTCTTTTTGAATCCTCAGCTATTACACCTACTTTCTCACTTTCGCACGAAAGTGAGAAACGAATCAATGCGGGGACAACCCGTGTGCCTATCCGTTATTCTTGTTTTGCGGAGAATTCATATCTGTAGCAATGCATTCGTCAATTCGGCAATTGCCGAAGTGACGAATTGTGGAATTGAGAAATTGCAGATAATTTCACACCATTGTCCTCGCAAAGTATTCTGTTTTGAACAAAGTTTTTTTACAGCATTTTTCAGTAAGAAAAGTTCTTGGCACTCTGTTTTTTTTCTCTTTTGTCATTGCGAGCTCCAGGCGAAGCAATCTCATCTGTTTAAGAAAAAATGGGATTGCCACGCCCTTGCCTACGGCAAGGGCTCACAATGATATTGAGTATGAATAATGCAGGTTGGATTCACTGAATGAATTCACACAAAACCGCATTGATTTGGCACCTTTTGAAGATGCATTTTGGGTATTGACAAAAAAAAATGAGTATAATTAGTGGTGTTAAAAATATTCTGGTATGATGCCTGTTCTCAGGCCTGAAAGGGGGTGATGAATTTTTGAAATGGCTTGAGAACCTAAAAGAAAAAGGAAGTTGGAGTCTAAGGAATATGGGACATCGTAGAAGAAAATGTGGGGGATGGCTCTGCCCCGTTAGAAATTTTGTATGGTTGCGGTAGTCATCACTACAAAAATTTTCTCATTTTCTAACGGGGTCTGCCTTTCCTGAAACGAGTTCAGGACAGACCTTCCACAAGAAATGGTTAGGAGCCAAAAATAAATAGAAAAGGAGGCAAGATGAATAAAACTCTGCTGCTTATATCCTTATCAGCAATTATTATGTTGATTGGATGCGGAAAAAAACCGACCACCCTTGTGGATCAGACACAACACCTTGAAATGGGACATTACTGGGTAGGACAATTTACTGCTGATGCAGGCGTAAATTTGGATGTCGAGATTGAGGTAACTTCTGGTGGTGCAGTTGATGTTTTACTGATGGATTCAACAGGATTCAATCAATTTGAAGGAATTTTCAAAGAAGATACCTTAATCGACGAAAGCGACTGGCTTGATTCCTTGCCACCTTACGATGAAATGGATTATTATTTCTCTGTTAACACTAATGATAAAATTACGGTTGATTTTTCTGCTGATAATCCTACAGACATCTTACTGCGACATCAAGATGGAACTGTAATTACATCATATAGTGGAACTACAGAAGAAATCTTTGATTACACTGCCACGCAGGCAGAGACACTTAATTTATATCTTTATAATCCTGATTCAACAGTGATCGTCAATTATGATGTGCTTATAACGAAACCAAAATCTACTGCTTTCACTTATTACTCCGCTGGTTCAGCTTTAAATGTAAAATCCAAATCCTACAGTTTTGAAACTCCGAAGACAGGCAAATATTACATCGTTGTGAATAATGCTGGCCACGTCCCGGGTGGTGCAACACCACAAGGAGCAGTTGATTTTCATATAGTTGTAACTGCGGAATAAATTTTGATTGGCGGTCCGGGGTTTAACTTCGGACCGCCAATATGAAAAGGAGTGGCTTATGAGAATGGAATGTTAACTCAAAATCAAAATTAGACTGAAAAATTACGATTTTCCAACAAATTAGATACCAAAGCATGGCA
>FWPV01015208.1_pt1 | contig 11108 bp, 5 predicted proteins | sample 2228371 | NCBI WGS metagenome assembly FWPV01 (sample SAMEA103939776, study PRJEB20133) | metagenome | reverse complement strand
CCGGGGACGCCTGATTCCGGCCACCGAGCTGGCCGCAGCCGTCCACCGTCGCACCGCCTGTATCTGCTACTTCGGCGGCGACCCCACCCCCCAGCTGCCCCATGCCCTGGAGGCTGCCAGATTGGCCCAGCAAGAAGCAGCCCGGACCGGGCGGCGGCTGCGCATCTGTTGGGAGACCAACGGCGCCATGCAGGCGGGCTGGCTCAAACCATTGGCGGACATCTCCTTAACCAGCGGCGGGGTCATCAAGTTTGACCTGAAGGCCTTCAGCGAAGAGATGCACCTGGCCCTCACCGGGGTCAGCAACAGCCAGACCCTGGGGAATTTTGCTGCCTTGGCGGCGCGCCGCGGCGAGCGGCCGGAGGTTCCCCTCTTGACCGCCAGCACCTTGCTGGTGCCCGGTTACGTGGATCTGGAGGAAGTCTACGGCCTGGCCCGCTTCATCGCCCGCCTCAATCCGGAGATACCTTACCGTCTCCTGGCCTTCTACCCCCAATTCTACCTCACCGACCTGCCCGTCACGCCCCGGGACCTGGCCCTGGCCGCCAGGCAGACGGCCCTGGATGCCGGCGTTCGGCACGTCCGGCTGGGGAATGAACACCTGCTTTAGTGATCAACGCCCGACCGCGCTGCGGCCCGGTGGGGCGCGCCATCGTTATTCCGGTTGTTTTCAGCCGCATTCATGGTTAACCTAAAACCTTGAAAAGGCCGCCCCAGGGTTACCTTGAGACGGCACCCACAGGAGGATCATGGCATGGCAGGGAGATGGCCATGTTAGCCCGGATCCGTCAGGAAGCCCGGGCCGCCGCACTGGAGGCGGGCGCCCTGTTGCGCCGGAACTACACCCAGGTCCAGGAGATTACCCTCAAGGGCGTCCACGATCCGGTGACGACCACGGATCTGCACAGCCAGCAGTTGATCATCAGCCGCCTTTCCCGGGCCTTCCCTGCCTCCGGGTTCGTGGCCGAAGAAGCCGGGCTAGCGGCGTTTACGGGCGAGGCCCCTGAAGGCCGCTGGATCATCGATCCGTTGGACGGCACCGTCAATTTTGCCCATCAGTTTCCGTTGTTCTGTGTCTCCATCGCCTGGCAGCAGCAGGGCCGGGTCCGCTATGGGGTGGTCTATGACCCTCTCCGGGATGAGTTGTTCGAGGCCCTTGCGGGCCAGGGAGCCTGGTTGAACGGCGCGCCCCTCCGGGTGTCTACCATCGCTGAGCTGGATCGGGCCCTCCTGGCCACCGGATTCCCTTACAACGTCGCCGACCATCTGGATGACATCATCCTGCGCCTGAAACGCCTGCTGGTCCAGGCCCAGGGTATCCGCCGGCCCGGCTCTGCTGCCATTGATCTGTGTTATTTGGCCGCCGGCCGGGTGGACGGCTTTTGGGAGGAGGGACTGAAACCCTGGGACACTGCCGCCGCAGTATTAATCGTGGAGGAAGCCGGGGGCCGGGTATCCACCTTCTCGGGCGCTCCCTTCCAGTTGGACAGCCCGAACCTGGCAGCCAGCAATGGCCTGCTCCATGCCCAACTGCTCCAGGCGCTCCAGCTCTAATCAGTGACTAGCAGGCGTTGTAAAAACTCCCTGCCTCTGCTAACGATGGGAGGAGATCTCTGCGGTTCAGCTGCTGGCGCCGCCAAAAGCTGCTGTCGAGGTTGGGGGAGGGGGCCAGGGGACTGTGCCCCCTGGCCCCCTCCCCTACAATACGTTTCCCGCCCCCTCCTAAACCGAGCCCAGCAGTTGCAGCCGGGCCACGGCCGGGGCTTTGCCGGCCACCAGCAGGCGGTCCCCGGCCTGCAGCCGTTCCTGGCCGCTCAGGGCCAGGAGCCGCTCTTCCCCCCGCTCGATGGCGATCACGGTGACGCCGTAACGTGCCCGGAAATCCGCCTCCGCCAGCGTATGTCCCGCCAAGGGGGAGTCGGCTGCCACCACCAGGGTGGCCAAGCCGAATTGCGCCTGGTCCGGTGCGTCCGTCCCGCTCAGGGAAGCCGTCGGCTGTTGGAGCAGCTTGGCCGCCGCAGCCAGGTTCCGGTCCGTCCCCGCCAGGATGAGGCGGTCGCCGGGGTAGAGGACGAAGTCCGGTTCCGGATCTAAAACGGTCCGGCCGGCCCGGCTGACTGCCACCAGGGAGACGCCGGCCTCCCGGCGCAGGGGCAGGTCCCGGAGACTGCGGCCAGCGAAGCGGGAAAGGCCCGTCAGCCGGAAGGGGCGCAACAGGACCGGCATGTCCTGGTCCGCCGTGAGCACCGCCAACGTCGCCACGAGCACCTCGGCGGCCTGTTCCGCGGCATCGGCGAAGGGCCGCAGGATGATATCCGCCCCTGCCTCCAGCAGGAGTTGCGCCTCCTCCTCCTGCCGGGCGGTCAGGGCGATTCTGCCCTTGAACCCCTGCTGCCGCAGGCCCCTGAGCAGGTTCAGGTTGATATCCGGCTCCCGGACGGTCACCACTACCAGTTTGGCGGCCGTCAAGGGCAGGTGTTGCAGGATCTCCGGATCCCCGATGTCACCGTAAAAGACCGGCAGGCCGAACCCCCGCCACCGTTCCAATACCTCGGGATCAAAATCCACTCCCACCATCCGGGCCCGCCGATCCCAGAGGTGGCAGGCGATGCCACCGCCGTAGTTGCCCAGACCGATGAGGATAATGTCTGCCGGCGGCACCGCGGCAGCGCTGTCCTGCTCCGCCTCCCGGTGGGGCGTATCCCGTTCAAACACCCCCAGATAGGGCGCGAGCACTGTATAGAGCTTGGCCGAATAGAGGATCAGGTAGGTGGAGCCGCCGATGGTTACCAGCCCCACCAGGGTGATGAGCCCTAAAATGTCCAGGCTGATATGGCCCAGGCTTACCCCCAGGGCGCCCAGGATCAGGGAAAATTCGCTGATCTGGGCCACCGTCAGCCCGGCCAGCAGCCCGGTCCGCTTGCGATACCCCAGATATCCCATGATCACCATGACAATGAGCGGATTGCCCAGGAGGACAAAGAGCGACAGCACCGCCGCCTTGCCGGCCTGTGCCCCCAAGACCGCCAGATTTAACCGGGACCCCAGGTCGATGAAAAAGAAGATGAGGAGAAAATCCCGCAGGCTGACCAACCGGGAGCTGATGGCCTCCCGGTAGGGGGTGGAGGCCAGCGACACCCCTCCCAGGAACGCCCCCACCTCCTTACTGAATCCCAAGGCGTCTCCCAGGGTGGCCAAGGCAATGGCCCAAGCCACCGCAAAGAGCAGGAGCAGCTCCTGGCTGCGGGCCAGATAGCGCAGCAGGGTCGGCAGTACCCAGCGCATCATCACCGCCACCAGGGCCAAAAAGGCAACCCCGGCCATTGCCACCTGACCCACCTGCCGGACCAGGGACCAGCCACCCGCCTGCCCTGAGCCGCTGAAAGCCGTTAGACCGATCATCACCAGGATGACCACCAGGTCTTGCACGATCAGAAAGCCGATGGCAATCCGGCCGTGCAGGGCATCGATCTCACCCTTGTCCGACAACAGCTTGACGATGATGATGGTACTGGAGAACGTTAAGACAACCGCCACGTAGACGGCTTCAACCGCGGTCAGGCCCAAAGCCAGGCTGAGGAAAAAACCGATCACAGAGGTGAACAGGACCTGTCCCAGGCCGGTGGCCAAAGCCACCGTTCCCATGGTACGGATGAGGTTCAGATCCAGCTTCAGACCCACCACGAAGAGGAGCAGGGCGATGCCGATGTGGGCCAATAACTCGATCTGATCGTGGCTGCTGATCAGCGAGAACCCCGAGGGACCCACCAGAATCCCGGCGGCCAGCAGGGAGACGATGAGCGGCTGGCGCAATAACAGCCCTACCACACCCAGCATGGCGGCCAATAGCAGGATAGCGGTTATTTCTTGAAACATGTTCTCGAAGAGCATGACCTGGCCTTTACCCGGACGATTCCCTGAAGTAATCACATGTACGGCCGCCTGTCAACCGGACGGCTTGCTTTGGGGGGCGGAAGTACAGAGGCCAGGTCCCGATTTGCCTTGACCAGAACATTTGGCAATGATAAAATTACTAATCGTTTTCATAAGTTGATACTTGGCAGCTGCGGCCGTGCCTCTGCCGGCGGGGTAAAAAGACCCTGATTCCCGGTCCTTGACACAGTCCAAAGCCCCCTTGCAGGCGAGGCGGGAAGTTGTGGGGGCGGGGGTAGGGGACGATGGCCCCGCTTTGTTCTCCGGCACGCCCTGTCCGGCCCAGAGAGTCATAACCAACTGAGGCGCCATGCACATCCCCATCCTCACCGATCTGGTCATCATCTTCGGCCTCTCCCTGGTGGTGCTCTTCCTCTGCCATCAGTTCCGCTTGCCGGTAACGGTGGGGTTCATCTTCACCGGCATTCTGGCCGGGCCACATGTCTTCGCCTTGGTGCGGGCCATCCATGAAGTGGAGATCTTGGCGGAGATCGGCGTCATTCTCCTCCTCTTTGCCCTGGGCGTGGAGTTTTCCTTTGCCAACCTGCTGCAGATCCGGCAATCGGTACTGGTGGCCGGACCGCTGCAGGTGTCGGCCACCAGCGCCGCCGGTGTGCTCTTCGGCCGGCAGATCGGCCTCAGTTGGCCTGAGGCCATCTTCGTCGGCTTCCTGATGGCCCTCAGCAGCACGGCCATCGTCCTGAAGTTGCTGCAGGAGCGGGCCGAAGTGGATACCCCCCACGGCCGCACCAGCTTGGGTATCCTCATCTTCCAGGATATCATCATCGTTCCCATGATGGTCTTCGTGCCCCTCCTGGCCGGCCGGACCGAGGACCTGGGGGCCTCTTTCCTCATCCTCTTGGCCAAGGGCCTGGCCATTGTGCTGTTGGTGTTGGCCAGCGCCAAGTATGTGGTGCCCCGGGTCCTCTTCCAGATAGCCCGCACCGGCAACCGGGAACTCTTCCTCCTCTCCATTGTTCTCATCTGTCTGGCGGTGGCCTGGCTGACGGCCCAGGCCGGCCTCTCCTTGGCCCTGGGCGCCTTCCTGGCCGGGTTGATCGTTTCGGAAACCGAATACAGCCATCAGGCCCTGGGAAACATCTTGCCCTTCCGGGACGTCTTTGCCAGCTTCTTCTTCATCTCCATCGGCATGCTGTTGGACATCAAATTTCTGCTCAACAACCCTGGGATCATTGCCCTGTTGACCGGTGGGGTCATCTTTGTCAAGGCCCTCATAGCAGCTGGAGCGGGCCTGGCCCTCAGATTCCCTTTGCGGACGGCGGTCCTCATCGGCATGGCCCTCTGTCAGGTGGGGGAGTTCTCCTTCATCCTCTCCAAGGTGGGCATTTCCCAGGGATTATTAAGTGACTATGGCTATCAACTCTTTCTGGATGTCACCATCCTCTCCATGGTGGTTACTCCTGTCCTCATGACTGCCGCACCCCGGGTGGCCGCGGCGGTGGCCTCTTGGCCCCTGCCGCCGCGCCTGAAGTACGGGGCGCACTTGGAGGAGACCATAAAAGAGGAGATTCCCCGGGATCATCTGATCATCGTCGGCTTCGGCGTCAATGGCCGCAACCTGGCCCGGGCTGCCAAGAACGCCGGCATCCCCTATGTGGTGATCGAGATGAACCCCGAAACCGTCCGCCGGGAACGTCAGGCGGGTGAGCCCATCTTCTACGGGGACGCCACCCAGGAGGAGATCCTGCGGCACGCTCACATTGACCAGGCCCGCATCGTCGTGATAGTCATCAATGATCCGGCGGCGGTGCGGCGCATCACCATCTTGGCCCACCGCCTCAACCCCAGGGCCCATGTCATCGTCCGCACCCGCTATGTCACCGAACTGCCCGCCCTCTTTGAGCTGGGGGCTGACGACGTGGTGCCAGAGGAGTTTGAAACCTCGGTGGAGATTTTTACCCTGGTGCTGAAGAAATACCTGGTCCCCCGGGAGGAGATCGAACGCCTGACCGCCGAGGTGCGGGCCAATTGCTATATGCTCTTCCGTGGGCTGATGAAGGAGATGGCCCCCGCCGGTTTCCTGCGCCAGGAACTCCATGAGGTTCAGATCACCACCTTCCGCCTGGCCCAGCAAGCCCCGGCGGCAGGCAGGTCTCTAGCCCAGTTGCAGCTCCGGCAGCGGTACGGCGTCACGGTGCTGGCCATCCGTCGGGATGGCCAGGTCTTGCCCAATCCCGACCCGCACCTGGAGTTGCAGGCCGGTGATCTCCTCATTACCATGGGGACGCCGGAGGTCTTGGCCAAGGCCGCCGGTCTGTTCACCGGCCAGGAACCCGAAGCTCCCCCGGCAGGCGCCACCGGCTGACGATAACCGCAGATGTGACCTGGATGGGGGTGGAAAAAGTGTTCCTAGGGGTAGACGCCGGCTGTCCAGGATAACGTTGTAGGCAGGAGATTACATGAATTGGTATCAGCTTGACCTCAAACACCTCTTCGACGAACTCAACAGCTCCGAACACGGCCTCACTGAGAGTGAGGCCCGGGAACGCCTGCGCCTCTATGGGCCCAACCGCTTAGCTGCCCAAGACAAGATCAGCTGGCTGCGCTTGGTGGTCAACCAGTTCAAGAGCCCGCTCATCTACATCCTGATGATCGCCGCCTTGGTGACCATCTTCCTGCAGGAATACAAAGACGCGGGCGTCATCGCCGCCATCCTGCTGCTGAACGCCCTGGTGGGTTTTATCCAGGAATACAAGGCAGAGAAGAATGTCCAGGCCCTGAAAAAGATGGTGGTCGCCAAAGCCCGGGTTCTCCGGGATGGCAAGGAGATGGAGATCAACAGCGAACAGTTGGTGCCCGGGGATATCGTCTTCCTGACTTCCGGCTCCCGGGTGCCGGCCGATATCCGTTTGTTGAAAACCATTGAGCTGCGTATCGATGAAGCGGTGCTCACCGGGGAATCTCTGGCGGCCGAAAAACTGGCCGTGCAGCTCGAGGAAGATCATCTCATTCCCGGTGACCAGGTGAATATGGCCTTCATGGGCACTGCGGTGATCAACGGCCGTGCCAAAGGCGTAGTGGTGGCCACCGGTGCCCAGACGATATTGGGCCAGATCGCCAAGGATGTGCAGGATATCATGGTCACCCGGGCCCCCTTGCAGGAGAAGATCGACCGCTTCGCCCAGGTCATCGGCATCATCGTCCTGGCGGCTTCGGCCCTGCTCTTCCTCATCGGCATCCTGGTGGGTATCAGCGCCACTGATATGTTCATGACTGCGGTGGCGGCTGCCGTGGCCACCATCCCCGAAGGTCTGCCCATCGTCGTTACCATCACCCTGGCCGTGGGCACTACCCGGATGGCCCAACGGCATGCCATCATCCGGCGTCTGCCGGCGGTGGAGACCTTGGGGAGTACCACCGTCATCTGTACGGACAAGACCGGCACCCTGACCAAGAACGAAATGACCGTCACCCGGATCTATGACGGCCGCCGCATCTTTACCGTGACCGGCAGCGGCTACGACCCCGACGGGGAGATCCTGGAAGAGGGCCGGCGCATCCACGCCGAGGCAGATCCGGACCTGGCCATGGTCTTCCGCATCGGCTTGCTGTGCAACGAATCGGACATCTACGAAGAAGAAGGGCGCTACAAGGTGGACGGCGACCCCACCGAAGGGGCCCTAATCGTCGCCGCCCTGAAGGCCGGGCTCAACCCCGAAGAAGAGCGTGACCGCCATCCCCGCTTATTTCTCATCCCCTTCGAATCAGAGCGGGGCTACATGTCCTCTTTGCACCGCAATGGGGATCGCAACATCATCCTGGTCAAAGGGGCCCCGGAAAAACTCCTGGATATCTGCGCCGCCTGTCGGTTTGAAGCCTGGGAGGAGGTCCCTCGGGTGGCCACTATGTTCGCCCGGGAAGGCTTGCGGGTCCTGGGCATGGCCTATAAAGAAGTCCATGCTGACCAGGTGGAGATCACTAACCGGGATCTGGAAAGCGGTTTGGTCTTCGCCGGTCTGCAGGGCATGATCGACCCGCCCCGGCCCGAAGCCATCGAGGCCGTGGCCGGTTGCAAAGAGGCGGGCATCCGGGTGGTCATGATCACCGGCGATCACGCCGTTACTGCGGAAGCCATCGCCAAACAATTGGGGATGGTGGAGGAAGGGGACGGCGGCGATGATCTGGCGGCCAAACCGGTGGAAAGCCTCAAAGATGATGAACTCTTTGCCCTGACCCAGGAAGTGGCCGCGGTCCTGGCCCGCCGCACCGGACTGGAGACCCGCCTCCCCGACACCTCCACCGGCCGTCATATCCAGGCCATGGACGATCTGGAATTCTTCAACCTGTTGAAAGACGTGATAGCCAACCTGGCCCGCCGGGCCGGGCCCGAGGGCGCAGTCCGCACCGTGCTGACCGGTCGGGACCTGGAGACCATGAGCGATGCGGCCTTGTATCATCTGGTGCGCAAGGTTTCGGTCTATGCCCGGGTCTCGCCCCACCATAAACTGCGTATCACCCAACAGCTGATCGCCCACGGCGACATCGTGGCCATGACCGGCGACGGCGTCAACGATGCCCCGGCCCTGAAGGCGGCCCACATCGGCGTGGCCATGGGGCGCACCGGCACTGATGTCGCCAAAGAGGCCGCGGACATGATCATCGCAGACGACAACTTTGCCAGCATCTACCGGGCGGTGGAATTGGGCCGGGTGGTCTTTGACAACATCCGCAAGGTCACCTTTTTCCTCATTCCCACCGGCATCTCGGCCATCATCACCATCCTGGGGACCTTGATGCTGGGACTGCCACTGCCCTATCTACCGGCCCAACTCCTCTGGATCAACCTGGTGACCAACGGCCTCCAGGTGCTGGCCCTGGCCTTTGAACCCGGGGAAAAAGACGTATTGCAGCGGCCTCCCCGCCCGCCCCGGGAAGGGATCATGTCCCGCCTCCTGGTGGAGCGTACCATCCTGGTGAGTCTGATCATCTCTGCGGGTGTGGTCTATGAATTCGTCCATGCCCTTAACCAGGGACTTGCCATTGACAAAGCCCGGACCATCGCCGTTACCACCATGGTTTTCTTCCAATTTTTCCAGGCTTTTAACAGCCGTTCAGAGACGCATTCCCTCTTTACCCTGAACCCCTTGGGGAACCCCTTCCTCTTTTTCGGGGTGATGGCCTCCATCCTGGCCCACCTGGCGGCCATTTATCTGCCCTTCATGCAGTGGCTCTTCCGCATGGAGCCCATCAGCCTGCTGGAATGGGTGCGCATCGGCGTGGCTTCCTGCACCGTCATCGTGCTGGTGGAGATTGACAAATGGCTGCGACGGCACCGGATTTTGGCAATGTAATCGTCGGGGAACAATACCCCTGAACCCTTGTTTGGGCCGCTTCCATGAAGGCAGCCACCTTACCGGAGGACCCCATGCTACCCACGGCTCGCTTGACGTTCGGAACTGTAGCCTATTTTTCCATGGAGATCGGTCTGCAACCGGAAATCCCCACCTACAGCGGCGGTTTAGGGGTGCTGGCGGGCGATACCCTGCGATCTGCCGCCGATCTGGGCGTGCCCATGGTGGGCGTCACCCTGCTGCACCGCCGGGGCTACATGCGGCAGCATCTGGATGCCCAAGGAAATCAGACGGAAAGCCCCGAGGAGTGGAACCCGGCGGCAGTTCTGGAACCGCTACCCCCCCAGGTTGCGGTGACCATTGAGGACCGGCAGGTGCAGATCCGCTGCTGGCGCTACCTCCTCCGGGGATCGGGGGGCGGGTCCGTGCCGATCTATTTTCTGGATACGGCCCTGCCGGAGAACAGTCCCTTTGATCAAACCATAACCGACAACTTGTATGGTGGGGACCAGTATTACCGCCTCTGCCAGGAGATCGTCCTGGGCATCGGCGGTGTGGCGCTGCTCCGGGCTTTGGGGTATGAAGACCATCTCATCTATCACATGAATGAGGGCCATTCCGCCCTCCTGACCCTGCCGCTGCTGGAACGTCAGGACCAGCAGAGCGGCGATTTCCCCCAAGAAAGCCACTTTGAGGCGGTGCGGCGTACCTGTGTCTTCACCACCCACACCCCGGTGCCGGCGGGACATGACAAGTTTCCTTGGGACCTGGTGCGTCGGGTTCTGGGCCTTAGGCGGACCGGCCTGTTGGAGGCGGCCAACTGTTGCATGCAGGGCAGTCTCAACATGACCTACTTGGCCCTGCGATTCTCCCGTTATATCAACGGGGTGGCCATGCGCCACGGCGAGATCTCCACCGGCATGTTCCCTGGCTACCCGGTGAACGCCATCACCAACGGCGTCCACGCCGCCACCTGGACCGCTCCCTCCCTGGCCGACCTCTATGACCGGCACATCCCGGAGTGGCGCCAGGATAACTTCTACCTGCGTTACGCCATCGGCATCCCCCTGCACGAGATCCAGCAGGCCCACTTAGAAGCCAAACAGGCGCTGTTGGCCGAGGTGCAGCAGCGCACTGGGGTGGCCTTATCCGACAAAATCCTGACGTTGGGGTTCGCCCGCCGGGCCACCGCGTACAAACGCCAGGACCTCCTCTTCACTGATCTGGCCCGGCTCCGCTCCCTGGCCCAGCAGGTGGGACCCTTCCAGGTCATATACGGCGGCAAAGCCCATCCCCAGGATGAGGGCGGCAAGGAAATGATCCGGCGGGTCTTTGCCGCGGCCCGGGAACTGGCCGACGCAGTGCCGGTGGTCTATCTGGAAAACTACGATATGGCCCTGGGCAGGCTCATCTGCGCCGGGGTTGACCTGTGGCTCAATACCCCCCTGCGACCCCAGGAAGCCTCGGGCACCAGCGGCATGAAGGCCGCCCTGAACGGCGTTCCCAGCTTCAGCGTCCTGGACGGTTGGTGGATCGAAGGCCATGTGGAACACGTCACCGGCTGGTCCATCGGCAACAGCGCCTATCCGCCGGAGGATATCAGCCATGACGCCGCGTCGCTGTACGACAAAATGGAGCGGGTCATCCTGCCCCTCTTCTACGGCCATCCGGAACGCTTCGCCCAGATCCGCCGCTCTACCATCGCCCTGAACGGCTCATTCTTCAACACGCAGCGGATGCTGGCCCAATATGTCATGAATGCCTACGAAGTGCAGCAGGTGCAGATGGGGATCTGATAGGGGGGTGAAAACGTGTTCTGATCAGGGAGATGAAAACGTGCTCGTAGGGGAGGGGGCCAGGGGG
>FWPV01015207.1_pt1 | contig 11109 bp, 5 predicted proteins | sample 2228371 | NCBI WGS metagenome assembly FWPV01 (sample SAMEA103939776, study PRJEB20133) | metagenome | reverse complement strand
AGGCTATGGGGGGCGCTTCCCGGTGAGCCAACGCTGGCGCCAGGCGGCCCTGGGCCGGGACTGGTTCCCGCTCTTTGCTGCCGCGGTCAGCCTGCTGGCTGCCCTGGTTGGCCAGTGGAGCGGTGGAGCGCGAGACTATCCGCTGGTGGGCCCGGCGGTGGCCCTGATGGGCCTGGCAGGCGGCCTCCTGGCCGAGCGGCGCCGGGCCGACGTGGACGCGCATCTGGCGCGCACCGGGGAGCTCGCAACGGCCGCGGTGGATGCGCTGCTTACCGGCAAGCCCATCCCCGCGGATCAAAAGCCGAGCTTGGGCTGCAACATCAAGTGGAAGCCCGGACACGAGCCGGAATACTTCAGCGGTTGACGCGATTTGCGGGCGTCGAGAACGGTCACTGCGAAGCTGAACGGTCGCCGGAGGATGCCTTCCCCATCGAGGCTTGCATCGCTTCGAGCTCTTCCTTCTTCGGGCGATCGACGATGAAACCGCCGGATGAGCCACGGCGACTGACGGTGTTGTTCTGCGCGCGGGAACCGTATTGGTCCGTCCCCCCGTAATCCACGACGAAGCTGAAATTGCCGCCGCACGTGGGGTAGGGATGGTAGGTAATGCTGCCCGAGGCGTAACCTTGGCTGGTCCCTCTATAAACGTCCTCGCCGGCGAAATCGTAAAGAACGCCGAGCGAAGCCTGAGCACCTTGCCCTTGAACGCCGCCCACCGTGGCCAAGTACTGGTCGTTCCCGTCGAGTTCCAAGAGGAAACCGGCCGACAAATCCCAACCGAAGCCTGTACCCATGATGGTGCCGTCGTAGCTGTCGTCGCCCAAATCGTCGATCAGAAATCCCACGGCGTAGTGGCAGGCCCAGCCGTTCCCGAATCGCTGGAACCTCTGCTGGGTCCGAGCGGAGCCATTGTAGGCGTTGCGGGTGGCTCCCAAGCGTTTATCGTTTCCGGCGAAGTCGCGAGCGAAACCCAGACCCAGCCAATAGCCGCCACCTTGAGCGAAGTAGTCGAATTCGTATTCATCGTCGCCGTCGCCTTCCAGCAAGACACCGATTCCGCCGTTGGCAACCCCGCGGATTCCCGCGCCGACGCCTTGCCCCCAAGCATCGTAGCCGGGCGTTTCCGGGTAAGAGTCGTAAAAATTTCCGCCCATGTAATAATGATCGTCTCCCGCCACGTCTTCGAGGGCGGCAAATCCCCACGGCCCTGCAAATCCCTGCCCCCATAAGGCGGCACGATAATCGTCCTTACCTTCCCGATCGATCAACAGGCCCACTCCGCCCAAAGCCTGCCCCTGCACACGGCGGAATCCGACGTATCGATCGTTTCCCGCCAGGTCAACCAACATTCCCACCCCGACCAGGGCGCTGCCTTGCGCGATATCCCGAGCCGAATAGACATCGTCGCCCGCGACTTCGACCAAGATGCTACCGCCCACCACGGCCCCCCCCTGGATGCCGGGCTGCGTCCCTTGGTAGCGATCGTTCCCCGCCAAGTCGATGACCATCAAAATCGGCCGCGAGACGTTGACCGCGCCTTCCACGTAAACGTCGTTTCCACCCAGATCAATGACCGCAGCGACCTTGTTCATCTCATCGAGCCGATAGACATTGTTACTTTCTCCGCCCACGACGATTGCCCCCACCTCGGTTTCCAGGACGGCCGCGACCGCTCCCTCCACCCCCGGATACGATCCCGGTGAAGCCCCGTCCGCCGCATAGTCGGAAAGCGCGGAAAGCAACGAGGGATCGGCGGCTTGAGCCAAGGTCGCGGCCAAATCGAACAGCGCCGTGCGATCCATCTTGCCCATCAATCGGCAGAGCCGCACGCCGCTTCCGCGATTGTTGATGGTATGTCCGACCGACGTGCCGGTGGTAAGAACGGAATAGGAATTGCGCGAAAGCTCGCTCAACTCGGCCTGTTCCAACGGTTTGACGGCTCGGGCCATATCCGCACTGGCCCGACGGAGAATCCTTTTGACCATCTCAAGGGCCTCTTGCCCGTTGGACGGCGAGCCCCAGTCCTCGTTCAACGGGTTCACCGAAACATCCATGCGAGGTCGAGCAACCCGCAGCCCTTGGCGGATGCCGTCGGCCGTGGCAAGCCGGAACCCGGCATGCAGCTTTCGCGTAAACTCCTCGGCATCGACGGGGCCTCGTAGCGGATCGCGCAGCAACTGATCGAACCACGAAAGCCTGGCCAGACCGTTGATTTCGGAACCGCTGTACGGCCCAGCCGCGGCGTTCAGCCGCGAGGCCGCATAGGCCCTCCATTGATCGAATTGCCGATTCACGCCGCGGCCGGTAAGCTGCTGCTCCACCTCGGGACGAAGCAGTCGCACGATTCCGGCCGCCAAGGGGTTTCCGAACGAATCGGATTCCGCCGAATCTTTTTCGGACTTTTCCGTTTGTGCCGAGTCGGCCGGTCGGCCCTTTTCGGCTTCCTTCTCAACCGAGGCGGCGGGAGGTTGCGCCGCCTGCTCCACCTCCGAGTGCAATTCCATTTCGCCGGGGTCGGGAAGGGACAACTCCGGCTCCGATCCGTCTTGAGAATCCACCTTTTTCCCCGCCGATCCGACGGAGTCCGCTGCCGGTCCCTCGGACGGCACGACCGCCTCAAACGCGTTTGCGGCCGTACTCCGTACCGCGATCAGATGTCGCGCAACAGGCGCATGCGAGGGATGCTGGCCGCCTCCCCATAACCCAAGCTCGCCGTGCAAGCGATCGTCAAGCACCGGTCGTCGCGGAATGTAGTCGGTGTGGAGCGCATCGGGAATGAACTCCGTACGGGTGCTGGGATAGAGCCGGATCGCCCGATCGCCCGCAATCCCGGCCGCACCAAAATCTCCACCCATCGAGGTTTTGTTGATCGTCCCGGCCACCCAAGCCGTCAAAGCAATCGTTGACCCGAGCAGTGTCGCAATCGACGCACGACGCAACGTAGCCATGGGGTTTCGCTCCTCAAGTGCAAGCGGCGGGGGATATCCATATCCGCAAGTGGACTATGAAGCCGCGTGGTTCGCCGGGTTTCCGAACGGCAATGCACCGCGCGCACCATGAGGGTTGATCATGCGGCGAGCTGTGCGAGAATGGACCCGGAGGGCAGTCCTGATTTACTTCGGAAAGCGATGAGACGCTAATCTACTGTTGTGGCGATGCTTCCGGTTCATCCGGTTCGACGGATTATGCCGAAGCACCCGGCAACGACACCGCGCCGCCGCGCAAGCCGCGAGCTCGAACAGCGGCAACGCACAATTCTTGCCGATTGTACCACAACTGACGCGCCTGCACGGGATTGTATCCCCACGATCGAACCCGCGCCAAGTACTCGGGAAGTCGTCCCGCCAGCGTCCAATCGACCAACTTGAGCGTCAACAGCAATCCCTTGATCTTGATCTGCCCGTGCTTTACGAGCGATTCGACGGCGCGCAAGGTGTAGTTGGGAGCCACGTTCAGGTCGGCGGCGAGCCAGCGCACCTTACGGAACTCCTTGCGCGAGGCTTGATTCGTCCGCTGCCGGAGATGCATGAAGTTGGGATGAGCCAGTACATCGGGGTGCATTTCGGCGGGATCCACTCCCAGAACGCGAAAACCCCGTTCTAGCAAGGCCTGCGCCGCTCCCCCCGGCGCGCTACCCAGTTCGGCCCAAACGGCTCCCGGCGAACAAGGCAGGCGCGACCATTGCAGGGCCTCCTCCATTTTCAGCCAGGCCCGCGAAACGGCATGAGCAGGCAAACGCAACAGCGGCCGTCCCCCCGGAAAGGCCTCATGGAACGTTTCCACCCGATGGTAGCCCACCCACCACAACTCCGGTTCCACCAGAACACAATCCGCGACCCATTCCCCGGGGGAAGCCGCGTCTGTTCCACCAAGCAGCGCATTCGCGTTTGCGTTCTTGTCTGCGGGAGCAATCGCAGCCAGCAAGGCCTTGCGTAAATCCGCCACCTCTTCCGGCCACGGAAGATCGCTGTCCTCGGTGCCGGGCAAGGCCCCCGCCCTCGGCCAAACATGCAATTTGGTTACCGGTACTGTTTCGATCAATTGCCACACGCGGCGGCATGCCGCCCGGAGGCCCAGCACGGCGGCATCCACCTTGCCGGCGGTAAATCCCCAGGCTTTGGCAAACGTGGACCGCAGCCGAAACCCCGGTCCGGCCGCAGCATCGCCGACAAACTTGAAAGTCACGAAACCGGGCCTGGCAAAAGCCGACCGAAGCTCCGGGTGCGTTCCGGCGATCTCGGCTTTCAGCGCGCCTTCGGCTCCGATTTGGCAGGTTGCGAAAAGGAATTGCGGCGGTGGGGTCATAGCTTCAGGATATGCTTCATCCCCGCCCATGCCCAGGCAGGCCGCGGGCCGATGGACGCAAGCCAAGCCATCGATTCGCCATCGTATGCGAGACGCGCGAGGCCGCCTGCCTTCGGTCGACGCCAGGGCGAAGGCCGCCCCCCGTCGCCGCAAACGAGGCCCGACCTCCGCAAATCGGAAGGCACCCTCGCTAGGAATACTTGCCCGCCGTCAACGGCGACTCGGTTCGCCGGCTGCGCTTGGGTCCGACGTGCGGAGAAACGGCCTGAGGTCCACGATCCGTGATACCCCACATCCGGCCCCAAAGCACGAGGAAGGAAGGAACCAGGACGGTGCGTATGACGAAGGTATCCAGGATGACGCCCAACGCCAAGGCGAATCCCAGTTGATGCATGGTCCGCAGGGAGCCCGTGATCATGGCAATGAAGGTCCCCGCCATAATCAGCCCGCAGCTTGTGATGATCCCTCCGGTCTTTCGCAAGGCGGACTTCAGCCCCTCCATGAATCCCAGCTTTTTCTGCTCTTCCAGCACCCGCGTCACGAGGTAAATGTTGTAGTCTTCCCCCACTGCCACCAGGATCACAAACAGGAAGGTGGGCAGCTTCCAGTCCAACCCGTGGTACGACCCCTGGTAAAGCCAAGCAAATAAGAGGTGCGTGATGCCCAGCGTGACGAAATAACCCCAAACGACGGAAACCACCAGGAAGACGCTGATCAGGGGGCGTCGCAAGATGGTAATCAAAACGAAAAGCACTGCGATCGGCACGAGTTGTTGGATCAATTTCTGATCACTCAAGGTGACGGCTCGAAGATCGCGAATCCCCGGCGGCGTGCCCGTGAAGTAGAACTCCGCTTGATACCACGGCGAGGCCGGGTCTTTCGCCATCGCGGCGAGGTATGCTTCCATGTGATCCAGCAGATGAATGCTCTCGACGGAAAAGGGATCATACGGAAAGACGACGTCCAAACGCGCGACCTTGCCGCGATACTCGCCCTCCTGCGACACGTAGATGGCCTTGGCGCGACTGCTGATGACGCCCCGCCGTAAGCCGCCGAAGATACCCGCTCTGCCGCTCTTTTCTCCCAAGGGATCCACCAAGCTGCGGACGCTTTGGATCGGCCGGATCGTCGCTCCCTGCTCGTCCGTATACTCCATGTCGTACAAGGCCTTGACCAACCGCGGCAGGCGATCGTAGCGGTCCGGCCCCTCGTTGAAATCGGCGTTTCGGTGGTACACCAAGATGGTCACGGGCCCCGTTTCGCCGGCGGGAAAATACTCGCGTAGCAGGTTGGTCCCCTGAACGCAGAGGCGATCCGACCCCAATTCGCTCAACAGGTCGTAGGTCAACGGAACGTTTTGGGCGTACCAAACGAAAGGAGCCATCACTAGCACGGAGCCGACGAAAATCAGCCCCGGCCGAGTGGTCACCGCCAGGCCGATTCCGTTCCAAAACCCCTGAAAGCGCCCGCCCGTCCTGCCGCGACCCAAGCGGATATCGTCACTCTGTTCGTCGCCTCCCAAGTCAATCTTGAACGGCCAAAAGACCTTCCGCCCCAACAGCGCCAAGATGGCCGGAGCCAAGGTCAGGCAGGCCATAAGCGCCACCACCAAGGCCACGGCAATCGCCGGACCTCCGTTGCGGAATTTCCCGAAGTCGGAGAAAATCATCATCCCCAACCCGAGAATCGTGGTCAGGGCTGACGCCAAAAGGGCGCTGCTGACTTGATAGAGGGCCTTCCCGGCGGCCGCCGTCGTGGACAGCCCTTTGCTGAGTTCCTCTTTGTACCGCGCGATCAGGAACAAGCAGTAATCGGTGCCGCTACCAAACAGCACGACCACCACAAAGATCTTGGTGGTCTTGAAGACCGCGAACTCGAAGGCGTTGGTCGAGTAGCTGATGCCGGCCAAGACCGCCAAGGCGTCAAACGCCGTGAAAACGGCCACGGCAATGGCGATCAACGGTACAGCGGCCAGCAACGGAGCGCGATAAACCAGCAGCAAGATCGCGATAATCAGGGCGATCGTGGCATATTCCGTGTTGCGGATGCTCTCTTCCGCCGCAAACAGCATTTCCGTGCCGACGGCCCCAGAGCCGGTCACCCCCAATTCCAGCCCCGCCGGTCGGTCCGGCGCATTCCGCAAGGCATGGAATTTCTCGTAAATCTCCGCCAGCGGCTTCATGTTTTCCACGGCCATGATCTCGCCCTTCATTTGGGCGATGATCAAAAGGGCTTGGCCGTGCTCGTTGGGCGGGCTGAGCAGCTTCTTGCCGATCACTTCCGTGCGATGGCTGACGACGTTGACGATGGGCGAGTCGCTATCCTCCGCCGGCTGATACGTTGCGACCACTCGATCTGCAAACGCCAAATCCTCTTTCGTCAACGGACCGTCGCGGCGCGCCAACACGAACACGACTTCGCTCTTGGAATTCACCTCGCCGAACGCCGCCGTTCGCAGCTTCTCCCCCTGAACGCTCGCCGCCGAATCGGGAAGATAGGCGAAGTCGCCGTCTCGCGCGACGTCGTCCCAGTTCGGGGCCGACAAACGCAAAATCGCGAACAGAACCGCCCACGCGACGAAGACCAGGTACCAGCGCCGTGTTACGAACTGGCTGAGGCGATCCAACACGTTGTCACCCGATCCCTGCTGAAGCAAGATTTCCACGGTCCGCCGTCGCTTGCCGGATCTCGGCAACAGCGCGACGAATAGTATGCTCCTCTTATCGTATCAAATCTCTAAGGCTCGCCAAGACAAAGAAATGCGACGCCGACAAAGGTTACGCCATTGGTTTTCTTTGCCCATCCCTCCTCGGTCGCGTCCTGCCGTGTGCGCACCTCGAAACCGCGTCGGCCAAGGCAATCGGTTCACTCCGTCGCGTGCCGCCGTTTTGCGGCCCGATCGCCGTTACCAAGACCGCTACCCACCATCTGTGTGTAGGCGCTCCCCGTTCCCGTGCCGCAGCCCCGGTCGGCCCCCCTCCGGACGCAAAAACGGGTCCCGATCCGAGATCGAGACCCGCTAGCCGGCGTTTTCGATTTGCGACCGGGCGACGATGCTCGGCGGTGATCAGTAATTCGAAGTAGCGCCTGGCCCGCCGTCCACGTTACCGACCATGTGCAAGTGATCGTGGTCGATGTACACGACCTCCACGGCGTCCTCGTTGCGAATCATATGCGGAATCGGCCAGCTCACCCAAATCTGTTCGGTGAAATACACGGTGCACTTCCAGTGGACGTGATGCAACTGGGCGGGTCCGACCAACGGATAGACCCGCGGCGGATCGACCGAGTCCGTGATCAGCTCCTTCACGATGCGAACGTTGTTGCGCTGAACCTCGTGCAGAAAGGGCAGCCCGCCTTCGGACGGCCGGGCCTTTTCCAGTGCCCGCATGATCTCATCGTCGGACGGCTCATCCAAGGCGGTGTGCGGCACGCCCTCCACCAGCGGAGGGAGAATCGGCATCTTCTTGTACCGTTCCTCTTCCCAAGCCCGATCTTCCAACCGATCGGAAAAATAGGGCGAAACCGGAATGGGATAGTTCAGGATGCCCCAGTCCATCGGACTGACGGCCGTCCCACAACCGGCCGCTCCGAGCAACAGCAGCCCGGAAACCAAGCCGAAACCTACACGTAGACCGGTCTTGCGTGCCATATATCGCTCCTCGATGGTCACCCCGAATGGCTCCCCGTCTTCGTCGGCATCTCGCGCTCACTCCGGCACGAGGCGTCTGCAAGCTCTCGTCAGGACGGTCAATCCTCGCCTGCTGCGTGCACTGGAAAATCAAGCTACCTTTCTTATCGTGACAAAGTGCTCCGAACTTGCGGGTTTTTCCGGAGGATAGGATGATTTCGGCAATGACGCGGATGACGCTTGTGAGCCGAGTACTACAGATCAGAGCGATGGCCGCGCTTGGAATCCGCGATATACCCAACTCATGCCGCGCATTCTTCTCATTTATCCTCCTCTTCCACCCCATGGCAGAGCTCAACTCGACCCGGTATAGACCACAACGGGGAGGCGTCATACCCCACTATTGTCCTGGACCTCGCGGCGTCTGCGATATTCGTCGGCCGCGGCGAGCCTGATCTGGCCTCTTGCCCTCGACCGCAGTTCAATTTCTCGTGCGAGCCATTCCCTGAAGCAAACGATACAGGGAAGGTCTTGCCGGTCCTTGGGACGCATCGGAGCAGTCAACAAGACGTTTTCCCTCTCGCCGAACCGCTAGACAGTTGCCCGGGGAGGGGGTACGATAAAGCGGAATTGATCGATCTTGGGTGTCGCCCGCGTGCTTCACGGGGCCTGTCAGGCTACCAACCAACAGGCAAGGAAGCTCCGCGGTCGAAGGACTTTTGTCTTTGTGATTCGTTTCTCAGAAAGGAGAATGCCGGGTGGTCAAACTGATCTTGCGCGAGAGTGAGTCGATTCAGGAAGCGGTGCGGCGATTTCGAAAGCTAGTCGAACGGGCGGGAATCAAGCGAGAAATGCGGCGTCGTGAGTATTACGAAAAGCCGAGTGAAATTCGTCGTCGCGCCCGCCTGCGTGCCGAGCGGCGCGCACGACGCGCCCGCCTGCTGATGGCCCGTTGACCGCCCTGCGTCCGGAACCGACCGGACCGCCCGGTTTAACGAAGCGTCGGAAACAATGCGGCTTTTGGTGTTCCGCTTTTCCCAAAAAGCGGGCAGTGTTTTGTAGCGCGCTCTTCTTTCGTTCCGGCGTCGAGACGGCCGTTCTCGCCGGTTTCCATCTCGCACCGATTTTCCCTTTACCCGCGGCATTCTCTGAAGACGCCACCGGGATCCTTCGCTAAACTGATATGGGTCATCACGCGGCGATCCCCCGCCGTACGGTGATGGCGGCGGTAGCATCCGCTAAGCGACGTTCCGGTCCTTGGTTTTCGCTGCGAGTCGACTCCACGGGTTGCGTGTATGAGTGCCCCTCGTTCCCGCTCCAAATGGGATTGCGGCAAGGTAATCGTAGGCTTGCAAGTCGCCGCGTTCTGCCTTGACGCGGTTGTTTCGGCGGCGATTCCGAGAATGGTTTTCGCCGAATCAGGGGCGAAACCGGAATTCCCCTGCTCGCGCGTGGTCGTCGCCAATTTGACGCCGGACCTCCAGACGTTTGTTTTCACTTCCGACGGGCCTCAAGGGGGCGGCGGCGAGGTGCCGGTTAAGTTGGCGCCCAATCGCATGATGGTCTTTCGGTTCCCGAACCGCACCGACACGTCCGCCATACCGAAAATCCACTTGGCGTTGCCCGGGAATACGGAAAAAACCAGCCGCGAACTTCCCGCATACGATTTGCTTTGGGTTCCCTATCCATTCGCTCCCGAGGACCCGTTCGCGAGTCTTTCCAGTTGGCGAAGCCGCGAGCCGGCCCCTGCCGAAGACGAGTTCATACCCCTTCTCGACGGCGCGGGCTACACCGCTTTTCCGGGCTTTTGGGCATGGGGCGTTCTCGATTGGTCAACGCGCGGGGCGGTCCTCCATACCATTCCCGTGGCGGTTTATGTAGATGAAGAGCAGACGGCCTCACGACAGCTTTGGGTAACGCGACTGCAACGGCGTCTAGAGGCGGCCAACGAAGTCTTTCGCAGAACCTGCGGAATCGAATTCCAAATACGAGAGACGGGAACTTGGCAAAGTGACAACTCTCTCAAGGATCTCGGGCAAGGTTTGGACGACTTCGCGGCAAAAGTCAAGCCGCGTGAAGCCCGTCTGGCGATCGGCTACACCAGCCAATTCGGGGTTGAGCCGACCACCGGCCACGTCGGGGTTTCGCACGGAATCCTGGCCGAACATCTCTTGATCAGCGACACGGCCATAACACTGGATGAGGCGGATCACCTGGACGCTCTCATCCACGAGCTAGGTCACTATCTCGGGGCCGTGCACGTCCCCTCCGACCAATCCGTCATGTTCCCGCGGATGCGACCCGAACTGGTGCGGGGCAAGCGCTTTCACGTGGGTTTCGATCCCATCAACGCCTTGATCTTGAACTGCACGGCGGAAGAGTTGCTGCAAGGCCGGCGCGGCGTCGCGGAGTTCTCCCGCGAAACCATAGCTGCTTTGCAAGCGATCTATCGCTTCGCGGCATCTCTTCCTCGAGCGGACGCCACCGCACGTCAGGCCTTGGCCTTGATCTCGCGCGAGGACGAGCCGGCCGCATCGCCTTCGCCGCACGGGAATCTTCCCGCGACGGATGCCGCCCGGCCTGACGGCCCTGACGGCGCGGATGAAGGGACTTCCCCCCAGGCCCTCCCTCCGGCAGTGGAAGCCGCTCGCTCCATCGTTCGCGGGATCATGGCCGACTTGGCAGCCGCTTCGGAAGAGCAAGGCCGCCCTGGCCCGCCGCCGTCCGCAATTCCCGGCGGCACCGATTCCGACGCTCGCTTCGAGTGGTTGGTACGTCGCGCGGCTGTCAGCGCCCGGCGACTCCCGGAACACTCCCGACCGAACGCCGTCGCCGGGTTCCTGATCGCCGTGGGCGTGTCGGCGGACTCCACCGATCTGCTGCTCGATCAACCCGTGGTGGGGGGAGTTTGGCGCGGCGTGGAATCTCCCACGGAGCGTGCCCGACGTATCGCCTTATTGGGACGTCTCACGATTCAAGGCCGCGAGGATTGGGCACAGCATTTCGCCGTGTCCATGGCCTTGGTCGAATTGACAGGAACCGGCCCGGCGAAAAGCCTGGGATTGATGAAGGAATGGCGAGACAGCCAAGGGCAATCCGGCTTCAGCTTCGCCGATTTGGCCGCCGATTACGCGGGCGTGCGACTGGCTGATGCCTTGCAACGGAACCTGATT
>FWPV01009338.1_pt1 | contig 11110 bp, 10 predicted proteins | sample 2228371 | NCBI WGS metagenome assembly FWPV01 (sample SAMEA103939776, study PRJEB20133) | metagenome | reverse complement strand
AAAATAAAACAATCAGCAGGAAAGGGTTGGCTCGCTGTAAATTAATGCAATTAAAAGCCATGTTAGATAAAAAGGTCTAAAATTGCCAAAAGGGGAAAGAAAAAGAAATCTTTTTTCTCGAGATTGAAAGAAAAAAGTAAATGAATTAAAACCAAAGATAGAGATACAACACATCCCATATAAAACTTAATGCTGAGTGTTTTTATATTGGTGATTAGTGTTTAAAAAGAGACTTCGAAAAAATAAAAAATTATATAATAAGGTATAAAAAATTAAAAATGGATAATATCAACAATCCAGCAAAAGGGGGTAAATTATGAAAAAATTCTTATTTACGATTTTATCAGTTTTAACCATATTAATTTATATTTCCTATGCAGGAGACGCACCGGATTATTTAATAAAAGGAACTTCTGCAAAAGTTTCGGCAATGGGAGATACATTTACTGCAATTGCAAACGATGCTAACTCCATATATTGGAATCCAGCAGGATTAGGCACTTTATCAATTCCTCAATTACTTTCAACTCACTCCTCACTGAATGATTTTGATATGAACACCGAAAACATTAGTGTTGTTTACCCTTTGAAAAGAGGCGGCATTGGCGTAAACATTATATATTCCAACATTGGAAGCATTCCAAAAACTGCAACAAATCAACTTACAGGAAGAGCAAATTTACTCGGACTTTTTGACGAATCTGAAATTGGATATCTCTTATCATACGGGCAAAAGGTTTCAGAGAACTTATCTGTTGGAGCTTCCCTAAAAGGTGTAAGAGTAGAATTTGATACCTATAATGAAAGTGGAATAGGACTTGACCTTGGTCTGTTGTATAATTTTTCAAATGAATTCTCTGCTGGATTGAACCTTCAAAATATTGGAGAAATTGAACTTGGTAAACACTCCATACCTTTTAATGCTAAAATAGGCGCTGCATATAAATCACCTAAAAATAATTTTATTCTTGGTGTGGATTTTGATACAAATATTTTAGGAGAATCCATTTATCATATCGGTGCAGAATATCAAATTGTGAAAGGATTATTTGCAAGAATTGGAACAAATGATGGTGATTTAACAGTTGGTGTTGGCTTCAAGTTTGAAAACTGGCAGTTTGATTATGCTTTTAATGATATGGAAGTCGGAGATATTCATAAACTTTCCGTTCTCCTCGATTTTACCCCCAAGAAAAAACCTGAAACTATAATAGAAAAACAAAAAGAAAGAGTAGAAATAACTGAAAAAAAACCAGAAAAGAAAATAGAACAGATTGTTGAGAAAAAAGAAACTAAAAAAGTTGAAGAAGAAATATTAACCTTACCACCTTCAACTCCAAAAACGCAAGAAACTGAAAAACCAAAAAAAGGAAAAATTGTTGATGCCAAAGTCAAGATTAAAGACAAAAATGAAGTTTCATTTTATTTGGGTGAAGAATCTGGAATAAAAAAAGGCGATTTAATCACAGTTTTATCACAAGGTAAAGAAATAGCAGATGTAAGAGTTACCCTTGTTGGATATGCAATAAGTTATGGAGAAATAGAAAAGAGTTATACCGACTTAGATGAATTTGAATTATTCCTTGGGGACCAAATAGTACTACCATAATTACCAAGTAATACATTTTTAATGTTTTTGCTTTTACACTTTTCTTTCTTCTTAGTTATTGATATTTGATTTACCTGAGGCGTCGAGATTCAAATTTAGGATTTTCCAAATATCTATCCCTTTCACTGAACACACATCCACAATAAGTCTGTGAATATAAGTTGTTATTTTTAGCAATATCTTTACTTTCCTTAAAGTTGTTTCTGAAATCCTTATAATAAAATTTTATTTCATTATTTCTCCCTACTTTTTCAGAAATGCTTTTTATTAATAGATGATCTTGATAAGGACTAATTAGCAAAGTCGTAGAAAAAGCTTCATACTCATTTTCTTTTGCAAATTTGGCAATAAATCTCAACCTTTCTAAGTAACAAAATTCACATCTATTTTCTCTTTCAAAATGATAATCAAGCATACCTTTAATTATCCTCTCAAGTGGATAATCATAATTTATTAACAGATTTAATCCAATTTTTTCTGCATAATTCTTCATTGCAAACATCCTGTTTTGCCATTCTCTATAAGGATGAATGTTTGGATTATAGAATATCAAATCCAATTCAATATTTTGGGATATAAAAAAACTAATTGGATAAGCAGAACAAGGAGCACAACAACAATGGAGTAACAATTTCATATTAACTTAAAATTTATTTCTTTTTGATTTCCTTTTTTTTCCTCTTTCTTTAATCCCAAATGCTTATATCCCAATGAAGTAACTATTCTACCTCTGGGTGTTCTTTGAATAAAACCAATTTTTAAAAGATATGGCTCGTAAACATCCATAATAGTATCTTGTTCTTCGCTAATAGTTGCCGCCAATGCATCTATTCCAACAGGTCCACCATCAAATTTTTCAATTATTGCTCTTAAGATTTTAATGTCCATCTCATCTAAACCAAACTCATCTATTCCTAATAAATTGAAAGCTTCAACAACAATATCCTTTGTTATAATATCTTTTTGTTTTATTTGAGAAAAATCTCTAATTCTCTTCAACAGCCTATTTGCGACCCGTGGGGTTCCTCTTGCCCTTTTAGCAATTTCTTCAGCTCCACCTTTATCTATTTCAACTCTTAAGACTCTTGAAGCTCTAATAATAATTTCAAACAGCTCTTGAATACTATAAAAATCAAGAAGATGAGAAATTCCAAATCTATCTCTCAAAGGAGAAGTAAGCAATGCTGCTCTTGTAGTTGCACCAATCAAGGTAAATCTTGGAAGGTCTAACCTCAAAGTTCTTGCCGAAGGTCCTTCCCCAACTATTATATCTAATTTGAAATCTTCCATCGCAGGATATAATGTTTCCTCAACAAACCTGTTCAACCTATGAATTTCATCAATAAAAATAATATCTCTATCCTTCAAATTAGTAAGAATTGCTGCCAGATCCCCTGCCCTTTCAAGTAATGGTCCCGTAGTCGTTACAATACTTACTCCCATTTCATTTGCTATTATATGTGCAAGAGTGGTTTTCCCAAGCCCTGGTGGACTGTGTAAAAGTATATGGTCAATTGCTTCATTCCTTATTTTTGCTGCTTCAATGGATATTTTTAAATTCTCTCTTACTTTTTCTTGTCCTATGTATTCAGATAAAAATCTTGGTCTAATTCCAACTTCCTGCTCATCACCTGCTAATTTTTTCCCCGACAATTCTCTCATTAAAAAACCCCTCTGAATTATCAAATAATAGTTAAAATATCTTCAAAAATAATTAAAACTCACAAACCTCTTTAAAATTCAAATTTCACAATGAAATATTAACAATTGAATTACAACACTGGTGGTTCTAAAATTTTAATATCAGTTTCATCTGTATCAAAAGAAATCTTAACTCCTAAAGGTAAAATTAAATTATAATCAGTATGACCAGAATTTAAACCCCACAAAATTGGGAAATCAAAGTCTGCAAGAACTTCACAAACAACTTCTTGTAATTCGTATCCTTGGTCAGGATGTTGAATGCAATTTTTCATTTCTCCAAAAATAATACCTTTAACTCCATCTAATTTGCCACTATATTTTAACTGGGTTAACATCCTATCTATCTGGTATGGTTTCACAGCATAATCTTCAACAAATAAAATCTTATCTTGTGTATCTATTTCCCATTTTGTTCCAAGGGTAGAAATAAAAATCGATAAACATCCACCTGTAATTATTCCTTCACACTTACCTGGTTTTAATACCTTAATATTCCTTGCTGGTATTTTACTCGCTCCATCGCTATAACTTAATAAAGTAAGAAAATACTTTTTGTCGTAGCTGTTTTCTCCAAAAGGTAAAACTGTAGAACTCATAGGTCCGTGAAAAACAACAAAATCACAAACCTGCATTAAATAGATTAAAAGAAAAGTTATGTCACTTGCTCCAATAAAAATTTTGGGATTTGCTTTTATTAGCTGTGCATCTAAATAAGGCAAAAGATGAAAGGCACCGTATCCACCTCTTGCACAAATAATAGCCTTAACTTCTTTATCAGCAAACATCAAATGCAATTCATCTAATCTTCTTTTTAAATTTCCAGCAGTATATTTATCTTTTGAAAATATTGAATCAAGATATTTTGTCCTGAAGCCTAAATTTTCAATCTCAGCTACTCCCCTCAAAAATAAGTCTCTTTTAACATTCGAGGAAGGCGCTATTATTCCAATAATATCTCCTTTATTTAGCTTATTAGGTTTAACCATACTTTATCAACCAGCTGACGCAGGTATATAACACGATATTATTTTTAAAAATTCCATTGCTTTGACTTCAAAGTCTTCAGCACAATAAGGAATTATAAAACTATCACCTTGTAACAAATTTATTTTCCCTATACCTGTTTCTATGTAACCTTCACCTTCTATCACAACATTAATTGAAAATCTTTCCTCCCTTTTAAATAAATATCTTCCCGTTATGGCCAATAATTCAGCTCCAAAATATCTTGTAGTTGGTTCACCCACCAATAAATATCTCTCACATGCATCTAATGATGCAATGAGCTTCTGGTTTAATTTATAGTTAGTTAAAACATTTTCTCCAAATGGACTGAATTTAAAAGCAGAAACAATTTTATCTACTTCCAACCCACAAAAACTCTCTTCTTCACTCAAAAATATATTTTCTATTCCCCTTTCAATACTAAAAGTAAAATCAGTTGGCTCCTGAATTTCAAGAAGAAATAAACCCTCACCTATTGCATGAATTATTCCACTTTCTATAAAATATATTTCTCCTTCTTTAACAGGAATATAATTAGTTAATTTTAAAAGCCCATTTATGTTCTGTTCTTCTATTAATTTCTTAAAATATGCCCTATTCACTCTTTCTTTAAATCCTAAAATAATATATGGTTGCTCACAAATATTTTTTCTGGTTTTTAAGATAATCCAACATTCTGTTTTACCATAAGATGAATTTAAATGTTTTTTTGCAAAATTCCTATCTGGATGACATTGCAAAGGCAATCTGATTTTGGAATCTAAAAATTTAACAAGAATGCCTGCATTTGTTCCATAAGCGTTTAAATGTTCTTCGCCAACTACTTCATACGGAAATTTTTCAATGACTTCTTTTAAAGAAAAAACTTCACCGTTTTCCAATACTATCTTGCTTAACCCTTCCTCCACAATACATTCCCTACCAGTATTTCTTGCTAATGTTGTTGAACCAACCCATTCTTCCGGAAAAAAATCATCACTCTTTTGAAACCTATTCTGCAAGTTATCAATTAAATACCCACCCCTATATATCCTATAAACTCTATTATACCAAAGTTTGAATGGGAATTTTATAATTCCTTCTAAAACCTTATGCTGTTGACTTAAATGCATCTTCTTTGTTAAAATTTCTATAAATTATATGAATTATCTTTTAAAATCACAAATACTTTTAGATATTTTAAAAATAAATATATACTCCAATTTAATATCCATTTCATTGTTCTGCTCTTATTTAATTAATAAAAAAGGAAAAACGGAAAGTAATTACTTCTCTTTTTTAAATTTAAAATTTAATTATATCTTCTTCATAATCTTTGTGTTTTGTATATCCCAACTTATTTTTATCTTTTCTCAAACATGGCACTACATACAACTAATTTCTGCCCATTTAATCTTAATTTTGTTTTTTTCTTTACTTTTTTACATAGTTAACTCCAGCTCAAAACTTTTTCATACTAACCTATTTTTCTTAATATTAATCTCATTTGGAATATGCAACATTGTAATTTTTCTACTTTCTACATTTAAGTTAATATCTGCTAACTACTCTCTTTTAGCCCTTCTATTTTATCTTCTAAATATTTTATTCATTTCATTATCAATAATTGCAATTGTGAAAGGGAAAATATAAAGGACTCATTACCTATTTCAAGCACTTTTATTATATTTACTATCGAACATATTTGGAATTTTTCAGACATCTTTCTTTGGATATGAACATTACTATCTGTGTCAACTTCTCCTTGTTTTTTTTGGAACAGTTTTTTTATTTATATATGTGTCATTGTCGACTATGCTCACTCATAAAGAGCAAACACCAATATCTTCATTAAAAGAACCCTCACAAGAAATAATATCAAAGAGTAATGGGAGCGATTTCGAGTGTGAAAAATCAAATATTACCGATTTAACTTTTCCCAAAGAGAAAATTGACACACCTCAAGATTTAAATAATGCTGAAATTTTTCATAAAATTTTAAATAAAGAAATTGATAATTCCGATAAATCTTTTAGAGGGTTTATCCTTGCCTTAATAAAAATTAAGTTAGCGTGTGGCACATTGGAGTTAGAAGAAGATAAAAAAGCTTTTATGCAACCAGAGATAATTCACAGCATTTTAAACACTTCTAAAAAACTTATTACTTCTTCAAGTATATTTGGTAAACTTTCTGATGATGAAATTGGAATTTTAATAAAAGATATTTCTCTTGATGTAATAATGAAAGCAACCCCATTAAGGCAGTATATTTCTTTAATCCTAAAAGAGATTTCTAAAAAAGTTCCCCATATCATTTCCATTAAATACGGTATATATCCCATCGATGCTGTTAACTCAGAAAACTTACTTAAAAATCTCCAGCCAATTTAAATAAAGAAGTGTTTTAGAATTGATTTTATAACTTTTCAGAAACCCTCTATATAGTCAGGCATAAAACCGTACTGTAAAGTTATTTTCAACTTTTATATTTCAATTCCCCTAATTAAATTTTTAATTAAAATTCCTATTGTTGTTTTATTTATAATTAAATCCCTTCCGCAATAATACTAAAAATACGCCAAACAAAAATAAAACAAATGATATAATTCCATAGCCAATTAAAAGGGGCAAAAAAATCACACTAATTCCCAAAATGCCAAGCAAAATATTTACGGCGTATAGGATTAAAACAGCCCCAAATTTAGAAAATCCCAAATTAACCAATCTATGGGATGTATGGTCTTTATTTCCTTCATAAATTTTCCTGCCATTTATACTTCTATAAAAAATAACAAGAGTAGTATCAAAAATCAAAAAACCACATATCAAAAAAGAAACAATAAAAGGTTTAATTTCATTTGTTTGGAAAAGGAACAAACCAAAAAATGCAACCAAAAGACCCATAACCAAAGCACCTGCATCCCCTAAAAATATTTTTGCTTTGGGGAAATTATAAAAAAGAAATCCCAAACATGCCCCAATAAGTGATATGGGGAGTAAAAGAAAATGATAATTACTTTTATACAAACAAATATATGCAATAAAAAAGAAAAAAGAATTTATAATTGTTGTTCCAGTAGCAAGACCATCAATATTATCAATGAAATTCATTGAATTTATCAAACCTACAACCCACACTAAGGTTAAAATCATATTCCCGAATTCGGTTGGTAATATTTTAAACTTCCAACCAACCATATATAATGCATAGGCTGAAAATAATTGTGTAGGAAGTTTCAAAAAAGGATTTAGTTTTTTCCTATCATCATAAAATCCAGAAACAAAAAGTATAAAAGTAGAAATAAATAATAATCTTAAACTTAATAAAAACTCCAAATCAGCAAAGAGTGCAAGGCAGACCGAAAAACTCAAAAAAACAGCAAAACCGCCCATTAAAGGAGTAGTAACCTGATGAAAACGGTCATGTGTGGGAATTGCTACAGTTGCTGTTTTAATTGCCACTACTCTAAATATTGGCGTTAAAACAATAGAAAAAATAAAAGATGAAAATACACTTCTTAGTAAAAGATCGTAATCCATATTTTTGCAACTCCTTTTATTAATATAAAATGTAAATTTTACAACAAAGAAGATTTAATTTAAAATATATCTTAACATACTGATTTACAAAAATTATTTTGGGAGGGCAAAAGGTTGGAAAATATATTAAAAATAAAAACTGCCGTAATTAGTGTTAGCGATAAGAATGGAGTTATAGAATTAGCAAAATTTCTTGTTTCAAAAAATGTAAAAATCATATCAACTGGAGGCACAGGTAAATTATTAAAAGAAAATGGAATTGATATAATTCCCATTTCACAAATAACAAAAAACCAAAATGATGAATATTTTAGTGGAAGAATGAAAACAATTAGTTTCAATTTTGAAAGTTCCCTGCTTTTTAAAAGAAATGATCCACAACATACAAAACAAGCAGAAGAATTAGGAATCATTCCAATTGACTTAGTTGTATGCAACTTATATCCATTTGAGAAAGTTATTAAAAATTTAGATATTTCAATTGATGAAGCAATCGAAAACATAGACATAGGCGGTCCCTGTATGATTCGTGCAGCGGCAAAAAATTATGAAGGAGTAGCAGTAGTTGTAAATCCTGCACAATATGACGAAATAATCAAAGAAATTAATGAATATGGTGGTATAACTCTTGAACTGAGGAAAAAATTAATGGTTGAAGCATATCAAAGAACTGCACAATATGACGCTTCAATTTACTCATTTTTCGCCGAAAAATTCAATGACGAAAAAGTGAAAATCCAATTCTTTGAAAAAGGGAAAAAACTTGGCAGATATGCTGAAAATTGGCATCAAACAGGCTTCTTATACATTGAAGCAAAATCCAGTGAAGAACCAAACATTCCAAACGCCAAACAACTTCATGGAGGTGCATTAGGTTATAACAATTATCTCGACAGCGATGCTGCACTTAAATCAGTTTTAGAAATAAAAAACTCACCCTGTGTATCAATTATCAAACATACTAATCCCTGTGGCTTTGCAACTGGAGAAAACTTAAAAGAGGCTCTGAATAGAAGCTGGCAGGGTGACCCTGTTAGCGCTTTCGGAAGTGTAATCGCATTTAATCAAACAGTTGACATTCACACTATCAAAACACTCGAAAACAGATTTGTGGAAATATTAATATGTCCCAAAATCGAAGTTGAGGCTTTAAATTTTATAAAAAATCTTGGTAAGAAAAAAGAAAACTTAAGAATTTTAGAATATGAAACAACCCCAACAACTTCTTTAATAAAGGAAAAATATGATTGCAAATTAACTGAACTTAGATATATAAGAGCTGGCTTACTTGAACAAGACAGAGATGAAAAATACTATCTCACTCCAGCAATAGAAGATTTATTTTCAGAACCGAAAAAAATAAGATGTGAAAATAGCGGGAAGGAATTTGTTGTTGGGGTTGTAACAAATTTAAAACCAAATATTGAAAGAAGTGGATTATATAATTTTGCACTTCATCATATAAAACATGTAAAATCAAATGCAATAACAATTGCAAGAGAATACGAAAAAGGAAAATACCAAATTTTAGGGATAGGATGTGGTCAGCCCAACAGAAAAGATTCTGTTGCACTCGCAGGTAAAAGAGCAACAGATAACTTAAAAATTGAATTTTTTAATCTAAATATTTTAAAAATTGATGCCTCCTCCGAGTCATTTTTTGACGGTAGTAGTGAATCAAAAAGAATTGATTACCTTAACAAATCTAACACAAGAGAAAAAAAGTTATATCTTACAAATGAAAAAAGGTATGTTGAATCAGAGTTAAAAAGTGATAAGACAGTATTAGTATCTGATGCATTTTTTCCCTTTAGAGATGGTATTGACAATATTGCAGAAATTAAAGTAAAATATGTTATAGCGCCAGGTGGCTCACTTAGAGATGATGAAGTAATAAAAGCAGCAAATGAATATAAAATGGGGATGATATTTACAGGAGTAAGAAAATTCTATCATTAAATTAACTGGTGATTTTGCAATAAATAATTTTAATTTTTGCACTTATCTTATTGTTCTTAAACAAAGGCGCCCGTAGCTCAGGTGGATAGAGCAACTGCCTTCTAAGCAGTGGGTCGGGGGTTCGAGTCCCTCTGGGCGCGCTTTTTAATATCCATTTGTTAGTGCATTAAAGCATATAAAATTATGTTTACCCCCATTCTAAATGCTTCCTCCCTTTTTTCTGGCGGATCTTTATGAGTTTCTACCCACCCATCACTTATGTTCGTATTATATGTGTAAAAAACAACAATCACCTCATCTTTATATATTCCATAACACCTTGGTGCACCTTCATAATGTTCATGTATTTTTGGTGCTCCATTGGCAAAATTGTAAAAAATATGAAAAATATCATCTGAATATGGAACTTCAACTAATTCTTCCTCTGGAAATACTTTTTTTATTTCACGCCTGAAATATTCATCCATCCCATAATCATCATCAACATACAAAAACCCACCTTTCTCTATGTATTCTCTTAAGTTTTTTATCTCTCTTTCATTTAATGTTATGTTGCCATGCCCTGTTAAAAAAATAAACGGAAAGTTAAATAATTTTTCATCTTCTAAGGAAACTATTTCTTGCTGGCTATCAGTTTCAATCTTAGTTCTCTTGTTAAATTCCATTAACATATTAGGTATCGCTTTGGGATCATTATACCAATCTCCTCCACCTCTGTACTTTACTCTTGCAATTTTTAATACTTCACAATTAGCAAACTTTAAAAGCATAAAAAAGCAAAACGATGTTAACAAAATCTTCTTCATCAAAATCATACAGATTTAAAAATTATACAATGTATAGCAAATCGTCATTATAGCGTTCAAACATTACATACTTGAAAGTATTTTAACAAATTGTTAGTATCTTGGCAGGTTTTTAATCTAATAAATGTCAGTTTTTATCCTGCTGCACATTATCTTTCGATATTTTTCTCTCAGGCTCATTAATTACTAATGCCTTAACTTTTTACTAACATATATAGATAACATTTTAGATTGAGATGCACGCTTTATCCACAAATTTTTATTACAAGACGAATCAATAAAAAAGTGGAATGTAACCTACAATTTACAATACAAGCATCCAAAAGGTAGAATAGCAATAGCAGCTTCATTTGAATAAAGCAGAGTGATTATGAAGCATTTTGGATGCATTTCATTGACTTGCTTCAGATTCTCTTCATAAAATAGAGAAGTATACCTGCATTTTGTTTGCAACAGTATGTGAATAATTCTGAACATTTCGAAAAAGAGTTGAATATAAAGTAAGCAT
>FWPV01015206.1_pt1 | contig 11112 bp, 8 predicted proteins | sample 2228371 | NCBI WGS metagenome assembly FWPV01 (sample SAMEA103939776, study PRJEB20133) | metagenome | reverse complement strand
TGTCCCCGCCGAGCGTCAGCGCGCGCAGGATGCTGGGATAGATCGGCACGCCGAACTGCTTGGCAGTCGCCACGCCGATATCGTTGGGATTCACCTGATCCAGATAAAGCGAGGCGATCTCGACGCGCGGCGCGTGTAGACCGTCGTCGCATGGGAAACCCATGAGGTATTTGCCGACGATCACATCGGCATGGGAAAGGGGACGATACTCGGTCACGATGGCGGCAATCTTTTTCTTGTCCAAACTTGATATCCTCCCACACAGGCAGCAGTGAGTTTGATGATATCTTCAGTGTACCGTTGACGACGCATGCCGTCAAACAGTTTACGCATACGGCTACCAAAGGCTGATCTGATAACTTGGGCGTTTGCCATGCAAAAGGATATAAGGGGCGGCGCGTTGGGCGTCCGCACCTGCGAGGTCAAGCTGCTTTAATTCGCGCAGCGCGCCCTGTTTACGCCAATTGATAAGCTTCTGCGCCGATCGTGGGCCGATGCCCGGCACGCGCAGCAGTTCCTGAAAACTGGCCCGATTGATCTCCAGAGGAAACACTTCCGGATGGTATTGAGCCCAGAGCAGCTTGGGATCCGTTTCGCGGGATAGATTGCCATAGCGGTCGAAAACAATATCTTCAAAGGCAAAACCGTACTGGCGCAGGAGGAAATCGGCCTGATAAAGGCGGTGTTCGCGCCAGGCCGGCGTGGGCATGCGACCGTCCAAAGGCGTGTTGGGGATCGGCTGAAAGGCGCTATAGTAAGCGCGCGCCAGGCGCAACTGGCTGTATAATTTGGTGCTCGTATCCAATATTTCGCGATCCGATTCTTGTGCTGCGCCCACGACGAACTGCGTGGTGATGCTGACCAGTTGGGAGACTCGACGACGCCAATGATCGGCTCGGCTCAAGCTACCTAGTAGCTCGCTTTCGAAATCCTTGGTGTTGCTGATAGCTCGAATACGCTGTGCGTTAGGGGCCTCAAGGTTGACCGATACGCGCTGCGCCAGTTTGACCGCCGCCTCGATGCTGGCATCTTCCGCACCGGGCAGAATCTTGAGATGGATATATCCGCCGAAATGGTATTGTTTGCGCACCAGCTCTACGGTCGCCAGCATGCGCTCCATAGCCCGCGCAACATTGCCACACACGCCAGAGCTGAGAAACAGCCCTTGTACCAGCTTGCGGCGCACCATCTCGTCGAAAGCACGCGCCAATTCATCGGGGGTGAAACTGAGGCGGCGGATATCGCGCCCGCTGCGGTTGGCGCAGTAGAAACAGTCCTTCTCACAAACGTTGGATTGCAATACCTTGAGTATGGCGATACGCTTGCCATCCGGGCGAATGGCAGGATAGATCCAGCGACCAAAGTTATCCCGCACACGACTGTCCCTTGTGCCGCATCCGCGGCAAATATCGTATTGTGCCGCCTCGCCAAGCAGGTCAACTTTCTCTATGATGTCCACAGGAAATCCTCCCTGATCAATAGAGGCCCTAGCATCATATTAGCACAAATGTTCTCTTTTGTCAATGCCCTATCGGCTGTTCCAAATTATGTTGGTGAGGGGCGAGTTGCGCGAAGGGCTTTGCGGTCATCCTGACGTTGAGAAGACAAACGGGGAAAAGCCCGTGAACACCATGGCACGCGGGCAAGCATTTGAAGGTTCTGCCAGAAGAACCTTTCGTTGTTTGGGCATGGCGGTTTATATTAATCAGTGATCGGTTGTCATCGGCGGGCGGGCGCTTGTGCGCCGCGCTCTGCGATGGTAAATGAGCCAAATAAGGCCCGTAAGTAAAAGTCCAATCAGCCCCAGCCCCACAACCCGCACCCGGATGTTGATTTGTTGCATGATCTCTGGCTCTAGCGTTATGGAGAAAAACGTATCCTCTACCACGGGCGCCATGAGGTTATCCACCGGCACATAGTCGTCGGTCAGCACCATCCGAGGCTTCATCGCCAGGACGCGGTTCAGTTCCTCATCGCTAAACGGCTTGGTCCTTTCGGGCAGATTGGAAAGGTCTATCGGGCGTTGGCTGGCGGCGAGCACGAACGTTGTGCGCGCAGCGCTCTCCCACGTCGAGCTCGACGGGATCACCACGACGTGGGCAAACACCTCGTTCAGGGTGTGCACGAAGGCTCGCAAGAAGTGCCCATGCCGCGCCCCGTCGATGATATTGACCAGATACAGCCCGTCATCGCGCAGGGTGCGATCAACCATGCGACCGAACTCCAGCGTGGTCAGGTGGTATGGCACCGAGAAGTCGTTAAAGGCATCGCCGAAAACGATGTCGTACTCGTCCTCGCCACAGTACCAAGCTAGGAAGTTGCGCGCATCCATGTTGTACGTCACAACGCGGGTGTCGCGTGACAGACCTAACCACAGATGCGCAGCCTCCGTCACGCCCGGATCGATCTCGGCCACTACCAGATGGCTCTGAGGCAGCGTCGCTTCCATGTAGCGTGGAAACGTGTAGCCCCCTCCGCCGATAAAGAGCGCGCTAAGGTCGGGCTTGTGCGCCGCAAGAGGGCGCATCAACCCATCATAAACATGCTCATATCCATAGCCCAGATAGGTGGGATCGTCCACGTCGGAATAGCTATGCACCAAGCGATCGAGTAACAATTGGCGCACCGTGCGGCCCTCGGCGGGTACATCCTCTACTTTGATGCAGAAATAGTTCGTCTCCCTGAGACATTCGGGGCACAGGAACCCCGTGTACGCCAATAGCCCGATGCTCGATCCGAACAGCGCCAGATAGATCCCCGTCTGTAACAGTGCCCGACGTGGTGGAGCATCTGTCAGGAACCAAATTGCCAAAAGCATCAGCAGGCCGGCCACCAGCACGATGGCATTTTTCGTGCCCAACATCCCGATAAGCAGGAACCCCGTCGCAAAGGTGCCGATGATGCTTCCCAACGAAGACCATGCGCTGATCCTGCCCACCGTGCGGCCGGAGAAGCGCAAATCTATTACGCTCAGCTTGACGACGATGGGCGACACGCAACCCAGTAGGATGCTCGGCAACATAAAGACGCCCGCCACGTATAAAAGCACCCAAACCATGAACGGGACGGACTTGGGCAGGGTTAGCTCGTGCAGGTCGTTATTCAACCAGATGATGGCCAGACTGGCGAGAGAGGCCAGCGCCAGTACGCTCCCCAGCAGGTTGGGCGAGGCGCGGCGGTCGGCCAGCCTCCCGCCTATATAGTTGCCCAGCGAGACACCCGCCAAGATGACGCCGATGATCGCCGTCCAGGTGTGTAGCGATACTCCCACGCGAGTAGCCGTCAGCCGGCTGGCGACCAGCTCGATCACCATCAGGCAGGCGTTCGTAACGAAAACCAGGATACAAGGGTTCCATAATCGCTCGTGAAGGCGCAACGCTTCTCCCTCCAGGTCGGTGATGATCTGAATTATATTGATGATGGCGAGGATGGTAAACTGGGATCGCAACGTGGTATAATCGAAGGCGGGCATATGACAAAATCCATCGAGGCATATTGCGAAAAATGACATCGGTGCTGTTGGTCGGTTACGGCAATCTGAGCCGCCGCGACGACGGCGTGGCGTTCCATATCATCGCGCGCCTTAGGCGTCGCCTGGGGTTGCCGGAGCAAACGGTTGAAGAGGACACACTCGACGCGCAGCCCGCGACGATGCTTGTGCATCAGCTCGGCCCCGAAATGGCCGAGACCCTGGCCCGATACGATGCCGTGGTGTTCATAGACGCGCATGTGGCCGGGACGGACTGGTCGCCCGTGCATTGGCAAGAGATTACTCCGGCGTTGCGGCCGAGCATGGTCAGCCATCACCTCAAGCCGGGCGTTTTGTTGAGTCTGGCAGGCTCTCTATATGGCCACGCACCGCGCGGTTATATCTTGTCGGTGTTGGGCGCCGATTTCGATTTCGGCGAGGAGCTCGCCCCTGCTACTCTGGCGCTCGCCGAGGAAGCTGTGGAGCGCCTGCTCGCCTTCCTGCGCGCGGAAGGAGTGATCACGTAGAGGGGTCGCCGAGCTTGAGGCGTGTCTTGTGTTGTGTTATGATATGAATCTCTGAATTGCTAAAGTCTGAAATTCCAGTTCCGGAAGGATGGACATGATCAAATCTGCCCAAGATATCGTCGAAACGGCCTGCAATGTAGGGGCGGCCAAGTCGCGCTTGCCGCTTGCCAGGCAGGTTGCACTGAGCGTGCTCGCCGGAGCTTACGTTGGTCTGGGGGGCTTGTTGGCGATCGCGGTAGGCGGTGGCAACGTCGAACTGGCGAAAGCCAACCCGGGCCTGGCGCGCCTGGCCTTTGGAGCAGCTTTCCCGCTGGGGTTCGTCCTGGTGGCGATCGTGGGCGGAGAGCTTTTCACGGAGAACTGCGCTGTGATGATCTCCGCTTGCCTGGTGAGGGCGGCCAAATGGCGCGCTCTGTTGCGCGGCTGGGGGGTGGTGTACGTGGGAAACCTGATCGGTGCGTTACTGTTGGCGCTCTTTATGGGTTACCTGGCGGGCTTTCTGGGCCAGGGTGACCTGGCGCGCTCCGGCGTAGCGATTGCGGAGGCCAAAGTTAAGCTGGGTTGGGGGCAGGCTCTTTTGTATGGCGTTGGCGGAGGATGGCTGGCGTGTCTCGGGGTGTGGTTGGCGTTCTCGTCCCAGGAGGTGCTTGGCAGGATCGCGGGCCTTTGGCTGCCCGTGATGGCCTTCGCAGCCCTGGGCTGGAGCCACGCAGTGGCGGACACGTTTTTTATCTCCCTAGGCATGTTCGGCGGCGCGCAGGTGAGCGTGCTCGATTTTCTCTGGCGTGCCCTGCTTCCGGTGACCCTCGGCAACGTCATCGGCAGCGCCGGCTTGGTGGGGGCGCTTTATTGGTGGATTTACGGCAGGGATTAGGTCACGATTCGTAGATAGGATAGAGCGATGGACATGACGGATCGCGCACCTGTTACGGTGCAGCGCGTTTGGCGCGTCACGGATGAGAGCGGCACAGAAGAGCAGATCGAGATGGTGCTGGAAGAGCCGCTGGCCCTACACATCAACGGCCGGCAGGTGGCCGTCCTGATGCGCCTGCCCGGTATGGAGAAGGAGCTGGCAGTCGGCTTTTGTCTGAGTGAAGGTTTGGTGACGCGCTTTGAGGATGTGCTCATGGTGCACCATTGCGGCCAGGGATTGCCCAGCCCGACAGGAGGCGAAACTTCCGAGTCGGAGGTCTCGCGCAACCGCGTGGAGATGCGCGTGCGCCCCGAAGGATTGCGTGAGGATGCGCGTATGGAGGTGGTGCGCCTGATCCGTGCGGGGTGCGGCGCGGTGGACGTAGACCGCACACAGTTGCCCCTCGCGCCCGTGTCGAATGGGCTGCGGGTGGACTATCAAGTGCTTTTCGGCCTGGAGAAGGCGATGCGCGCCGCGCAGCAACTCCATCGGGATGTGGGCGGCGTGCACGCGGCGGCGATCTATGACACAACGGGCAACCTGATTGTGCTGTGCGAGGACGTGGGTCGGCACAACGCCGTGGACAAGGCGTTGGGCTATTGCCTGCTGCGCGACATCTCCTTGACCGACAAACTGCTCCTCTGCTCTGGCCGCTTTAGCTATGAGATGGTCTCCAAAGCCATCCGCATGGAGCTTGGGCTTATCGCCTCTTTTTCGGCCCCTACGGCGTTGGCCGTGCAGCTCGCCGATCGTTTCAACGTGACGGTAGTGGGCTATCTGCGCGGGCGGCGCATGACGGTGTACACGCACCCGGAGCGGGTGGTGATGCCGGGCAGAACAGCCAGCTAAACGCGATTATTAAGGAACCCATGATGCTCCGACATGTAGTCATCTTTGCCGAGCAAGGGCGCTTTGCCGACTGGCCCGCCAACAACGGCGCATGGATCTGGGATGGCGGGGAAATCCTCGTCGGTTTCGCCGAGGGCGGCTACGCCGTGCAGCCGGGCCACAACATTGTCGAGCCGATCACTTGCCTTCTGGCGCGCAGCCGCGATGGCGGGGTCTCCTGGCAGGTGGAGAAACCCGCCAATTTCGTCGGGCGCAGCGGCGCGCCATTGGATCCGCCCGGCAATATCCCCTTTGGACACCCCGATTTTGCCCTGCGCGTGATGGGCATCGGCTACCACGGTTGCGAGGACCCACGCGGGGCCTTTTTCTACTCCCAGAATCGCGGTCGCACCTGGCGCGGCCCGTACACTTTCGGCGCTTTGAATGGCCATCCTCAATTGAGGGGTATGGAGTTCACGCCGCGAACCGACTATGTGGTCAATGGGCCGCGTGACTGTCTGGTGATGCTTTCGGCGCGTCAGCCCGGCGTGGGCGGGGCGGATCGCGTCTTTTGTGCGCGCACCACGGACGGCGGCGCGAGCTTTCAATTCGTGTCCTGGGTTGTGCCGCCCTCTGATCCGTACCGCGCCGTCATGCCCTCGACGGTGCGCTGCGGGCCGCGCAAGCTCGTCTCGGCCATCCGGCGGCGGGAGCTGGGCACCGAGCGCTGCTGGGTGGACGCTTACGTCTCCGAGGATGACGGGCGGAGCTGGTTCTTCCTGTCGAAGGTAGGCGATACTGGGGTGGCGAACGGCAACCCGCCCGCGCTCGCGCGCCTGCGCGATGGGCGGCTATGCTGCGTTTACGGCAACCGTTCGCGTAGGCAGCTGCTCGCGCGCGTCAGTCGCGACGAGGCCGCCACCTGGGGCGATGAGCGCGTGCTGCGCAAAGGGTACGCCTCACTCGAAGCGGACGAGGATTTCGGCTATCCGCGCCTGGTGCAGCGGGCGGATGGATGCCTGGTGGCGATGTACTATTGGGCGAGCGCGGAGCTGCCGTATCAGCACACCGCGGCCACGATCTGGGAAGCTGAGGCCGAGGAATAGTTCTGAATTGTCTCCGGTGCCATAGCGAGAACAGGCCGTCACATCCTAGCCCTAAGCGCGTGTGGCCATAAGACGCCGAGTTGCCCGGAATCTGCCTCAGCTTGGCCCTCTTATATCCACCCTGCCTAACTCGATGAAATCCCCCGTCCTCTGTCCCTCTCGCGAAACCGGCAGCCGCCGCCCGTCAAACAGGCCGTACATGCCGATACGCAAGCTATACTCGCCCGCGGGCGAGCCAGGCGGAATGAACAACCCATAGTTATCGGCGATCACCTCTCCCACCGGCCAGGCGCTGGTGATGCGGCTATCGCCGGCCGGCTCGCTGTCGCGCTGCGCCATGATGCGGCCCTGCGCGTCCACCAAATGCACGAACACCTTATAGCGCTCTGCGATGGGCGCCGTGGCCTGCCAAAAGAGGGTCAGTTGTAGGATGTCGCCGGGGCGCGGCTGCGGCGTCAGCAAGGTGTGCCCCAAAAAGCGAATGTTCTGACCCAAGATATAGTCGGCGGGGTGCGCGATCTCGCCCGTTGGCGCGATGGGCGCGGTATACACCGCCAGACGCACGTTGCCGAACCAACTGTCCATCGCCTTGTAACAGCGCCGGTCGAGCCAGCTCTCGATAAAACGGTCGGGGTCGCTCTCCTGCGTGGCCCAAAGAATGGCATAGATGCGCGCGTGGCGCGCCACGATGCGTTCCAGGACCGCCTCGGCGTGCGCCGTGTTGATGGGGCGCTGCTCGGGCAAGGGATACTCTGCTAGGAGCGCGCCCCGCACCCTTTGCGCGTTATAGTAGTAATTGACCGTCTCGATCTGCGCGGGGGCATTGATGAGGATGGCATCCCGTGGCCCGGCCGTGGCTTGGATGTACGCCACGATGCCGCGATAATCGTCGCGGGCATAGCGCGGATCGTGGTAGAGATGATCCAATGGTAAAGCCTGTGCGGCGCACACCGCGAGGGCGAGTAGTGCGCCGAGGCCCACCTGTACCCAACGCGCGCGCGCAAGCCGCGCGGCCCAGCGCCCCAGCGTGACGATTCCTTGAGCCTGCAAGATGTAAAACGGCGGCGTGGCCAGGAGCAACAGCTTGGGCTTGTACATGGGGCGTTGGAGCGAGAGGGCGATCATCGCCAGGATGGGCACAAGCAGGTACAAAAGCAACAGCGCCGCGCCGCGCGCCTCTCTTTCGCCTCTGTTTTTTGCCATCAACGGCCACACTCCCGGGAGCGCGAGCAAACCCAGCGCTAGGCCTGTCAGGCGCACGCGCGCGCGGTTCTCCGTCGTTGGCCCCAGGGCAAAGTGGCGTACCACGTCCAGCGCCAATCCGCCTGGCGAGAGCCGCTCGCCCACGGCAGGCCAGTTGCGCAGCGACGGCCACGCCATCGCCAGCCAGGGCAGGTAGCACAGTAGGATGGCAACCTGCAACGCCCCCCAGCCCAGCACCAGCTGCCCGATCTGGCTCCAAGGGGCATGTTGCTTCCAGCGACGCCATAGCAGCCACGCGGCCAGACCCGCGTTCTGCGCCAGCAACAAGGCAAAGGCATAGTACTGCGTATAGAGCGCCATGAGCGTGGTCAGCCCATACAGGGCAGACCAGCCCGACGCCGGGCGCGGGCGCGCCAGGACGGCGAGCAGACGTTCATAAGCCAGCATGGAGAGCAGGCCGAGCAGCGTCACGGCGATGTACATGCGCGTTTCCTGGGAATAATACACCTGGAAGGGGGATAGCGCACTGAACAGCGCCGCCAACAGTCCTGCCGCTGCACCGAACAGCCGCCGCGCCAGGAAATAGGTGCCCGCCACCAGCACTACGCCCCCCAAGGCCGAAAGGGAGCGCACGGCAAACTCGCTCGTCCCCGCCAGGCCGATCCAAAGGTGCAGCATGTAGTAATAGAGCGGCGGGTGGATGTCGGCGGCAGCGTTGCGCGCGATGGTGATCCAGTTGCGCTGGGCAAGCGCCACGCTGGTGCCTTCGTCGTTCCAGAGGCTCTGCGCGTCCAGGCGGTACAAGCGTAGCCCCAGCGCCAGCAGCAGGATGACGGCCAGGATGGCCATTTCTATGTCGCGCCGTTTGGGGATGACGACATCATTCATCGCGCCAGCTCGACCGTCCCCTCGGCGATCTGGCCCAGGCGCCGCCCATCAAAGGTCACGTCGGCCGCGATGGCCACGCGCGGATAGGCAAAGACGTAAGAGGCGGGAATGCACACGCGAAAGCCTATCGCATCGCGCCCCTGCGCGGCCAGGGCGAGCTGGCCGACGGCGGGCGTGGCCGTCCATCCCTCGGGCAGCACCAAGCCGACCTCGGCGCGCACTGCGCGCGGCAGAAAGTTGGTCATGCGCACCTGGATCTCGAGCGTGTCGCCGGGCCACGCCAGGGACTGGTAGGGATAGATCGCCGTCCAGCTCGGTTCGAGGCCAAAGTTCGCCTCGCCGGGGAGCAGGGTCTCGAAAAGCTGGGTCATCTGTAGCGCCTTTTGGGCAAAGGTCTGGTACACACGCGGCTTGACCTCGCGTTGTAGGTCGTGCCCGCCGCATAGGACGTCGGGCATGTACTCCAGGTAGAGGCGCGCCGTCTGCTGGTGACTGGTTTTGTGCACGTGGTTGCGGTAGATCAGGCTGGGGGTTGAGGCGTTGAGCGGAAAGATATTGTCCCCCGAAAAGGCCACCGAGTGCCCGTCCACCTGGCCGAACATGCCCATGTGATAGTCGGCATGGCCGGGCGTGTAATGGATGGTGAACTCGAACCCTTCCCAGTTGAGGCGCTCCCCGTCGCGGAAGGTGCGTTGCACACGGATCGGCGTCGGCAGGACGCAGCCGATCAGCTCGGCGCGCGGGTTCTCCAGAATCTCGCGCATGTTCTCATAAGCCCAACACTCGACGCCGAATTGTTTTTGTAGATAGGGGATGCCGTTGATGTGATCATCGTGGTAGTGGCTGGGCAGGACGGCCTCGATCTGATTGACGCCATATTGCGTGCGCAGCCGCTCTAGCGAATGTTCGACGAAACGCATGCGCTCGCCGTCCTCGAAATGGCGGTTGGCGGGGGGGAAGAGCGCAAAGTTGGGCGCACCGAAATCCACAAGCAGCGCCTTGCCCGAATCGGAAGTGATCACGTAAAAGTACGAGCAGGCATACGTCGCCGCCAAGATATGGGGGAGGACGGGCACGAAGTCAATCTCATCGGCGGGGAGCATCCCGCCGGTCATCAGCTTGAAGAAGCTGATCAAGTTTTCTTGCGTCTCTTTCAGCGCGCGCTCGGCGTCGCCCATCGGAGCGCCATGCGAGGGGCAGAGAAGTTGTGGTGCGCGCCGCGCCAGGTTTTTCATGGCCAGGATCGCTTGCTCAACGCCGTCCGTGGCGCCATAGTTGTATTGCATGTCGTACATTGTGAGCACCTTGCCCGCCGCGTAGAGCAAATCGCCCGTGAACGCCACGCACTGGCCGTCCACCTCGGTCAGGAGCGTGATGGACCCCAAGCTGTGCCCGGGCGTGGGCAAGATGGTAAAGGTGTAAGGCCCCCATGACCAGGCCCCGAAATCTTCCAGGTTGCCGACGACGGGGACGTTGCGCGTCAGCGAAAAGTAGGTGTTGCGCACGTTGTACATGTCGTAGAGCTGCTTGGAGGCCCAGAAAAGCTCGGCGTGCTCGAACAACCGCCGCTCGTGCTCCGGCACCCAGATGGGGATACCCTCCGCGACGGCGCGGTGATCACCCTGGCACTGGTCGCGGTGATGGTGCGTGTGCAGGATGGCGGCCACGCGCCCCGCGCCGATCTCGCCTAGGGGGTCGAGCGCCGCGCCGCTGCCGAAATCAATCAGCACGGCCTCGCCCTCGTGTAGCAGGGCATAGACGTTGCAGGTGTCCTCGAAAAAGTAGAGGTGGTCGGAAAGGCGTTGCCAAGATAGTTGTTTCATACTCAACATCCTTCACGCTCGCATCAATCATGAGCCGAGTTTCGCGATATGTGGACGAAGAGATTTTTCCAATCGCATCATAGCATCTATCATGGCGTCTTGGATCTGAGGCCAAGTATCTTCCTCGTCGCCATAACCTCCTGAGCTGATGCGGTACATTATCCGACTCGCACGTTTGCCGTCCAGTCGCTGCCACTCGAGCGACGCGCCGAATTCCTTTTCGATTACTTCTTTGGACTGAAACAAGGTATCGAAGATCGCCTTGTTTTCATCCCCCGAGTCCTTGCCTTTATCGATATAAACAGTACCGCCCGCCGAACCGTTCAGGATTTCTATCCTGGCTGTCTTCAAACCG
>FWPV01011549.1_pt1 | contig 11112 bp, 10 predicted proteins | sample 2228371 | NCBI WGS metagenome assembly FWPV01 (sample SAMEA103939776, study PRJEB20133) | metagenome | reverse complement strand
GGCGGCATCCGCCGCGCCGCCTCCTTCGCCGTGATCCGCTGATACAGCAGGCTCCGCTCCGGCTTGCCCGGCACGACCAGCGGCCCGGCTTTCCGCGTCGAATACAGCCCCTCTTTCACGTCCAGCCGCAACCCCACCATCCGCGTCGTGCGGTCGTTGCCGTGGCAATGGAAACAGTTGGCCGACAGGATCGGCCGCACTTCCTTCTGGAAATCCGGCCCCGCCGCCCAGGCCCGCCCCAGAGACACCACAAATGCCGCTGCTGCAAGGAATCGTTTCATTGTGCCCAGATTGGCTGTCATTCTATCCGAACCGGCGGCCGGTGAGAAGGGGATTCGCCTCAACTCCGCCGCCGCCGTGCCGATAAGCCCGGCAGCGGAGCCTCTCCCGCCCGCGGGATTGCGCCCGCCTGGAGGCATTATGGCCATTGAAACCAGACCCGCCGAATCAGTCCCCTGGGCGCTTGAGAACCTGCCCCCGTTCTCTCCCGTCGCCATGCGCCTCGTCGCCCTCCTCTCCGACGAGAACGTCCACGTCGAGCACGTCAGCCGCTTCATCGCCGCCGAGCCGGTCTTCGCCGCGCGCGTTCTGCAGCTGGCCAACTCGCCCCTGTTCGCCCTCGTGCGGCAGGTCACCTCCATCCCCCAGGCGGTCATCGTCGTCGGACTCGAGCGCGTCAAGGCCATCGCTCTCACGCGCGCCCTCGGTGATTACGTCGCTCCGGTCCTCCGCAGAAAAGCCCTCGCCCTCTGCTGGCGCAACACCCTGGCCGGCGCCATCGCCGCTGAACTCCTTGCTCCTCCCTTCCGCCTCGATCCCGGCGCCGCCTACACCGCCGGCCTGCTCCGCGACATCGGCCGCCTCGCCCTGCTGGTCAAATACCCGGAGGCCTACTCCAACGCCATCGACATCGCCCGCGAGGGCGCCGACCTGCGCGAAACCGAGCGCAGCCTCTTCGACCTCGATCATTGCCAGGCGGGCCAGTGGATCGTCCAGCGCATGTTCCTCCCGGAGGAGATCTGCCGCTGCGTCGTCCACCATCACGACGCCGACATCCCCGACGACTGGGACCTCGTCCGCCTCGTCCGCACCGCCGATTCTCTCGCCGACGCCCTCGGCTTCGCCATCCTCCCCTCGCCCGCTCTCCCGTCGCCGGAAAAAGTCCTCGAGCTCGTCCCCGGCGCCCACCGTTACGGCAACCTGCAGCCGGAGCCTCTCTTCGCCGAAATCGAGCGCCGGATCGACGCCCTCGCCTGACCCGCGCCCCGGCCCCGGCCCCCAGCCTCCCCCTTGTCACAGATCCTCTGCTGGTGCATCTTCAAAGAGGAGGCCTCTTCCATGATCCCGCCCCCCTTCGAATCGGTGGTCTGCCCCATCGACTTCAGCGATTGCTCCGCCAATGCTCTGCGCTGGGCTGCCTGGCTCGCCCAGACGTCCGGCAAGCCGCTCCGCCTGCTTCACGCCGTCCACGTGGACACGCCCGCCTACCTCACCCCGGAGCGCCGCGAGCAAATTCTGGAAGAATGGAATGAGATCCGCAAACACGCCGAGCAGCATCTGAAAGAGTGGGCGAAACAGTTTCTCCCGGAAGGCATCGACGTGCGATACGAAATCTCCGACGCTCCCCCCGTGGAAGCCATCATCGCCGCCGCTCACCGCGCCAACGCATGGGTCGTCATGGGAACCCACGGACGCACCGGCTGGCGCCAGGTCTGGCTCGGCTCCGTCACCACCCGGACCATCGAACAGGCCAAAGTCCCGGTGCTGGCCATCCCGCCCGACAAAACCATTTGCCCGAAATAGTTCACCTGCATGCCTGACTGGTTGCTCGCACTCCTGTTCGCCGGCGGCTACATCGCCCTCATGAAATGGGTTCTCCCCCGCTTCGGCGTGCCCACCTGAATGAGCCCCTCTTGCGGCGTCGAGTCTCGGCGCCCCCGCCAGCCAGACGACGCGTCCGGGAAAAACCCGGGGGAATAAACCGCGCCTTTGCTGCGGTACTTCAGGCGTTCCCCTGATACAATCCGGCCGCCTTATTCCCGCATGATTGGAGGAGAAAAGTCCATCCGGGCAACGCCCGGAAGACATGGGGAGACCGGCCATGCTCACGGACCGCATTGTCCTTCTCGCCCGCGACCTCGAGGCGGCCAGCGAGCTCCGCGAGATCGTGGCGCAATGCAACCCGTTCCATGAAATCCTCACCCTCGACGCCGGAGATCCTGCCAGAATTCAGGAATTCCTGCAGTCTCTTGCCTCCGGGAAACCGGACCTCGTTTTCGTCGAAATCCGGGACTTCCGGGACCTCGCTGAAGTCTTCGAGCCCCTGATGAACGCCGATCCTGCCCTCCGCCTCCTTGTCTACGGCAGGAAAATGGAAAATCACACCTATCTGGAGCTCCACCGGCTCGGATTCGGCAACCGCATCCTCCATCTGCCGGCCAGGCGGGAACAGCTCGAGCGCATCACCGACGATCTCCGGACCTGTCACTCGGCTCCTTTGCCCCCGTCCGTCGAGCTTTGCCCGATGATCAGTTTTCTTCCCGGCAAGCCCGGCAGCGGCGCTTCCACGGCCGCCTGGCACTTCGCCGCCGCGTGCGCCGAACGCCTCCAGGGCCGCGTCGCGCTCGTCGACCTCGATCTCAACTGCGGCGTGCAGGGCCTCTTCAGCGGCGCCTCCTCGGGAATGAACCTGTTCGACGTCATCTCCGTCGTCGACCACACCGGCCGCCTCCCCGATGCCGGCTACATCCCGTCCCGCGACGGCGTCCTCATTCTCAGCACCCAGCGCCGCTGCCGCTCCTCGCGCATCGACTCCCATCTGTTCGAGAATTTCCTCTCCGCCGTCCGCGCCGCCTGCAGCCTCGTCATCGTGGATCACTCCGGCAATTGGGAGCGCTTCTCCGTCCAGGCCATGAAGGCTTCCGCCATCGTCTTCTGCGTCTCCGGCAACGATTACCTCTCCCTCGCCCAGACCCATCGCGCCGCTGCGCTGATCGAGGAAGAGGGATTTCTCGGCTCGGTCCGGCTGATCCTGAACCGCCACGGCTCCAGTTTCAGCGTCCCGGTCGAGGAAGCCACCCGCCTGGCCGGTTTCCAGATCGCCGCGACGCTCCCCAACAGCTTCGGCCAGTTGCAGGCGGCCCTCCGCCGCAACCGCCGGGCTGATCCCCGCAGCGCCTACTCCGCCGCTCTCGCCGGCCTCGTCACACAGACCCTCCGGTCCCTGCGGCTCTACTGCGAGGAAGACAGAAGCCAGATGCAGCGCTGGGAGGACTCCCGCAGCTGGCTCGCAGCTCTCGGTCTCTCCCGGCGCCGGGCTTCCGCTTCGTCTTCCCCTCTCATCGGAAGGTCCTGACCGTCTTCCGTCCGTCCCGCTCCTGATTCCCGGTTCGGACGCCATTTCGCCGCCCGATTTTCCTCCTTCCTGTTTTCGTCAGCGCAATTTTCCCCTTGGCAAAACATCCTGATTCGCGTTAGCATAAACTCGATTCTCCTGCATGGACGCCGGTATGACCCCTCTTCTAACTGTCCTTTTGATGACCGCCGCCGCCCTCGCCGGGCTTGTCTGGCTCGCACTCCGCCTGAACGGAGCCCTCCGCCCCGCCGCGGTGGACGTCGGCTGGTGGGATCACTTTCACCCCGCAAAATATGCGCCCCTGGCCCACCTTCTGGATGAAGAGGAAGTCCGTTTCCTGCGCTCTCAGCCCTCGTGCAGCTTCCGGATTATCCAGAGCTTTCGCGCCGAACGCGCCCGAATCTGCCTCCGGTTCCTCCACGAAATCCGGGAGGATTTCGACCGCCTCCAGGCCGTCGGCCAGGCTCTCGTCGTCGCCAGCCGCTGCTCCCCGTCCCTCCCCGAGGAACTGTTCCGGCAGCGTCTCCGCTTCACCCTCGCCTGGTGGCGCGTCCGGCTCAGCCTGCCCCTCTGGCGTCTCGGCCTCATCGAGCCCGACACGGCGCCCCTGCTCGACGCCATCCAGTCTTCCTCCGCTGCCGTCCGGCTCGCCGTCGCCCCTGCTGCCTGACCGCCCTTACCGCGAAGCCCTCAGCCAGGCCTTAGCCTCGGCCAGCCGCTCGTAACGCCGTTCCTCTTCGCGGAACGCCTTGCTGTGCACCGTCCGCCGCCCGCGCGAGTGCTCCACCGGATGCTTCAGGTGCAGCATCTCGTGATACAGAACATACTCCACCACGTACTCCGGCACCTCCGCCCGGTCCAGCCACGAACTCAGCACGATCGCATGGTGCGCGTGATCGTAATGCCCCAGCAGCGTCCGCGACAGCCGCCCGCTCCATCCCAGCTCCGGCTTCGCCATCAGCGGTCCGAAATACCGGTCCCGCAGCTTCTCGAACATCGCCTCCAGATCGTACGCCCGCCCCTTCGGCCCGCAGTGTTTCTTCCGGCTCCGCGCCGCCCGCAGCATCTGGTGCGTGTGCCGCACCTCTTTCCGGTGCAGGTATTGCCGGTAGTGCCTCACCCAGTGTTCCGGCGGCGCCTGCCGGAACAGCCGCGACAGCAGAATCCACGCCAGCGCCTCCCGCACCGTCGCAGGCGCGGCAGCCATCAGCTCGCTCAGCCGCACCTCGATCCCCGCCTTCGTCATGCGCAGCTTCCCCATCGTCGCCACGTACGGCCTCACCGCCACCCTCACTTCCGGCGCCGCCCCGCTGCGCGCCAGGCTGCCGTACACGCGGCGGAAAATCTCCTCGGTCGTTTCCCGTGCCGGGAACAGCTCTCCTGCCAGCAGTTGCATCCCTCTCCCTGAATAGCATAATTTGAGATTTTCCCGTCTGTTGCCGCGGAAGTGGCCGCGGCGCGCCCTTCGACGGTCGAGGCGCCGCCCGCCCATCGCCCTCCGCCGGCGCGCGGGCTGCAAGGGAGGTTTTTTTGTTGCGAGCCAAAATCAGTGCCGTCGGCGCCTGGGTGCCGCCGCGCGTCCTTACCAACGACGACCTCGCGCAGATGGTGGACACGTCCAACGAGTGGATCCTCGAGCGCACCGGCATCCGCGAGCGCCATATCGCCGATCCCGACATCGCCACGTCCGACATGGCGATCCATGCCGCCCGCGCCGCCCTCGCCAACCGGGGAACCACAGCGGAAGACGTCGATGCGATCATCCTCTGCACCGTCACGCCCGACCACATGTTCCCCTCCACCGCCTGCATCGTCCAGCACAAGCTGGGCGTCCGCCGCGCCTGGGGATTCGATCTCGTCGCCGCCTGCTCCAGCTTCGTTTACGGTCTCACTACCGCCGCCCACCTCGTCGGCTGCGGCACCCATAAAAAAGTCCTCGTCATCGGCTCCGACACCATGAGCCGCATCATCGACTACACCGACCGCGCCACCTGCGTCCTGTTCGGCGACGGCGCCGGCGCCTTCCTCGTCGAACCCGCCGCCGACGGCGAGCCCGGCTTCCTCGGCTTCCGCAACGAAATCGACGGCTCCGGCGGCGACGTCCTCATCATGCCCGCCGGCGGCTCCCGCATGCCCCCCTCCCACGAAACCGTCGACAAACGCCTCCACTTCGTCCACCAGGAAGGCCAGGCCGTTTTCAAATACGCCGTCAAGAAAATGGGCGACATTTCCGCCGAATTGCTCGACGAACTCGGCATCTCCCCCTCCCAGGTCAAGCTGATGGTCCCCCACCAGGCCAACCGCCGCATCATCCTCGCCGCCGCCAACCGCCTCGGCATCAGCGAGGACAACGTCCTCATCAACATCGACCGCTACGGCAACACCACCTCCGGCACCATCCCCATCGCCACCTGGGAAGCCTGGCAGCAGGGGCGCCTCCAGAAAGGCGACATCGTCCTGTTCGCCGCCGTCGGCGCCGGCTTCACCGTCGGCGCCAACGTCTGGCAATGGGCCATCTAGCGGCCGCCCGGGTCCGCACTTCCGCCCCGCAAGACGGAACGGCGCACGCGCCCGGTGCGCTCCGCGCTTCTTTTGCCCACGCGCCTGTCAGAAATGGGAAGGGCCCGCAGCGCGGGCCCTCAAAGGGTGCCATCGGGTGGCAAACCTTGCGAACACGAGAAACTCGCGCTTACTAAGACGAGCGAGAATCCCGGCTTCGATACACTGTTGAAATTTTAAGCCCCGGGTGTATTCTGGTCAAGAGCTTTTTTTTCAGTCGGGGAGTTCTTCATGGCGCTCGTGCTTGGTCTGGATATTGGCGCCCGTTCTGTCGGATGGGCTCTTCTCGAAAAACAGGGAGATGAATGGAAGCGCATTGTCCGCGCCGGTGTGCGCGTTTTCGAAGCGGGAACGGAAGGCGATATCGAATCCGGGCGTGACAAATCCCGCGGCGCAACACGCCGCATCAAGCGTCTCGCCCGCCGCCAGATCCGCCGCCGCCGCCAGCGGGCTCGCGCCCTGTACCGCGCCCTCGCTGAGGCGGGTCTGCTGCCCGGAATCTCCCCGCAGCCCGGCAGCCCCATGTCCCTGCTCATTCAGCAGCAAATCAATGCGCTGGACGCCCAATTCCGGGCCAGGTATGCCGCCGAAACAGGGGTGCATCAGTTGCCGTATCTTTTGCGCGCTCGCGCTCTGGATCACCCTCTCGAACCGTTCGAGCTCGGCCGCGTCATCTACCACCTCGGCCAGCGGCGCGGGTTCAGGAGCAACCGCAAGGCTGAGTCTCGCAAGGCTGGGGCGGGAGATGAATCCAAAGCCAACGAGGACAGAGGCAAGGTGTATGAAGGCATCGACTCCTTGCGGACCGCCATGCAGCAGGCGGGCGCGCGCACCCTTGGCGAGTATTTCTCCCGTCTCAACCCCGCCGAAAAGCGCATCCGCGGCCGCTACACCCACCGCAGCATGTACGAGCAGGAGTTCGACGCCATCTGGACAGCCCAGAAAGCTCATCACCCCGCGCTCACCCGGGAATTCAAGGACCGGATCTCCGACATTCTTTTCCGGCAGCGCCCGCTCCAGGACAAGGAAGAATTCGTCGGCGAATGCTCGTGGCTCCCCGGCGAGAAACGCGCGCCGGTCTGGTCGCTCGAATTCCAGCGCTACCGGATTTGGGCCACGCTCAATCACCTCCGTATCACCGGCAACCGTTCCGCGCCGCGTCCGTTATCTCCTGAAGAGCGCGCCCTTCTGTTCACTTCTCTGGATGCAGCCGAGAAGCTCACAATCGCGCAGGCAAAGAAAGCTCTCGGACTGCGGCGAACGGCCGGATTCACCCTGGAAGAAGGCGGAGAAAATCACCTTCCCGGCAACAAGGTCGGCGCAAAATTTCATGCCATCCTTGGAAACCGGTGGACCAGCCTTCCGCCCGAAAAGCAGAACGAACTCGTCACCGTGGTCGCCCGCGCCTCGACGGACGAGGAGCTCGAGGAGGCTCTGCAGCGGGACTGGGGTCTGGATGGGGAGATGTCGCGCCGCATCGTGCGCGAGATCGTCCTGCCGTCCGGCTACGCCCTGCTCTCCCTCAGAGCCATCCGCGAAGTGATGCCCTTCCTGCAACAGGGTTACAGCGTGCAGGAAGCCAGACAGAAAGCCGGCATCCCGCTCGAACGGCAGGTCCCTGTCCATCCTCTGCTGCCCCCTCTGGCTGACAGCGGCGTCGCCGTCTTCAATCCTGCCGTCAAGCGTACGCTCACCGAGCTCCGCAAGGTCGTCAATGCGATCATCCGGCACTACGGAAAGCCCGACGAAATCCACATCGAGACCGCTCGAGAGCTGCGCAAATCCCGCGAGGAGCGGGCTGAAGACTCAAAACGCATGCGCGGGCGCGAGCGCGAGCGCGAGGCCGTCCGCGACCAGATCCACAAAGAGATCGGGATTCCACTGGACCAGATTAGCCGTGAAGATGTCTTGAAGGGTTTGCTTTACCGCGAATGCGAAGGGATGTGCCCCTACTGTGGACAAAGTCTCGGCGGCTTTGCCTCCCTGTTTGGCGGCAATTCCCCTGTCCAGATCGAGCACATCATCCCCTTCAGCCGCTCCCTCGACAACTCATTCGTCAACCTCACTCTGGCTCATGTGTCCGATAACGCCGAAAAAGGCAATCGCACTCCCTGGGAAGCCTATGGTCACGATCCCGGGAAATGGGAGCAGATCCTGCAGCGTGTCGGCGCCTTCAAAGGCTCGTACGCCAAAGCGAAGCTGAACCGCTTCAAAATGGACGAGCAGGCGGTCGCGGATCTGCTCCAGCAGTTCAGCAGCCGTCACCTGAACGACACTCGTGCCGCCGCCGTCGCCGCAGCCCGCTATCTCGCTCTGCTCTATGGCGGCGAGACGGTGGACGGAAAGCGCAAGATCCTCAAACCGACGGGACAGGTGACAGCATACCTGCGTGAAGTTTGGGGTCTCAACGGTCTCATCCCCTCCATCCATCGCGAAGCCGCCGGCGCGGAGGAATCGGATGATGGCAGGACGATCCGCAAGAGCCGCGATGACCACCGCCACCATGCCATCGACGCCGTTGCCGTCGCCCTCTGCGATCAGGGAACCATCCAGATGCTCAGCGAGGCGAACCGCGGCGCCGCTGCTGCCCGCCGCCGGCGCTTTGCGCCTGTCCCTCCCCCCTGGGTGGGCTTTAAAGATGAACTCCGGCAAGTTCTCAGGTCCATGAACATCAGCTTCCGCCCCGACCACCGCGTCACAGGGGCGCTCCACAAGGAGACCCTGTACAAATACGTCGGCAGGAACGAGCGCGACGGGGATGTCGTCCGGGTCCGGGTTCCGGTCCATACGCTCAGTGTCAGGGAACTTGGGCAGATCGTGGACCCGAATGTCCGTGTCATTGTCCAGGCGAAGCTCGCGGAGATCGGCGGGGACCTGAAGAAGCTCGAAAACAACTGGCCGTGCCTGCCAAACCGGAACGGAGCGCCGGTCCCGATTCGGACTGTTCGTGTTGACCTGAACCGCGCAGTCGTCACTGTGGGCACAGGGTTCAGGCAGCGATGGGCCGAGCCCTCGGAAACCCACCACATCGAAATCTACGAGATCTCCGAGAATGGCAGGACCGTTTGGACAGGCGATGTCGTCTCCATGCGCGAGGCGATTCTCCGCGCCGCCCGGGGCGAACCCGTCGTCCGCCGCAGCGCTGGTGCCAACGGGCGGTTTCTATTCAGCTTGGCCAAGGAGGATACTATCAGGCTGTTCGGTGACAGAGCTGGTATATGGGTGGTGAAAAAGATCAAGGGCAACGAGCAGATCATTCTTGTCCCCCAACACGATGCCCGGAAAGAAGGTAGCGGTGCCGCCTCTCGGACAGAATTCGCCCCGACGGCAGGCGGACTCCGCAGGTACTCTGCAGAAAAGGTGACGACTCTGCCGATAGGTGATGTAGTCCCATGCCATGAATAACCGGGTGCTTGACCTTTCGGAGTCTCCCGCCCGCCTCCACGCGGAAAACGGACTCCTCTGTGTCGACATCCCCGGCGCAACCCGCAGGACATTCCCCTTCTCAACACTTGCCGCAGTCGTGTGCAGCCATCCCCAGGTCACACTCACGGAGGCCGTTTTGGCCGAATTGGCTGCGGCCAGGGCGATTTTTGTCGCCTGCGACCGCAAGCATTTGCCGGCGGCCATGCTCCTGCCGCTTCTCTCCCATAGCACGCAGACCGAGAAATTCCGATTGCAGGCAGAAGCTCCTTTGCCCCTGCGAAAACGGCTGTGGAAGAACATTGTTTCGGCGAAAATCAGCGCCCAGAGCGCTCTGATTCACGCCCTTCATGGCCCGGAGCCAGCCTTGGAACGCCTCGCCCGGTCAGTCTCGGTGTCCAATGCGGCAGCTGTGGAATCCCAGGCAAGCCGCCTTTACTGGCCGCGGCTTTTTGCTGACAGCTCCTTCCGCCGCTCCGACGAGGACGATCCGCGGAACGCGCTGCTGAATTACGGCTACGCGATCGTCCGCGCAGTCTGCGCCCGCGCCCTTTGCGGCGCCGGACTCCACCCGGCTCTCCCCCTGCACCATCACAACCGCTTCGACCCGTTCCCGCTCGCCAACGATCTGATGGAGCCCTTCCGTCCTCTCGTGGACCGTTGGGCCGTTCACTGGTGGCGGAACCAACAGTGCGGCCTCACCCGGGAGGCCAAACAGTCGGCCCTCGCCGCGCTCACCGGACGGTTCGCCGGCGGATCAGAAAGCCGGACCCTCTTCGATTGGGCCCAGATCGCCGCAGACAGGCTCGTCCGGTGCCTCGAACGGTCGCTCAAAAAGCTTGAAATTCCCTTGCTGGAGCCTTCCCGCCATGAAACGCCGGAAAGGGGAGACCCGGAAGATTCCGAGTGAGTATCGCGCCATGTGGCTGTTGGCCATGTTCGACCTCCCTGTCGACACCCAACAGCACCGGCGCGAATACGCCCAGTTCCGCAAGCATCTCCTCAGGGAAGGCTTCGTTCAGCTTCAGTACAGCGTCTACGCCCGCTTCGCCGCCAGCGAGGAGAGCGTCGACGCAGTACGGCAGCGCGTCCGCGGCGCTATCCCGCCTCATGGCCATGTCCGCCTGATGGCCGTCACCGACCGCCAGTACGGCAGGATGGAGGTCTACTTCGGAAAAAAACGCAAGCCTGTCGAAGATCCTCCCGCTCAGTACGAGCTTTTTTGACGATGGTTCCGCGGCCAACCTCCCCTCCATGAAGAGGTTGGCCGCGGCCGAGTGTATCGAAGCCGTGATTCTCGGCAGGCCATAGCCAGGGCAGGATCCGCAGCAGCTTTGCGGATAGTGTATCGAAGCCGTGATTCTCGGCAGGCCATAGCTCCATGTACCGACAGCTCCTGCTCCGGCGGAGTGTATCGAAGCCGTGATTCTCGGCAGGCCATAGCCTATACAGCGCGGCTGGACGCCGCATTGAAGTGTATCGAAGCCGTGATTCTCGGCAGGCCATAGCACGAGACCAGCCCGAAATTCTCGCACGACCAGTGTATCGAAGCCGTGATTCTCGGCAGGCCATAGCCAGCATGCCTTGCGAGCCGTAGCGCATCATAGTGTATCGAAGCCGTGATTCTCGGCAGGCCATAGCTCTACGCCTGCCGCCCCTGCAACGCGAAAGTGTATCGAAGCCGTGATTCTCGGCAGGCCATAGCTGGCGTGCACCGGGCCGCGGAACTGAGGATAGTGTATCGAAGCCGTGATTCTCGGCAGGCCATAGCCGAG
>FWPV01015205.1_pt1 | contig 11113 bp, 9 predicted proteins | sample 2228371 | NCBI WGS metagenome assembly FWPV01 (sample SAMEA103939776, study PRJEB20133) | metagenome | reverse complement strand
GGTACCGAAGTGGCCGTAACGGGGTCGACTCGAAATCGACTTGTCCTGTGAAGAGCAGGGCACGTGGGTTCGAATCCCACCCTCTCCGCCATGTTAAAAGCTGCTTGAAATTTGTTGGCGGTTACCCTAAGAGAGTTACCTGTGGAGAGATGTCCGAGCTGGCTGAAGGAGCACGACTGGAAATCGTGTGTACGCCCAAAAGGTGTACCGAGGGTTCGAATCCCTCTCTCTCCGCCACCCTTCTTGCCCTATTGTCTCATTCACAAGCACCCTTTCAATGATTAGGACCGGTTGTCCTTGACAGCATTGGCAGGCTCAGGATTTAAGTTGCCGGGTTTGCCGCGTGAGAGGGAATGGGGCGTGCCAGACAGAGTTACGCGTGGCCAACAGCAGCACTCTTTTTCATACCTCAGTGCAACTACCGGCTGAAGTTGCGGATTGTCAGTCCCACTATGTCTTACCTGGTGTTAGCCCGTAAGTGGCGCCCGCAAAACTTTGATGAGGTGGTAGGACAGCCTCATGTAACCAAGACCCTGCAAAACGCTATTCGCTCCAACCGGTTGGCGCACGCCTACCTGTTCACTGGTGCGCGCGGCGTGGGCAAAACCTCCGTTGCCCGCATTCTGGCCAAATCCATAAATTGTCAGGGAGCAACCGATGCTCCACCATGTAATGACTGCTCCAATTGTCGGGAAATCACTCAGGGTAGTTCGGTCGATGTGTTAGAAATCGACGGAGCTTCCAATCGAGGGATCGACAGCATCCGCGAACTGCGCGAGACGGTGCGCTACCGGCCGGCCAAAAGTCGCTACAAAATCTATATCATTGATGAAGTGCACATGCTGACAACGGAGGCCTTCAACGCTCTGCTCAAAACTCTGGAGGAACCACCCGATCATGTGCTTTTCATATTTGCCACCACCGAACCGCACAAGATACTCAGCACCATTTTGAGTCGTTGCCAGCGGTTCGACTTCCGACGTATTGCCACCGGTGAAATTGTAAAACAGCTTAAAAACATAGCCCATCATGAGCAAACCGACATTTCAGACAATGTGCTGTATGCCGTTGCGCGTGAAGCGGACGGCAGCATGCGCGATGCGCAGAGCCTGCTGGAACAGCTGCTGGCTTTTAGCGCGGAAGGCCTCAAAGATGACGAAATCCTGGATGTACTTGGCGTGGTGGACCGCACGAGCGTGCACCGTACGGGGCGGGCAATCTTGGAAGGAGATGTCTCCGGCTGCCTTCAGATAGTCAGTGACCTTTACCGGCGTGGTATCGACAGCCGACGTTTTTGCCAACAACTCTGTGACCATTTCAGGAATTTATTGTTTTGGACAGTCAGTCAGGCTGATGCCTCCCGCAATGTCGATTTGCCTCAAGAAGAACTGAGGCTTCTGGAGGAACAGGCCCACAAGACCAATGCTGAGTCCCTGTACCTGTTTTTTCAGATGCTGCTGAGGGGTGAAGAGGAAATCCGTCGCTCCTCAATGCCAAGAATCGCCCTGGAAATGCTTCTTGTGCGTTTGGCCAGAATGCCGCAGCTGGAGTCGCTGGAATTGCTGCTGGAAAAACTTGCCGGCCTGGAAACGCGCCTTGCCGGCGGGGCATGCGGTGAGCTGGTTCACGCACCTCAGGAAAATCATGTGTGGGAACCCCCGCCCCAGATCAATGATGCGGAACAGGCTCTGCCGCCGGAAGACGCACATTTACCTGATTCTGGACCGCCTCCCGACGCGGCTGCAACTGTGACGATGATGGATCGGTTTCCGGCGCAACCCATTTTAACAGAGGAGGCGCTCTCCCGCTGGGACAGTTTTCTCCAGTGGCTGCAAGCCAATGACCCGGTACTTCAGGCCAAGCTTTTCAGCAGCCGGATCAGTGCGACATCTGAGGGCTTAGTAGAGTTGGAGGTTCTCGATGTGTATGCCGATGCTCTGAAAGATCCGCGTAGCATAAATAAACTTTCGCAATTGGCCGGTTCTTTCTTGGGTATAAAGCCTAGCTGGGTCATCAAGGGTCGTTCGTCGTCTCAGTTGCAGACCGGCAAGAAGAGCCGGGGTGGTTCAAAGAGATCCAAAACCAGCACCAGACTGTTGGTTTTGGAGCATCCCATGGTGCAGCAGGCCTTGGAAATCCTGGGTGGAGAGCTTATAGACATAAAGAACCTAAAAGAAGGAGAAAAATAATCATGGTTAAAGGCTTCAACCCGATGCAACAGGTCAAGGCGTTGCAGGATAAGATGGCAAAAGTGCAGGCGGAATTGGCTGCCAGGACAGTAGAATCCAGTGCCGGGGGTGGCATGGTGACGGTTGTCGTCAACGGGCGTCAGGAGGTCGTCAGCATAAAAATCGAACCTCAGGTAGTGGACCCCAATGATATTGACATGCTGCAAGACCTGGTCGTCGCTGCCGTCAATGATGGGCTGCGGCAATCACAGGAATTGATGGCGAGTGAAATGGGCAAGATTGCGGGTGGATTGAACATCCCGGGACTGAAGATTCCAGGGTTGTTTTAGCGGATCGAGCAAACAGGATAATCATCTGAAATAATGAACTTAAATGGGTACCCCCCGATTCTGCTGGATCTGATTCGGAGACTGAGCAAACTGCCCGGTTTGGGCGAAAAGAGTGCCACAAGGATTGCCATGCATTTGTTGCGGGCCTCCGATGAGGAAACCTTTGCTTTGGCTCGATCCATTCAGCAAATGAAGAGCCGGATTCACGCCTGCACCCGCTGCTTTCATTTCACGGATGCAGAGATATGTTCCATCTGTGCCGACCCAAACCGTGATACGGGAGAACTGTGTGTGGTTGAGACCACAGCCGACCTACTTGCGCTGGAACAGTCGGGGGCGTTCAAGGGACGCTATCATGTGTTGCAGGGGGTTTTGGCTCCGTTGGATGCCGTCGGGCCGGATGATATTCGCATCCGGGAACTGCTCAGGCGCCTCGATGAAGAAAACATTCGCGAACTGATCATTGCCACCAATCCCAGTAATGAAGGCGAGGCTACGGCTCACTACCTGGTCAAACTTCTGAAAGATCGAGCATTGCGCATCTCACGGATCGCTTATGGCATACCCATGGGTGGAGATCTCAAATACATCGACAGGATTACTCTGGAGCGGGCCCTCAAGGGGCGCCTGGCCTTTGACTAGTATTGTTGATGGAGGGCACAATTACCTTGACCTTTTTTGCACAATGTTGCTATAAGTTACAAGATATCTAATGGTCACTTCGCTCGAAGGATCGCCGTGAGTGTGCTCAAGCCGCCTGGAGTTGGGCCTTCTTAAGGTGAGTTTTGATTTCAAATCGTTCAATGTGGAGACTAGCTATGGTTGAAATACGCTTTCATGGACGCGGAGGCCAGGGAGCTGTGACTTCTGCAGAGCTTACGGCTTTGGCGGCCATCGAAGAAGGTAAGTTTGCCCAGGCCTTCCCCAGTTTTGGTCCTGAGCGACGGGGCGCCCCGGTCATGGCGTTTGTGCGGGTGAGTGAACAGCAGATTCGCACTCGTGAGAAAATTTATGAGCCGAACATTGTTGTGGTGCTGGATCCGTCGTTGCTGGAGATAGTCAATGTTGAAGCGGGTTTGCGGGAAGGGGGGCTGGTGGTTTTGAACACCAGTAAGAGCGCCGAAGAGTTGCGCCGCGAAACAGGTCTGAAGGCCAGGCTGGCCATCGTGGATGCCACCAAGATTGCCCTGGAGACCATGCGACTTCCCATCACCAACACCACCATGTTGGGGGCATTACTGAAGGCGTCCGGCATCATGCCCATCGACGCGCTGCGCAGTCCCATTCAAAACCGATTCGGCCCCATTGCCGAAAAGAATCTAGCGGCATGCTTGCGCGCTTTTGATGAAACCAATGTGGAGGGTTGAACCGTGCCTAAGGAAACCGGAATTTGCAGTTGGAAGGAATTGGAGCTGGGTACCGCTATTCGACAACCGGGCAGCGCGGGTGAACTGAAGACCGGAGACTGGCGGTCCATGTATCCGGTCACCGATTTTGAAGCGTGCATTAAGTGTGGCCGCTGCTACATTTATTGTCCCGATATGGTCTATGTGCGCAACGAGCAGGGTTACTACGAGCAGAACTACTACTATTGCAAAGGCTGCGGGATTTGTGCCCATGAATGTCCTGTAGACGCAATCAAAATGGTGCAGGAGGGCGATTAAGATGGCCAAGCGAATTGGAATGGAAGTCTCCATTGCTGCAGCCGAGGCTGTAGCATTGGCTGATGTCGATGTGATTGCTGCTTACCCCATTACCCCGCAGACCCACATCGTCGAACATCTCTCCGAATTGGTTGCCAATGGACATTTAGATGCCGAGTTCATCCCCGTCGAATCGGAACACAGCGCCATGAGCTGCTGCGTGGGGTCTGCGGCGGCGGGAGCGCGAACCTTCACCTCGACCAGTTCGCAGGGCTATGCGTTGATGTCCGAGATCTGCTACATTGCGGCCGGGTTGCGCCTGCCCATCGTCATGCTCACCGCCAATCGCGCGCTGAGCGCCCCCATCAGCATCTGGAATGATCATGCCGACATGATGATGAGCCGGGACACGGGTTGGATACAAACCGTAGCTGAAAATGGCCAGGAGGTCATCGACCTGGTGTTTCATGCCTTTCGGGTGGCCGAAGACCAGCGGGTTTTGCTGCCGGTTATTGTCAATCTGGACGGGTTCATTTTGAGCCACATGATCGAACCGATGATCCTCCTTGACAAGGAAGAAGTGGACAGGTACCTGCCCCCGTATAGACCCAAACTTCGCCTCGACCCCAAAGAACCCATCACCATGGGACCGGTAGGAATGCCGGAGGTCTATACCGAATCCAAAGTAGCTCATGACGAAGCTTTGAAAGCTTCCAGGGCGGTCATCACCGAAGCCTGGAAGGAATTCGGCGATCTTTTTGGACGGTATTACCACCCGGTGGAAACCTACAAGACCGAGGATGCGGAAACCATACTGATCACCATGGGAAGTATTTCCGAGACAGCCATGACCGCTGTTGATGCCATGCGGGCCGATGGCAGGAGTGTGGGGTTGGCTCGCATTCGGCTGTGGCGTCCGTTTCCGACCGAAGAGCTGATTGCCGCCGTCAAGGGAGCCAGGACATTGGCGGTGATGGATCGAGCCCTGACTCTTAACGGGGTGTGCGGGCCGGTCTGCGCTGAACTCAAATCAGCCTTATATGATCGCGACCTGCATCCCTACCTGCAGAACTACATCGTGGGGCTGGGCGGCCGTGATGTCACCGTCCAAAACTTCATGGAGATGTCTGACGGCGTGGTTGAGGCGGCCAAGCGCGGTGCACCAATGGGCTATGAGATTATCAATGTGCGAGAATAGCTGAGGAGGAACAGTGGCGATGGCCCATGGCGGGCCGGGAGATCAACTCTTTCGCCTCTGGCCCCCGCAAATCGAGGATGCGATATGGCAGAACAATTGAAGGAATTTAAGGGTTTCCGCATGAGTCGGATGCCGGTTGAGGAGCCGCTGTCAGCAGGGCATCGGGCCTGCCAGGGATGTGGTGAAGTGTTGGCGCTGCGGCAGGTGATGAAAGCTCTCGGTAAAGAGGTCGTGGTGGTGAGCGCAACCGGGTGTATGGAAATTGTCACTTCCCCCTACCCGCAAACGGCCTGGAACGTTCCATGGTTGCACGTGGCCTTCGAGAACGCCTCAGCCGTGGTGAGTGGCGTGGAAGCAGCCTATAAGGCAATGAATCGCAAGGGCAAGATCGATCAGAAGGATGTGGTCTTTCTGGCATACGGGGGCGACGGCGCCACTGCTGACATCGGTCTTCAGTCCCTGAGCGGTGCCTTGGAGCGGGGCCACAACTTCATCTACGTGTGTTTGGACAATGAAGCCTACATGAATACCGGAATTCAGCGTTCTTCATCGACCCCATACGGGGCCATGACCACCACCTCGCCTCCCGGGAAAAAAAGCATCGGTCAGTCTACCTGGAAGAAAAACTTGCCGGCCATCGTTGCCGCCCACGGCATTCCTTATGTGGCTACGGCATCGCCGGCCTTCCCGGTGGATCTGATGAACAAGGTGAAAAAGGCGGCGATGATGCCCGGTCCAGCCTACATTCACATCTTTTCTCCTTGTCCGACGGGCTGGCGCAGTTCTCCCGAGACCAGCGTGGAAGTGGCAAGAAAGGCCGTGTTGAGCAATGTCTTCCCCCTTTATGAAGTGATCGACGGCAAATGGATCCTGTCGCGGGCCGAGAAGGCCTCCTGCGGTGCTGCATGCCCTGCGGGAATCGATGTGCAGGGATTCGTATCACTGATCGCCCATGGGAAATTTCAGGAAGCCCTGCAGCTCATAAAACAGGACAATCCTCTACCCGCAGTTTGCGGCAGAGTGTGTCATCATCCTTGTGAGTTTGCCTGCGGCCGCTGTGAAACCGATGGTGCGGTGGCCATCGAATTCCTGAAGCGCTTCGTGGCCGACCTCGACCTCAGGCAGGACAAGGCCTACATCCCCACCAAGAAAGGGAGCAAGAAAGACAAGGTGGCCATCATCGGCGCGGGGCCTGCAGGACTGACGGCGGCTTACTTTCTCGCGCTGGAAGGTTACCCGGTCACGATTTTTGAGGCGATGCCGGAGCCTGGCGGGTGGCTGACTTATGGGATTCCAGCCTTTCGGCTGCCGCGCGACATCATGAAAGCGGAATTTGACCTTATCTTGAAGCTCGGTGTGGAACTGCGCACCGGGGTGAAAGTGGGAGTTGATACGACTCTGGAGGAGCTCAGAAAAGAAGGTTTTCAATCTTTCTTTATCGCCGTCGGAACGCAGAAAAGCCTCAAGTTGAACGTTCCCGGGGAAGAACTCGCCGGGGTTTTTGCCGGAGGTGATTTCCTCAAGCAGGCGAATATGGGCCAGGTTGCCGGCTTGGGCCGCCGCGTGGTGGTGGTTGGCGGCGGCAATGTGGCCATGGATTCGGCCCGCATGGCCCTGCGGCTTGGAGCCGAAGAAGTGTCCGTGCTGTATCGCAGAAGTCGCCAGGAGATGCCGGCTGGGGAAGAAGAGATCAAAGAAGCGGAAGAGGAAGGAATTTCCTTCCATTTTCTGGCTGCTCCGGTGGAGCTTTCGGGAGATGCTGACGGCCGGGTAAAGGAGATCAAGTGCATCCGCATGCAGCTCTGTGAACCTGATGAAAGCGGCCGATGCCGGCCGGAGCCGATCAGCGGATCGGATTATAGCATAGAGGCTGATACCGTGGTGGCTGCCATAGGACTGGCCACAGATTTATCGGTTCTGAACAACGGAGGGGAAGAAAAACCCAAGATCAGTCGGTGGGATACTCTCGAAGTTGACCCGATCACCTATGCTACGTCAACTCCCGGGGTTTTTGCCGGAGGTGACGTAGTGACCGGCGCAGCGACGGTGGTCGGGGCTATCGAGGCCGGCAAGGAAGTGGCTATTTCCATCGACCGGTATCTGAGCAGGAAGGACCTGGCGGCAGGCAGGGCCAGGACCCGCGAGCGCGACGATCTGCCGCCGCCGGTAACTCCCCTTGCAGGGCGGCGTACGGCTATGCCGCGGCTTTCCGGAGAGGCACGCAGGCGGTCTTTTGACGAAGTGCACCTTGGCTTTACCGAAGAACAGGCGGTGAAGGAATCCCAGTGCTGTCTGCACTGCGGTGTGAGCCGTCCCGACGAGGGGCGTATCCCGGTTTCCGAATACATGGCGGCACAGCGCCGCTTTCGGCATCTGACTGAGGTCGAAATCCAGAAAATCCAGCAACGTGTCGATGCGGACTATGATGCACTGCTCCAGCGTTGTGGGCTCAAGTGAAAAGCACATGCTGCAGCTCCGACTCGCTGGAATGGGTTTCAATTGCACTTTCCTTAAGAACTGGGCAGCTTTTTATTGACAAGGGAGATTCATTCTGGTAGTGAATGCCTCTCGCTTCAAGTGAGATCCCCGGTAGCTCAATCGGCAGAGCGGGTGGCTGTTAACCACTAGGTTGGCGGTTCGAGTCCGTCCCGGGGAGCCAGCCAGGAACAAGGCCAGGAGAATTCCTGGCCTTTTGTTTTTAGCGTGCATGAAACACTACGTCTACATACTTCAGAGCATTAGCAGCGGCCGCTATTATTGCGGGCAAACGCGCGACCTGCAAGTGCGTTTGGCGCAGCACAACGCTGCGGATAACGATCTGGCAAAAACCACGAAGCGTTTCCCGGGACCGTGGGAACTGTTGTGGTGCATAGAAGTACCCGATGGCAAGGAAGCGGTTCGGCTGGAGCGTAAGATCAAGAAACGCGGTATCGCACGTTTTTTAAAGGCTGTTGGAAGTGGCTGTTAATCCCGCCCCGTGGCGGGATTGGCGGTTCGAGTCCGTCCCGGGGAGCCAGCCAGGAATGCAACCCTTTTCATAACCGGTTGCTTAACGAATAGAGCCCCGCATCGATGATGCGGGGCTTCGTTTTTATAAGCACAGTAATTTCATAAAGTTACGCCATCACCGACATTCCCGGCTGCATTCTCGATTCTCCGCCAAAAAGCCTGTTTCATGTCCAGCGCCGAATATTTAAGCTGAAATTCGCCTTCGGACCCTGAAACGAACGCGGAATTCTCCGATTCTTCGTTTTTCAGAATTCCTTGGTTAACAGGCCGGTTCTTTTGGGGACACCACATTCGATGGGCAGTAGCCTAAAAATAGCCGAACAAGCTTTCGGTAGCCGATTCATTCGGGAGTTGGTCGAGAGGAAATCCCATGGTGGAATTGTTACTTGACAGGAATTTTGCTTATCGTACGATAGATCATCTAATAAAGCGCGTGATATGAATTCTGTGCCGTTAAGATTTCCCCGACTTTTCAAGGAGAGCGCCATTGAACGCCCGGACCGATATTCCTCGACTGGTCCGTGAGCTGCGGGATCGCACGGGTCTGACCCAGGAAAAGTTCGCCGCCAGGCTCGGAGTGACCTTCCCCACCATCAACCGCTGGGAAAACGGCCGCGCCCGGCCGTCGCCGCTGGCCATGGAAAAAATAGAGGCACTGCTGCGCAGCATGGGAGAGCGGGGCAGCGATCTACTCGCTGAACTCCTCGGCGATGAGCCGGTGTAGACAGGATGGATTACGGCAGTGAAACATACGCTTTGGGAGCAAACACGATGAGCAAGAGCACGACCAGGGAAATCATTGACCGCATCTTCAAGGAACCGGGCATCAAATACGAACTTACCGAGTTTGAAACCCTGGGCAGGCCGATCCATGAGATTCTCAGTATTCAGGCTAAAAGTGTGGACACAGGCCGTGATGCCGGCAAGACCAAATATTTTCTGAAGAGCCAGGTTTCCTTTGCCTCGGGCAAGGACGAGGTCCAGGTCTATGTGGAGGGCGGCAAGTCGGCGCCCGAGGAGATCGTCCGTCAGCTTTGGGTGTACAAGCTGATCCACCAGTACGGCTACCAGCCGGATGAGATCGACCGGGAAAAAAGTGTCCAGTTCGGCACCGAGGTCGGAACCAAGGCCGCTGATATCATAGTATACACCGATGCCGACAAGGAGACGCCCAAGATCATCGTCGAGTGCAAAAAACCCAAGCGCAAGGACGGCATCGAGCAGCTCAAAAGCTACATGAACGCCAAGGGCGCGCCGGTGGCGGTCTGGTCCAACGGCAGCGACAGCGTGATTCTGTACCGCCCCTATCCCAGGGAGTTCGACGACACCCTGGTAGATATTCCCCGGCGTGGCCAGGAACCCAAGGACGTGCTGGAGGCCAAAAAGACCCTGCTGCAACTCAGAACGGAATTCAACTTCAAGAAGATCGTCCAGGATCTGGAGGAGCTGGTCCTGGCAGACAGCGGCAAGGACGAGTTCAACGAGATCTTCAAACTCATCTTCGTTAAAATCTGGGATGAACGTGAGGCACAGGAAAACCGTAAGGACAAGGTGGTGGAATTCCGCAAGGCCCTGGACCCGAACATCACCTACGACCGGATCAATACCCTGTTCCACAAGGCCTGTGAAGAATGGCCCGGCATTTTCCGTGACGGCGAAGACATCGAGTTGACCAAGCGCCACCTGCAAGTCTGCGTGGGACCGATTGAGGGCGTGCGGCTTTTGGGATCGAACCTGCGGGTCATGGACGATGCTTTTGAATACCTGCTGCCCACCGAGGCCAAGAAAAAGAAAGGCCAGTTTTTCACCCCTCGCCATGTGGTGGAAATGTGCGTGCGTATGCTCAATCCCAAACGCAACGAGTATGTCATGGACCCGGCCTGCGGCTCGACCGGATTCCTATTGCACGCCATGGAGTGGTGCTACCCGGCCCAAAACCACGATAAACGCAGATGGCGCAAGTTCGAATATGCCTCCAAATACCTGTGGGGCATCGACTTTGAAACCCGCGCCGCCAAAACCGCCCGGGCCTTGATGCTCATCGCCGGCGACGGCCACACCAACATTTTCGGTCCGGATGTGAGCAGCCTGGACCCCAAGACCTGGTACGAAACCGCCTCGGGCCAAGCCCTGATGCACGGGCTGCGGGAAAAGAAACTGACCATTAAAAGGATTCCAGCCCAGGAAACCCTGCGGGACGACGACCATGCCTGGGCGTATTTCGAGAACCTGAAGTTCGACGTGATCCTCACCAATCCCCCCTTTGCCGGCGAGATGAAGGACCGCAAGATGCTGGCCCATTACGAGCTGGCCAAGCCGGCCCTCAAGCGCGCCAAGGACAAGGCCCCCAAGGAGGAGCGCGACGTGCTCTTCATCGAGCGGGTCTTGAAGATGCTCAAACCCGGGGGCCGGGCCGCCATCGTACTGCCCCAGGGCAAGTTCAACAATTCGTCCCTGGCCTTTATCCGCGAGTGGATTCTGAAAAAAGCACGCCTGCCGGCCGGGGCCGATCCCGAACATTTTTATCCTGCGTTTCAAAACCTTGTGGCCAAGTTACCACGTTCCATTAATTTGGTTTCGCTTGGCCCCCAACTTAATTTCTGTCAGCGTGGCAAGCAGCCGCACTACTCCGGCAAGGGGTTGCCGGTGATTAATTCCAAGCATGTTCAAAACAACAAGATCGTCCTCGAAGATAATCGTTCAGCGATTCTCAATAATGGTAACGATCCTCAGATCCGTCACGGC
>FWPV01014581.1_pt1 | contig 11113 bp, 8 predicted proteins | sample 2228371 | NCBI WGS metagenome assembly FWPV01 (sample SAMEA103939776, study PRJEB20133) | metagenome | reverse complement strand
AGAATTGATCCCGGCCGGCAAGCGGTTGCGCATCTTTTTACCCTTGTTGGCCTTGAACGTATGTCTCTTGATTGTCCTGAACAGCGTTGGAAGCCCGGCACCAACTGAGGCCGCGCCCTGGGGCATCGTGTCCTTTGAACTGGCCGGCCGTGTGGCGCAGGCGCGGGCGATGCTGGATTCGTGGGACGAGGCCGCGCGCCTGCGGGCCGCTTTTGGCCTGGGGCTGGATTTTCTGTTTATGGTCACTTATTCGACCGCTATCGGTCTGGCCTGCGTCGGAGTAGCCGGTGAACTGGCGCGGGGTCGGTCGGGCATTGCGCCGGGGCTGTGGCTGGCCTGGGGGCAATGGCTGGCGGCCGGCCTGGATGCGCTGGAAAACATTGCGCTGGTCAGTGTGCTGTTCGGTTCGATCGCCACCCCCTGGCCACAAATCGCTTATGGATGCGCCCTGGTCAAGTTCGCCCTGATCATCGCCGGATTGGCTTATGCCAGCCTGGGCGCAATCGTCCTGGCCTGGAGAAAGGCGAGGCCAGGCTCAACACCAACCGGCCGGGCCTGACCGCTTATCCCGGATTCCGCAGTACATCGGCTGGCTGAGAGACCGGCCCGCCGGGTACGGAAAACAGGCTTATGTCACAGACTGTTCATCGCATGCCAATCCTGGTCGTTGGCGTGGTGCTGCTGGCGGCGCTGACCGTAGGTGTGACCGTCAGCCACGCCCAGCGGGTCCGGCCATGCGAACCGGACCTGGAATGGAGCGACCCGCTCTCGTGCCGGTATGGGCAGGCCGGCTTACCGGTCCTGCCCAAACCCACTCCTACCGTCAAATCAACCCTTGCCAACCCCACCGCCAACCCCGGTGAAAGCATTTTACCTTTCACGTATGCGCAGGTCATCACCGGGCCGGTTCCGCTTTATGCAAATGTCCAGGCCATTGCCTCCGGCGTTACCACACATACCCTGGCGCCCGGCTATGTGTGGGTGCGTGTCACCGGCTCGGTCACCGTCAACAATCAACTCTACTACCGCATCGAAAAGGGTTCTTATCTATCGGCCGCCGTGCTGACGTTTCCCAAGCCCTCGCGTTTTGAAGGCGTGGTCAACCCAACCGGTTTTCCGTTTGGATGGGTGCTGGCCAACACTTCCCTCTCGGCGGCGGCCGGGAGCAAGCCGACTAAAACGGCGCCTTCGGTTTTGCGCTATCAGATAGTCCATATCTACGAGGAGCAAAAAGTAGAAAATCAGGTGTGGTATCGCATCGGTGAGGATCAGTGGATCGAGCAGAAACAGTTGGGCGTGGTGCGTCCCAGCCCGCGCCCGGAAAAAATCGCGCCTGACGACCAGTGGATTGAAGTCAATCTCTCTGAGCAAACCCTGATGGCTTACGAAGGCGACCGGATGGTATATGCCACGCTCATCTCGTCGGGCCTGCCCCGCTGGAGCACGATCAAGGGGCTGTTTCGCGTGTGGGCCAAAGTTCGCTACGGTGTGATGCACGGCGCCGAGGGCCGGCCGGATTATTATTATCTCGAAGCGGTGCCATGGACGATGTATTTTCACGGCGATTTTGCCGTTCACGGCGCGTACTGGCATGACCGCTTTGGTTACCAGCACAGCCATGGTTGCGTCAATGTCCCCCCGCTGGCAGCGAAATGGCTTTTTGAATGGGCTAACCCACCCTTGCCAGAAAACCGTAACATCATGTACACCCGACCGCCAACGCCGGGCGTGTGGGTCTGGGTGCATGATTGATGAGTGTAAGCAATATGATTGAGAGGTATTATGACAACATCCACGCTCCGTATCGAACCTGTCCATACCTTGAAGGACCTGCGCAAGTTTGTAGATTTTATGTGGTTTATCTACAAGGATGACCCGCTGTGGGTGCCGCCGATCTTTGAGGCGCGGGTGGCGCGGCTCGACCCGGCGCGCAATCCCATGCTCCAGCACGGCGAATTGCAAGCCTTTATCGCCTGGCGCGGTCGGGATATGGTCGGCACTGTGGCCGGCGCGATAGATTACAATCTGAAGCAGGTCATCCCCGATCCCTTTGCGGCATTTGGCTTTTTTGAATGTGTCAATGATTATGCTGTGGCCGAAGCTTTGTTGAACGCTGTGGTCGAGTGGGCGCGGAGCAAGGGACAGGTGCGGGTGCGCGGCCCTTACAACCCCACGCAAAATGACGAGCAGGGTTTTTTGATCGAGGGCCGCGACCGCCTGCCGGTCATCATGACCGGCCACAACCCACCGTACTATCCCGAATTCGTCGAACGCTTTGGCTTCAAAAAGTGGGGGCCAGATGAATTGTGTTATCAGGTCTCCATCGAAGGGCTGAAACCCGACCTGAGCAATTTGCCGCCCAAACTGGGTCGGGCGATTGAAATCGTGCGCAAGCGCACACGCGCCAGGGTGCGACCGGCGCGGATAGAAGATTGGGACGCTGAGGTCGAGCGCGCGCGGCAGGTCTATAACCGCGCCCTTTCGACCCTGGCCGATTTCATCCCGTTGGATGAAGCCGAGTTCCGTCGTCAGGCCGAGTTGCTGCGCCCGGTGATTGATCCTGAACTGACGCTGTTTGTCGAGATAGATGACAAGACGGTCGGGTGGGCTTTGGGTTTGCCCAATATCTTTGAAGCCTTACAGCATGCCAATGGTTTGCGCCGACCATGGGATTATTTGCGGTTTATGCGCGACCGGCGACATATTCGCTGCCTCAGTTTCAAGATTGTCGCGCTCGATCCGGATTATTGGGGGCGGGGTCTGGATACGCTGATGTATGCCGAGATGGCGCGGCAAATGGTGAAACGAGGCTTTACCTGGATGGATTTATCGTTGACGGGCGAAGATAACCCGCAAACCAACAAACTGGCTCGCGTCATCGGGGCGACGCCGTATAAACGCTACCGGATTTACCAGTTAGAAATAAGCCCCTAGCGGTTCCAAAATCCTTATTTCCAAGAGCCTGGCCGAGCCAGAACTAAAACCACAAAGGACACCAGGTACACAAAGGTTTACTTCGTGTCCTTTGTGTCACCTGCCCCCGCCGTAAGCAGGGGGTTCGTGGTAAAATGTCTTGGCCGAAAAAGATTCGATTGATAAGGTACTAATGCTTCCGCAACCGCAGGAGGCCAGGTGCACCAGGAGTTACAGAGAAGAAGGTACGCATGAAGTTCAGACACTGGGTCATGTTCATTGTGTTGAATATCGTCATTTCGGCGGCCACGGCCTGGACGCTGTTGAGCTATTGGGAGCGCACCCACCCGGCGCGCCTGTGCGAGCCGACCCTGCAACCGGTGGCCCTGGTCACGCCGGGCGTGACGCCCTCGGCCACGCGGCCGCCTCCTACGGCCACCTTGTTGCCCAGTTCAACCATCTATATCGTCCAGCGCGGCGATACGTTGCTGGCCATCTCGCGCCGCTTCAATGTGCCGCTGGCGGACCTTTTGGCGGCCAATCAGCTCACGGTTGACTCGATTTTGCAGGTGGGGCAGACCATCCGCATCCCCACCGGCGCGTCACCGCTCTTGACACCGACGGCGTCGCCTGCGCCCTCGCTCACCTCACCTTCGTCTGAATTGGTGCCACCGACCACTCCCACGCTGATTGAAATCCGGCAGGTCATCGCGCGCGGTGACCCCACGCGCGAGGCGGTCGTCATTGCCAATTTGGGGCGGCAGGTCAATTTACGCGGCTGGCGGCTTTTGGATAACGAGGGGTATGTCTATACGTTTCCCGACCTCACCTTGTGGCCCGGCGGGACGATTACGGTGCATACCGGCAGCGGCCCGGACTCGGTGAGCGAGCTGTACTGGAAACGTATCGCGCCGATGTGGGCAGAACCGGGGGATGTGGTGACCCTGACCGATGCCGACGGCAACGTGGTGGCGCGTTACCAGCTACCGTGAGATAACAGGCCTCGCTCATCCGTGGTCGGTCGGCGGCGGCGCCTCGTCCTCGCCCTTCAAACCCTTGCGGAATTCGCGGATGCCCTGCCCTAATTCTTTGCCGAGATTGGTCAATCGTCCCGGCCCGAACAAGAGCAAGATAACCGCCAGGATGATGAACAGTTCAAGTGGCCCCAACCTAAACATACCCCCCTCCTATGAAAAAACGTAACGGCTCAGCCTGCCATTGCGAGAGCGTCTTTCAAGGATTTTGGAACCGCCCCCCCGGCCTGCGGCGGGGGCAGGCGACGCCAAGAACGCCAAGTTTTATATTGAAATTCTTTGCGTCCTTCGCGTCTTTGCGGTGAAAAACGCATTCTCGATAATGTCTATTATACCACCAATGCCATTACATTCCGTATCAATCCTGACCGGCGGGCGCGCCGGAGGGCGCTGCCGGCAAAGCGAGCGCGAAACGTGGCTTCATCCATCGCCGTTATTTCAGCCGGATCGAGTGCCACCCAATCGGGATTACCCCTGACGTTCAGCGAGGGCCTGGCCCGGCGATTCCAGGGACAGACCTCCTGGCACACATCACAGCCAAAGACCCAATTCCCCATCTTTTTTCTCAGTTCGACCGGGATTTCATCCCGTGATTCAATGGTGAGATAGGAAAGGCACCGTCTGGCATCCAAGGTGCGGTCGGGCAGGATGCATTGAGTGGGACAGGCCTGGAGGCAGCGGGTACATGTACCGCAGCGATCCGAGACGAACGGCGCATCAGGAGCAAGCGCCAGGTCCACCACCAGTTCGCCCAGCACCAGCCACGAGCCCAGGCGTGGATGGATGAGCATGGCGTTTTTGCCAATCCAGCCCAACCCGGCCCGCACCGCCCATTCGCGCTCCAGCACCGCGCCGGTATCCACGCAAATTCTGGCCGTCGGGTTTCCTGGAAATTCCGCTTCTATCCAGGCGGCCAGTTGTTCGAGTTTGTCCGTCATCACCCGATGATAGTCTGGCCCCCAGGCGTAGCGAGCAACCCGGCCGGTCCGTCCGGCGGGCAGGTGAACGGGAGGAGGAGCGTAATAATTCATTGCCACGACAATGACCGACTGCGCGGCGGGCCACCAGGCGCGCAAGTCGGCGCGGCGGGCGATGGCGTCCGGGCGCGCCAGATAATCCATGCCCGCATGGTAACCATGCGCCAACCACTCGACATAGCGGGCGTGGGTCTGGGCCGGGCCGGCCGCCGCAATGCCGCATAAATCAAAGCCCAGTTCGCAGGCATATTGCTTTAGCCGGTCCGGGGGTAACGGGCTCATAGAGTCGCCCCGCATCACATTTCATCGCAAATAGGGCTTCAGGAATTGGCCCGTGTACGAGGCCTTGACTTTGATAATGTCTTCCGGTGTGCCTTCGGCCACGATTTCGCCGCCGGCCACGGTGCCTTCGGGCCCCAGGTCAATCACCCAATCGGCGACCTTGATAATATCGGGGTGATGTTCGATGATGACCACCGTGTTGCCGGCGTCCACCAGCCGGTTGAGGACGTCAATCAATTTGTGAACGTCCGCCGCATGAAGCCCCACGGAGGGTTCATCCAGCACATACAGTGTTTGTCCTGTGCTGCGCCGCGAGAGTTCCTTGCTCAGTTTGACCCGCTGCGCCTCGCCGCCGGACAGGGTCGTGGCCGGTTGCCCCAGCGTGATATAGCCCAGACCGACCTCTGCAAGCGTTTTGAGCTTACGTTTGATTTTGGGGATATGGGCAAAGAACTCGATGGCTTCATCCACGGTCATGGCCAGCACTTGAGCAATGTTTTTGCCTTTGTAATGCACTTGCAACGTTTCACGGTTATAGCGACTGCCGTGACATACGTCGCAGGTGATAAACACATCGGGCAAGAATTGCATCTCGACCTGGATCTGTCCCTGTCCCTCACAGGCTTCGCAGCGGCCGCCGCGCACATTGAAACTGAAACGGCCCGGTCCATAGCCGCGCACTTTGCTTTCGGGCAGGCTGGCGAACAGGTCGCGGATGTCGCCGAAAAAGCCGGTGTAGGTGGCGGGATTCGAGCGGGGCGTGCGGCCAATCGGCGATTGGTCAATATCAATCACCTTGTCCAGATGTTCGACCCCTTCGAGGGTCTGATGGGCGCCGGCGCGTTCCTTGCTGTGGTACAACAATTGCGCCAGCCGCTTGTAGAGCACCTCGATTACCAGCGTAGATTTGCCTGAGCCCGAGACGCCGGTGACGCAGACAAATTTGCCCAGCGGGATGCGCACGTCAATGTTTTTCAGATTGTTTTCTGCTGCGCCGCGAATGACCAGCTCATGGCCGTTGCCGGGACGGCGTTGTTTGGGGAGTGGAATCTTTTTGCGCCCACTCAGGTAGGCGCCGGTGAGCGATTTTTTATCTTTGTACAGTCGAGCGACCGGGCCTTCAAAGATGACCTCGCCGCCATGGACGCCGGCCGCCGGCCCCAGGTCAATCACCCAATCGGCGGCCTGGATGGTATCGTGGTCATGTTCGACGACCAGCAGGGTATTGCCCAGATCGCGCATGGCCTGTAATGTCTTGATCAGCCGCGCCTGGTCGCGCTGGTGCAAACCAATGCTGGGTTCATCCAGCACATACAGCACACCCATCAACTGGCTGCCGATCTGGGTCGCCAGCCGGATGCGTTGCGCTTCGCCGCCAGAAAGCGTTGCCGCGCTGCGGTCGAGCGTCAGATAATCCAGCCCCACATCCACCATAAATTGCAACCGCGCCGTAATCTCTTTGAGCACCTGATGAGCGATCTTCATCTGCCGCCCGGTCAGGCCCCCGGCCGAAGAAGGGGAACGCTGGTAGTCGGTGGTCGGTGAGCGGTGGTTAGCCGAATTGGAAATGTGTTTGATCCACGCCAGCGTCTGGCTGACCGGCATGGCCGTGACCTCGATGATATTCTTGCCGCCGACCGTCACGGCCAGGGCTTCGGGACGCAGGCGTTTGCCGCCGCAGGTTTCACAGGGCCGGCCCGACATAAAACTTTCGATCCAGGCCCGCATGCTATCCGAGGTTGTTTCCTGATAGCGTCGCCGCAGATTGGGAATCACGCCTTCAAAAGTGGTATCGAACGAACTCCGGCGGCCATCGCGTCCCTGATATTCCATGTGAATTTTTTCATCGCCGGTGCCGTACAGGATAATATCGAGGATGGCCGGGTTCAATTGTCGCACCGGCACATCCATGGGAAAGTTGTAATGCTCGGCCAGCGAACGCAACATCTGGCCGTAATAACCATATTCGCTGGTGGCGGCCGGTCCCCAGGCGGCCACCGCGCCGTCTTCCAGGCTGAGGTCGCGGTTGCTGATGATCAGGTCCGGATCGAAATCCAGGCGTATTCCCAAACCCTGGCAGGCCGGGCACGCTCCATGCGGCGTGTTGAAGCTGAACGTGCGCGGCTCGAATTCCGGCAAATTGATGCCACATTCGGCGCAGGCGAAACGCTCCGAGTAACTCAGGTCACGCGGCGGGTCATGCGAAAGGTCATGGATGATGACCGCGCCGTCGCCCAATTTGAGCGCGGTCTCGATGGAATCGGCCAGACGGGAGCGAAACTCGGCACGTTGAACGTTCAACGTGGCACCTTCAACGTCGGCGGGAAGCACCAGCCGGTCTACCACCGCCTCGATGGTGTGATTCTTGTAGCGGTCGAGTTCGACTTCTTCGTTTACATCGTAGAGGAGGCCATCCACGCGCACGCGCACAAAGCCGGCTTTGCGCACATCTTCAAACACCTGTTGATGGTGGCCCTTGCGGGCTTTGACCAGCGGCGCCAGCACTTGCAGGCGTGTGCCGGGCGGCAGGTTCAGCACCGCGTCCACGATTTGCTCGGACGTTTGTTGTTGCACCTCGCGCCCGCAGTTGGGGCAATGGGGCGTGCCTACTCGCGCATAGAGCAGGCGCAGATAATCATAGATTTCGGTCACCGTCCCCACCGTCGAACGCGGGTTACGGCTGGTGCTGCGCTGGTCAATGCTGACGGCCGGGCTGAGGCCTTCGATCTGGTCCACGTCGGGCTTTTCCATCTGGCCCAAAAATTGCCGCGCATAGGCCGAAAGCGACTCGACGTAGCGCCGCTGCCCATCGGCAAAGATGGTATCGAACGCCAGCGATGATTTGCCCGAGCCGGATAGACCGGTGATGACCACCAGTTTATCCCGGGGGATTTCGACCGTGATATTTTTCAGATTGTGTTCGCGCGCGCCGCGCACGATGATTTTGTCTTGGGGCATAGATGACCCGCCTGGAAAAGTGTCAAACGGACATTATACCACGCCTGGGCACATTCTGAGGCTAAACTCGTCTGTCTTGTCAGGGTGGGCGTGCTGGAAGGCGAGGGCAAAGACCTGTCATTGCGAGCGCCCGCCAGGGCGCGAAGCAATCTCCACCGTTGAGGGGGATGGCTTTGTCGGCCCACTGCGCGGGCCTCCTCGCCATGACAGGCCGGGTGGTTACTTTTTGACTACCGTCACGGTTTGCCTATCGGCAGGCGCACGTAAAAGCAACTGCCGGGGCAACGCTGCTCATCATATCCTTCGCTTTCGACCCAAATCTGGCCGCCGTGCGCCAGGACGATGCCCCGCGCAATCGCCAACCCCAGCCCAGGGCCGCCTCCTTTGAACTTGGTTTTGCCAGAGGAGTGAACGGCCACCTCGCCCGTCTGGTAAAACTTTTCAAAGATGAGCCGGTGATGGGCCGGGTCAATGCCGATGCCGGTATCGCGGACGACAATCTCGACCCCCTCCGCTCCCCGCTCTACGTCCAACGCTCCCCGCTCCACCACCCGCCCGGTCACGGTAATCGAGCCGCCATCGGGCGTGTACTTGATGGCATTGATGATGAGGTGATAGAAAACTTTGAAGAGCAAATCGGGGTCGGCCCGAATCAGCGGCAGGTCGCTGAGGCCGCTCACGGTCAACGTCAACCGACGTTCATGCAAGGCCGGCGCAAATTCCATCTGGACCCGACCTATGACTTCGGCCAGCGCCATACGCTCCTGGCGGATAGACAGGGTCTGGCTATCAATCCGGGTCACATCCAGCATGCTGTTGACAATATCCTGCAAGCGACCGGCGCCGGTCACAATCCCTTCCAGGAGAGAGCGAGACTGGAGGTTATCCGCCAGTGCGGGTATGGTCTCCAGCACCTGAGTATAGCCTTTGATGATGGTCAAAGGCGTGCGTAACTCGTGGGCCGCTACATTGATAAAGTCGGCTTTGGTTTTGTCCAATCGTTCCAGGGTTTGATAGGCTTCGCTCAATTCCTGATACAGGCGAGCGTTCTCCAGGGCCACCGCCGCCTGGCCGGCAAAGGCCGTGGCGAGCGTGGCATCGTCCTGGCTAAAAGCAGCCGCTTCACGGCGCGTCATGGAAAGCATGCCGATGGTCTTGTTTTGCGTCGCCAGCGGCACGCCCATCCAGGAGAGGTTCAGCGGCAACCATTCCACCTGTCGCCAGCCGGACGAGCGCGTGACATCATCTACCAAAAGCGGTTGGCCAGAAGCGGCCATTTGCCGAAAGACATCGCCTTCGCGAATTGGCACCACGAGTTCTCGAGCGCGTTCATCATCGGGAAAGCCGCGTTGCGCCACGATACGCATCACGTCGCCGTACTGCAACATCAAGGAACAGCGTTCATAAGGCACCACCCGCGCCAGTTGTTCCAGGATGCGGCCCGGCACCTGGCGCATATCCAGGCTGCCCGAAAGTTCGCGGCCGGCCTGCGCCAGCGATTCGGCCAGACTGCGGCGATGCTGCTCGGATTGATACAACTGCGCGTTGCGGATGACGATGGTGATTTGGTCGGCCAGTGATTGCAATACGGTCTGGTCCTCCGGGCCAAAGGCGGCCGGTTGATCGCTCAAAATATCCAGCACGCCCATGACTTGGTCGCCTATCTTCAAGGGCAAGGCGAGTTCCGAACGCGCTTCCGACAGGCCTTCAATGGCCAGGTAATCCGGTGTCTCGGCAACATTATCCACCGAGCGATACAGGCCGCTCCGATAAACACTTCCGATGATCCCGCCGGTCGCCAGAGGAATCTGCAATTCCTGTTCCGGCAACAGCGTGCCGACCAGGAAGCGGCTGATCTCCTCGTGCAGTTCGGCGGCGAAGGGCATGGACTCGATGATCTTCATGGCAGGCTCTCCTCAGATGCTCGCGAACAGGCAGAACCGCCGGTCTGTGGAGGCAGACCGGCGAGGTGTTCGGCGGTGAGAGTTTTGCGGTCAGTCCGCTCCGAAGCCCATAGTGGTGTAGTACGCCAGGTTCGGCTGGCGCACGTCGGCGCGCCCAATCTGTGCCACCACCGGCACTGAAGATCGCAGCCGCAGGGCGTACTGGCCGAAGGGAACCTGGAAACCGCGGTCACCCACGGGTTTGTCCATGCGGAAACAGGTGACGCGCCGCGCCGGGGCAAGAAGTTTGATGCCCGTTTCTGGCTCGCGATCCGAGAAGTACACGTCCATCTCGATATGCGCGTCCTCGTCGCCCGTGTTGAGGACGATCAGGGACTCATGGCCCTCGAGGGGCAGATCATCCGCACCGGCCGGCGGCAGGTCGCCGTCGGGGAAGGAATATCCAGGTTGTGCGTCCGTCTCCAGCGCTCATATCGGTCTCCTTGGTTCGCTGTTCAGGGCAATCTACGCCCACTCCGCCGCGATCGCTTTGGCGGTGGTGAATCGTGCGCCGCGCGCCTGCAGTCTGTCCACGAGAATTGTGAACTGCTCCAGCGCGTAGTCACCGCAGTTCTCCACCAGGAAGTAGTCGGGCTCCACCGCGCCCTCGCCGTAGTGCAGGCGGGTGGGCATGGGCATGAACTCCCACGGGTGGAAGTAGAAGCAGAGCACCACCGGCAGCCCGCGTTCGGCCACGTAACCGATGAAATTGTCAATATGCACCATGAGCGCGTCGGCGCTCTTTGTACGGAACAGTGGCCACTGGTCGCGATCCCGGTGGTACTCGTCGGTGCTGTCCACGGTCATGTCGCAGAAGTTGGGGATCTCGATGAGCTTCGAATCCCCGGTCTGGGTCCAGTCCTCGCGGCTGGGGTGATACGGGACAAGCTGCTTCTCGTAGAAGTAGAGCGGGTACGAGGCGTCGGCCACGTAGCCCAGGTCTTCCAGAGCATTGCAGACGGCGGTACTGCCCCACAGTCGCGGTGCGCGGAAGGACACCGGCTGC
>FWPV01015202.1_pt1 | contig 11115 bp, 8 predicted proteins | sample 2228371 | NCBI WGS metagenome assembly FWPV01 (sample SAMEA103939776, study PRJEB20133) | metagenome | reverse complement strand
TAGCCGCCAAACCAGATGGCAAATCCAGCATCTGGGGAGATAAAGAGAACGCGTCGAAGGGCTGTTGACGGAACGCTGCCACATTTTGGGCAATGAAACCCAAACGCGCCCCTAAAATTCCCGCCAGCAAGGCGTAAAAAATCAGGGTGCTGATCCGATCTACTTCCATTCCCTGCCGGCGGGCAAATGCCTCAGTGCGATTTAGCCCGATCCAGATTCCCACTAGCAGAATCAAACCCGGAACCTGAACAGCCAGCGGCCCAACATTCAAAACCGGCAGCATCAGCGCGCCTCCCCCAACAATTTTTCTACCTCAATCCTCAGTAATGCCTCGTTCAACGGCCCGCCGTAAATCACTTTGCGAATTTTGCCACCCCGATCAATAAAAAAAGTAGTCGGCAAAGCCTGAACCTGATAGAGACGGGAAGCCGAATTGTCATTATCGAATAAAATTGGAAATTTAACCCCTCGCTCTGCCACAAACTGGCGGGCGGCTGCGGCATCATCTTGATAGGTTGCATTCACTCCGATGATCACGAGGCAATGTTCGTTATACCCCTCATATACCTCTTGAAAAGCGGGCATCTCCGCCCGGCAGGGTGGACACCACGATGCCCAAAAGTTGAGAATAATGACCGAACCCTTGAAATCCTTGAGGGCGATCATCTGATTTTGTTCGTTGGGCAAGGTCAAATTTGGTGCATCAAACCCCACTCGGGGCAGAGCCCGCCCGGCGTTCGATTCAGCCGGCGAGAAAAGGCCTGTCAAGAGAATAATCACCAGAGAAAATCCAGTTAGAACTTGAAAAAACCACTTTCTCTCGTGCAACCAGATTAACATGGTGTAATGGTAAGAGGGAGTATTCTGGCTGTCAAGACAATTTTACAAGGTATCTGGTTAAAATATGATTGGGGGCAAAGAAATTACTTGACTAAATAGACACAATTAGATAGAATATAGATACCCCACCCCCCACGGGGAGGGTTCACGCGAAAGGATGTGGCTGATGAAACACAAAACCGTTCTCAATCGTTTGAAAACCGCTGAGGGACATTTGCGCGGTATCCAAAGGATGGTTGAAGAGGATGCCTACTGTATTGACATCATCCGTCAGATACAGGCGGTGCAATCGGCCTTGAACAAAGTCAGTTCAATCCTGCTGGAAAACCACCTTAACACCTGCCTGATTACCGCCGTACGAGGTGAGGACCCTCAGGAAAGAGAACGTGTCCTGCGCGAAATCGTAGATGTTTATGAAGCCATGTCCAAAGTTTAATCCACTCTCACACGGAGGAATCACATGAATACGGTAACCTACTCAGTTCCAGGCATGCATTGCCACCATTGCGTTCATACCATTGAAATGGAAGTCAGTGAACTGGAAGGGGTGCAGTCCGTTCAGGCTGACCTGAGCACCAGACAGGTCGTCATTACTTATGAGCCACCTGCCAACCCGGAAAAGATTGAGACCCTTCTGGCAGAAATTAATTACCCGGTACAAAAATAACCATGAGCGAGACTAGGCAAGTTGTCCTGCCGGTGACCGGCATGACCTGTGCAAATTGTGTGGCGACCATTGAACGCAATCTCAAAAAACAAAGCGGCGTTCAATCGGTAGCCGTTAACCTGTCTTCCGAACGAGCGGTGGTGGAATTTGACCCCGCTCTGGTAGGATTGGACGATCTTATCAAACGCGTTCAACGGGCGGGCTATGGGGTAGCCGCCGGTCAGGCCAGTTTTGCAGTACGCGGCATGAGCGATGACAACGACGCCCGGCGGCTGGAAAAAGCCCTCAGCCGGCTGGATGGCGTCCTTAAGGTTCAAGTCAATTACGCAGCCGAGAGCGTTCAGGTGGAATATATCCCCACCCTTGTTAATCAGGCTGAAATTCGCAAATCCATCCAATCCGCTGGATTTAGCACCATTGAAAAGGACGCCTCTTTTCACGATGCCGAAGGTGAAGCCCGGGCAGCAGAGATTCGTCATCAACGACGCTTATTAATCACCGGCATCGTCTTCACGTTGCCTCTCTTTCTTCTTTCGATGGGGCGTGACTTTGGCCTCCTCCCGATGGAATGGAAACACGCCCCGTGGCTCAACTGGCTCTTGTTTGTACTGGCAACACCGGTTCAGTTTTACGTCGGTGGTCAGTATTACCGCAATGCTTACCATGCCCTTCGCAATGGTTCGGCCAACATGGATGTCTTGATCGCCATGGGTACCTCAGCGGCTTATTTTTACTCCATTGCCATTCTGCTGGGTTGGGTCAACGACCATGTTTACTTCGAAACAGCGGCGGTGATCATCACGCTGGTACGGCTGGGTAAGTTCTTAGAAGCACGCGCCAAAGGCAGAACCAGTGAAGCCATTAAAAAATTGATGGGTCTGCAAGCCCGCACTGCCCGCGTTTGGCGCAACGGTCAGGAAATGGAAATCCCGGTTGAGGAAGTGACCATCGGCGATGTGGTTTTGGTGCGCCCCGGCGAGAAAATCCCGGTGGACGGCGTCATCATCGAGGGGCATACCAGCGTAGATGAGGCAATGCTCACCGGCGAGTCAATGCCGGTGGAAAAACGCGCCGGCGATACCGTCATCGGAGCGACTCTCAACCTGTATGGCTTCATCCGCTTTGAGGCAACCCGGGTTGGCAAAGAAACCGCACTGGCCCAAATCATCCGGCTGGTGGAAGAAGCCCAGGGCAGCAAAGCCCCCATCCAAAAACTGGTTGACCAAGTCTCAGCGATCTTCGTCCCGGTTGTGATTGCCATTGCTGTGGTCACCTTTTTGGTGTGGTATTTTCTCATCCCCCTTCCGGACACAGCCCAAACAGGGCTTTTTACCCGCGCGATGGTGAACATGGTGGCGGTACTGGTCATTGCCTGCCCCTGTGCGCTTGGTCTGGCAACCCCCACGGCTGTGATGGTTGCCACAGGGCGAGGGGCAGAAACAGGTGTCTTGATCCGCAATAGCGAGGCTCTGGAAAGGGCAGCGAAGGTTACCCGAGTGGTACTGGATAAGACCGGAACAGTGACTCGCGGTCAGCCGGGGGTAACCGATCTCATTCCGATACCCTCCCATCAGGCTGAATTTCGTCCAGAAGACTGGGAATGGCTTCGCCTGGCTGCCAGCGCTGAACAGGTCAGTGAACATCCGCTTGCTCAGGCTATCGTTGCCGAAGCCGGTAACCGTGAACTGAAACTGGCCCAGCCCCAGTCTTTTCAGGCGGTCAGCGGACACGGTATTCAAGCCGAAGTGGATGGTCATCAGGTATGGGTTGGCAGCCCACGCTGGGAAGTATTCCAAAACATTTCCCTGAACGGCGTCCAACCACTGATCAACGAACTGGAAAGTTCCGCAAAAACTGTCATTCTGGTTAGCGTAGATGGCAAGCCCCACGGGATCATTGGCATCGCCGATAGAATAAAAGAAGGTTCCAAAGAGGCCGTAGAAGATTTTCACCGCCTTGGTTTGAAAGTCACCCTTTTGACCGGGGATAACCGCCGCACCGCCGAAGCGATTGCGGCACAGGTTGGGGTAGACGACGTTCGCGCTGAGATCTTACCGGAGGGCAAAGCTCAGCAAGTCAAAGAACTCCAAAACGGCGGTGATGTGGTCGCCATGATCGGCGATGGAATTAATGATGCACCGGCGCTGGCTCAGGCGGATGTGGGTATCGCTATTGGCACCGGTACCGACATCGCAATGGCAGCCGCACCGATTACATTGATAAGCGGGGACTTGCGCGCTGCCGTGCGGGCTATCCGTCTTGCGCGGCGAACCTTGAGAACCATCAAGCAAAACCTTTTCTGGGCTTTCTTTTATAACACCATTCTCATTCCCGCCGCCGCGGCTGGTCTTCTGAACCCGATGTTAGCCGCGGGTGCAATGGCCTTCAGCAGCGTTTTTGTGGTCAGCAACAGTTTGAGATTAAGAAAGGTGCGTTTGGATTAGTCAATTATTTGCCAGAATTTGCTACCGAAAATGCACAGAAATCCCTTTCAGGGGTTGAATCTGTGCATTTTTTTGTATCTATCCGAAAACCTGAGCCATCTAAACAATAAAATGGTAGAATTTCAAGTCAGCACTTATTTTCACAATCTTTGACTTTTCAAGAATGGAAGGATTATCCCATGGCACCACTCACTCCAGATTTTGAAGAAAAAGCAATCAATACCATTCGCTTCCTCTCAGCGGACGGAGTCCAGAAAGCCAATTCCGGCCACCCCGGTTTACCGATGGGTGCCGCGGTTTTGGCGTATGTGATCTGGACCCGCTTTCTCAAACATCACCCGGCCAATCCAGCCTGGCCAGACCGGGATCGTTTCATTCTCTCAGGCGGTCATGGCTCAATGCTGCTCTATTCTTTGCTGCACCTGACCGGTTATGATCTCTCACTGGAAGAAGTAAAAAACTTCCGTCAGTGGGGCAGCCGCACTCCCGGCCATCCCGAATACGGACTGACCCCCGGTGTAGAAACCACTACCGGTCCGTTAGGTCAGGGCTTTGCTAACGGGGTGGGCATGGCTATCGCAGAAGCGCATCTTGCTGCTCAATTCAACCGCCCCGGTTTTGATATGATCAATCATTACGTCTATGCGATTGTTACCGACGGCGATTTAATGGAAGGGGTGGCTTCCGAAGCCGCTTCTCTGGCTGGTCATCTCAAATTGGGTAAATTGATTTATCTTTATGATGACAACCGCATTTCAATTGACGGTTCCACTGATCTGGCTTTCACCGAAGACCGGGCGAAACGATTTGAGGCTTATGGCTGGCAGGTGATCCGCAATGTGGACGGTCTTTCTGTACGGGAGGTGGAGGCAGCCATCCGTAAAGCACGCAAAGACCCCCGCCCCTCTTTGATCGTCTGCCGAACCCACATCGGCTATGGTTTGCCCACCCGTCAGGATACGGCCAAAGCCCACGGCGAACCACCCGGAGAGGAAGAATTGCGCGCTGCCAAACAAAAATTAGGCTGGCCGCTTGAACCTGATTTTTATATCCCCGAGGATGTCCTTCAATTCTTCCGTTCCGCGCTGAAAAACGGGCAGCGGGCAGAACGCAAGTGGCAGCGGCTCTTCAAGGCCTACCAACAGGCTTACCCCGAACTGGCTGCTGAATTGAAACGCCGACTGGCAGGTGAATTACCACAAGGTTGGGATCAGAATTTGCCCGAATTTCCCGCTGACCCCAAAGGGATTGCAACCCGGGCCGCCTCCGGCAAGGTAATTAATGCTTTGGCTGAACGTCTGCCCGAGTTGATCGGCGGCTCCGCCGACTTGACCCCCTCAAACAACACATGGATCAACAACAGTACTTCTTTCCAGGCCGAAAATCGTCTCGGGCGTAATTTCCATTTCGGGGTACGTGAACACGGCATGGGCGCAATCGTCAACGGGATGACTTTGCACGGCGGGGTTATCCCTTATTGTGGTACTTTTCTGGTGTTTTCGGATTACATGCGCCCGGCTGTGCGTATCTCAGCCCTCTCTCATATTCCATCCTTGTGGGTCTACACGCATGACAGCATCGGACTGGGAGAAGACGGCCCCACCCATCAGCCGGTTGAGCATCTGGCAGCCCTACGGGCCATTCCGAATCTGGTGGTCATCCGACCGGCGGATGCCAACGAAGTACGGGAGGCATGGATTGCAGCCATCCGCAACCGGCACCAACCCACTGCCTTTGCGTTGACCCGTCAGGCTGTACCGGTGCTGGATCGCTCCACTTTTGCCCCGGCCAGCGGCTTGCATCGCGGGGCGTATGTTTTAGCCGATCTGGGCGGAGCCAAACCACAAATCATTCTGATGGCTTCCGGCTCAGAGGTCGCATTGATTGTCGAAGCCGGTTACAGCCTTGCAGCCGAAGGGTACAACGTTCGACTGGTATCCTTCCCATCATGGGAATTGTTCGAGCAACAGGATCAATCCTACCGCGACGAAGTGCTACCACCCTCCATCAAGCGCAGGCTGGCTGTCGAAGCCGGCGTGGCTCAGGGCTGGCATCGCTATGTCGGCGATCAGGGACGCATCATCAGCATCGAACGCTTCGGCGCCTCGGCCCCATACAAAAAAATCTATGAGGAATTTGGCTTGACCGCTGCCAATATTCTGAACGAAGCCCATAACCTGCTTGGCATCAGCAACTTATAGGAGAACAATCTCATGCGTGTGGCTATATCTTGTGATCATGCAGGCTTTTTATTGAAGGATGAGATCATCTCAGCAGTACGGGCTGCCGGTCACGAAGTACTCGATCTCGGCACAAACTCCACCGAAGCCGTAGATTACCCCGACTTCACCCGCAAGGCTTGCCAGGCTGTGTTGGATGGTCAGGCTCAGCGTGCTATCGTGATCTGCGGCTCTGGTGTCGGGGCCAGTATTGCAGCCAACAAGTTCAAGGGCATCTACGCGGGTTTATGCCATGATACCTACTCGGCTCATCAAGGGGTAGAGCATGATAACATGAATGTCCTCTGTGTCGGCTCCCGCATCATTGGGGCTGAGCTGGCCAAAGAAATTGTGCGCGCATTTTTAGCGGCTACTTTCAGCGGCGAGGAACGCCACGTCCGCCGTTTTGGAAAAGTGCAGAGCATTGAACGAGAAAATTGAGAGGTAAGCCATGAACCGCATCCACAAACTTCACCAACTCGGTCAATCCCTGTGGTATGACAATATCCAGCGCTCATTGCTAGAAAACGGTCAATTGGCAAAATTGATCGAGCAGGGTCTCATCCGCGGTGTCACGTCGAACCCAACCATATTCCATAATGCAATCGCACGCTCAAACGATTATGACGCCGCCCTGAAACCGATGGCCTGGTCGGGCTGGAACGCTGAGCAGATTTTCACTCAACTGGCCATAGAGGATATTCAAGCCGCAGCCGACCTCTTCCTTCCTCTTTACGAAACAACCAATGCCGCCGACGGCTACGTGAGTTTGGAGGTCAATCCCCTGCTGGCTAACGATACGGACGGCACCGTTGCCGAAGCCAAACGCCTGTGGTCTCTGGTCAATCGCCCCAATTTGATGATCAAAATTCCCGCCACACCGGAGGGTATCCCGGCAATCCGGCAGGCGATCGCTTCCGGTATCAACGTCAATGTGACCCTGATATTTTCACTCATCCGTTACGCAGAAGTGATTGAGGCATACCTCTCCGGATTAGAAGAGCGTCTGGCGCAGGGATTGCCGATTGACCGAATTGCGTCGGTGGCATCCTTTTTTGTATCACGGGTGGACACAAAAGTAGATCAACGCCTGAACGAGATCATCAAGAAAGAAGAAAGCAATGCTCCCCTCGCCCAGTCCTTGCTTGGCAAGGCCGCCATTGCCAACGCCCGTCTGGCGTATGCACTCTTCCTTGAAAAATTTGCTGAAGAACGTTTTCTCACTTTAAAGCGAAAAGGTGCCCGCGTCCAGCGACCGCTGTGGGCATCTACCAGCACCAAAAACCCCGCCTACCGGGATGTGATCTATGTCGAAGAACTGATCGGCCCCGATACAGTCAACACAGTTCCCCCTCAAACGTTGGAAGCATTCCTTGATCATGGTGAGGCGCAGGTCAAACTGGGTGCCGATGTTGAAGAAGAAAAGAAAATTATCCGACAGCTGGCTGAATTAGGCATATCCATGGAGCAGGTGACCTACGAACTGGAAGTAGAAGGCGTGAGGGCATTTGCCGACGCGTTCACTGCCTTGCAGCAAGCCATTGAACAACGCCGCCTGGCTGCGTTGGAAGAGCTAGGCCCACTGCGCGATGCAATCCCCGCCGCTGTCGCGCGGCAGGAACAGGATCAGGTAATCCGCCGCATATTTGAGGTTGATCCAACTTTATGGACGGATGACCCCAAAGGGCAGGCTGAAATTCGCCAGCGCATGGGCTGGCTGCGCTCTCCTGAAAACAGCCGCTCATTAATCAAAGAATATCAACAACTGGCATTATCCTGCCGTATGGACGGATTGACCCATGCCCTGTTGCTGGGCATGGGCGGGTCATCGCTTGCCCCAGAGGTTTTACGCTTATCTTTTGGAGTCGGTCAACTCGGTGAACACGCCGCACTGGACCTGGCCATTCTGGACTCCACCGATCCACAGCAAGTGCTGGAAGCCGCCAGCCGTGCCCCCATTGAAAAAACGCTGTTTATCGTCTCGAGCAAGTCGGGAACGACCAGTGAAGTGAACGCCTTCCTCGATTACTTCTGGCATAAAGCCCAACAGGCACTGGGTGAAAAAGCACCGGCTCATTTCGTTGCCATTACCGATCCGGGCACTTCGTTGGAAAAACTAGCCCGTGAACGAGGCTTTCGCGCTACACTGCTGGGTGACCCACAGGTTGGCGGGCGTTATTCGGCCCTGACCCCCTTTGGGCTGTTTCCCGCCGCGTTGTTGGGGATAAATCTGGACACCCTGCTCCATCGCGCCACACAAATGATGAATCAATGTCTGCCGCACCTGCCTGCCGGACGTAATCCCGGCCTGGTGTTGGGTACAATTCTGGGTGAAGCGACTTTGGATGGCCGGGATAAATTGACCATTCTGGCCGAACCGCCTTTTGAATCATTTGGTTCTTGGTTGGAGCAGTTGTTAGCCGAGTCAACCGGTAAGGATGGAAAAGGCATCATTCCGGTTGACCTTGAGCCACCGGTATCTCTGGAACATTACGGAGATGACCGTTTGTTCGTCTACCTGCGCTCAACCGGCGCATGGGATGAGCGCGCATCTGCTCTGCGAAAGTCTGGTCAACCGGTTCTGGTATTTGATCTGAAGGATGGTTATGATTTAGGCGCGGAGTTTTACCGTTGGGAACTGGCAACCGCTGTTGCCAGTGCAATTTTGGGTATCAATGGATTTGATCAACCCGATGTGCAGGATAACAAAGACCGCACCAGCCAGAAGATTGCTCAATATCGGCGGACAGGTGTATTGGATGAAGGTCAACCGCACTGGCAAAATGATCAAGGCAAAGTGTTTGGAATTGAGATCGAAGAATTTGCCAGAGCCTCAAACCTGAAAGAGATTGTCAACCTTTTCCTCCGGCAGGCTCGCAGAGATGATTACATTGCCATTAATGCCTACCTGCCTCGCAATCCGCACACCCTTGAAGTGCTTCAAAAATTGCGTCAGAACATCCTTGAAAAGACCGGTTGTGCAACTACCCTCGGATTCGGGCCGCGTTTTCTGCACTCTACCGGCCAGCTGCATAAGGGCGGGCCGGATCGCGCTTTGTTCTTACAAATCACGCGGGAACCCGAGCAGGATGTGGATATTCCGGGACAGGGAATCTCCTTTGGCATACTGGAACGAGCTCAAGCGTTGGGAGATCTGGAAGCCTTGATGGCGAGGCAGCGTCGTGTTATCCGCGTTCACCTGACCGCCGGGCAAATCAAAGACCTATTTTGAACCGCGCCGCCGGGTAACACGAGCCAGAATCAGCAAAATCAGAATGACTGCTGGCAGCCAGGGACGTTCCAACACCCAAAACTTGGCTGCCAGCACCCCTCTTACCTGTTGAATAAGGATGTATTTTCTTCGCTCAACCTGAACCGCCTGCTGCCAGTCAAAATCAATCAGCCGTTCCAAAAAGCCCTGTTGCACACAGCCTTCAAGACTGAATATGGCAATTTCCTCCTTCAACAGGCCAGCAATGATTAAATCCCGGCTGAACTCTTGCCAGTTTAACGGGCGTGTATCCGCTACGCCCTCTAAGTCTACACCTCCGCCCGTGCTGCCAATCGCAATTTGACGGGCATCCTTGCCATAACTGAGCAGCATTGCATCGCCCCACGGCCGGCTAAAACTGGAATACAGCATTAAAATCTCACGGTCAACCGGCAAATCCAGAATCCCCAGCAACCGTTGTAAGAGCGAGGAACGCGCTCTTCGTTCTTCCATGATGAGCGGTAACTGATAGGCTTCAACTTCATAGCCGTCAGTATGAATTTGCTCAACGAGCATTTCATACATCTTGCGCGCCACTTGGATTTGCCTCTTGCGCTGTTTTATCGTCGAAATAACCAATCGCAAAGCCGGGAATACCCCTTTTTTCAGAGCAGATATCAATCGAAGATCAGGCTCAATGTCCAGCCCAATCCTTTCCCATCTCAAACCATGTTGATTGCTCCAATGTTTGAACTCATCGTAGCGCTGCCTGGCCAGCGGCGCATTATCCAGATTGAACCAGTATCCCTGCTCTTCAGGCAGCAACAACCATGCCGTTACAGGAATATCTGCCTCATTCAATTGACGTACAACCTGTGCTCGCTCGGTCGAAAAATCCCGTATCGCCAGCGCAACCCCTGCTTTCAGTTTTTGCAAGGTATTCACAATCTCTTGCTTTTGAAATAACTCCCTTAATTGGGCTGCATCCAGCTCACAAAAGAATGTCAGGCGTGGCGGCATGTGATGGATCTCCTGAAAAATCAGCCTTCTATGCGCAACTTCGCCAGCGCAATTGCTCCCAGCACCCCGGCTCGGCTGCCTAATGCCGGCGGAACAATGTACTCTTCAATTTTTTCCAGAATTTGGGATGCAAAGATGTACCGGTTGAGGTATTGCTGCACCTTGACCCGAATCATCGGGAAGAGATGGCTTTGCTGCATCACCCCTCCCCCCAGAATAATCCGCTGAGGTGAGACAACACAGATAAAGTCGTTCAGCGCCAGAGCAATGTACTCGGCTTCCAGTTCCCATATCGGATGGTAGGCCGGGACACTCTCAGCCGGTTTACCCAGCCGGGCCTGCAAAGCCGGTCCGCTGGCCAACCCCTCGAAACAATCGCCATGGAAGGGACAAATTCCCACAAATGGGTCTGCTTTCTGGTCATGCAGCAACCGGATATGCCCCATTTCAGGATGAACCAATCCATGATATGGTTCTCCGTTGATAATCAACCCGCCCCCAATTCCGGTTCCAATTGTAATGTAGATGTAATCCTTCAAACCTTTTGCAGCCCCCCATCGTCCTTCCCCTAAGGCTGCCGCATTAACATCTGTATCCAGGAAAACCGGAACCCCTGTTCCGTCCTGAAGAGTCTGAGAAATCGGGGTAAAAGACCAGCCCTTTTTGGGGGTAGTAGTAATTTTTCCAAAATTCGGCGAAGAAGGATTGAGGTCC
>FWPV01015201.1_pt1 | contig 11115 bp, 6 predicted proteins | sample 2228371 | NCBI WGS metagenome assembly FWPV01 (sample SAMEA103939776, study PRJEB20133) | metagenome | reverse complement strand
TTTGGATTTGCTTTAATTATGTACTTACAAATCTAGTCTTGCATATTTAGCATTGAGTTCAATAAACTCTCTGCGCGGGCCGACTTGGTCTCCCATAAGCATAGAGAAGAGATAGTCTGCTTCAGCAGCACTTTCTATACTAACCCTTTGCAGAGTTCTATTTTCAGGGTTCATAGTAGTATTCCATAATTGTTCAGGGTTCATTTCTCCTAAACCTTTATAACGTTGAACAGTTACTTTGGATTCATCACCACCACTTAGTTTATTTACAGCGTTTTTACGTTCTTCTTCATTCCAACAATAAATTTCATCTTTACCTTTTTTTACTAAATATAAAGGAGGTTGAGCAATGTAAAGATAGCCTTTTTCAATTAAAGGTTGCATGAAACGATAAAAGAACGTAAGCAATAAAGTTCGAATATGGGAACCGTCAACGTCAGCATCAGTCATAATAATAATTTTATGATATCGTAAGCCTGATAAGTCAACTTCTTCTGCATTACCGATATTAGAAATTCCTAAAGCAAGGACTATGTTTTTAATTTCTTCATTATCATAAACTTTTGAAGGATGAGATTTTTCTACATTTAAAATTTTACCTCTTAAAGGAAGTATAGCTTGAAATCTTCTATCTCTACCTTGTTTTGCTGAACCGCCTGCAGAATCTCCTTCTACAAGGAATAGTTCACATAATTCAGGATTTTTAGATGCACAGTCTGCTAATTTACCGGGTAAACCACCTGAAACAGAAGCGTCTTTTTTTCTTACCATTTCACGCGCTTTTTTAGCAGCGTTTCGGGCTTCTGCCGCAATAATTACCTTCTGGATAATTCGTTTAGCAACATTAGGATTTTCTTCTAAGTAATAAGATAATTGTTTATTGACAATGGATTCAACAATACCTTGTACTTCTGAATTACCTAATCTCGTTTTGGTTTGACCTTCGAATTGAGGTTCAGGAACCTTTACAGATATCACACAAGTCAATCCTTCTCTAAAATCATCACCAGTAATCTCAAATTTTAATTTGTTCAATAATCCTGATTTTTCTGCATAAAGTTTTAAAGTTCGGGTAAGTGCTTTTTTAAATCCGACTACGTGAGTACCGCCTTCATGGGTATTGATGTTATTTACGTAAGAGTGGATATTTTCATTGTAAGAGGAATTATACAAAATAGCAATTTCAACGGGTACTGTGTTATTTTCATCAATTCCTTCAATGTAAATAGGCTCTTGGTGAAGCGGTTCACGGTTTTGGTCAAGGAATTTCACAAACTCTACTAATCCCCCTTCTGAATAAAAAACTTTGGTCAAAAATTTGCCGGGTTCAACCTCATCACGCTCATCAGTTAAAGTGATTTTTACACCTTTATTTAAATAAGCCAATTCTCTTAAACGAGCAGCAAGGATTTCAAATCGATATTCAGTAGTTTGGAAAATTTCAGGGTCAGGATAAAAAATGGTTTCTGTACCGCGCTCATGGGTTTCTCCTACGGCTTTTACAGGTTATGTTTGCTTCCAAATTTTACCATCACGAAAAACTCTAACAATACAAGTATGAGATAGCGCATTCACACACGATACTCCGACACCGTGTAACCCTCCTGAAACTTTATACGTATTTTTATCAAATTTTCCGCCCGCATGTAATACAGTCATTACAACTTCTAATGCAGATTTATTCTCTTTAGGATGTATATCCACTGGAATACCTCTTCCATTATCTCGGACTTTGATAGAACCATCTTTTTGTATGGTTACTTGTATTTTATTACAAAAACCTGCAAGAGCTTCATCAATTGAATTATCTACTACCTCATAAACCAAATGATGTAAACCTCGAATGCCAATGTCCCCTATGTACATGGCAGGTCTTTTCCTTACAGCTTCTAAACCTTCTAAAACTTGAATATTATCAGCGGTGTAACTATCAATTGGAATATTTTCTATAATTTCGTTGTTCATTATTTTAGAATGATATTTACTCTAAACTGCAAAATTAAACAATTTTTTTAAAAGATAATAAAAGATTTTTGAAAATACTGACTAAACAAACCATTACGATTATGATAGTTCGCAAATTTATTTTTGGGCTTTCATATTTTGGGATGAAATTTAATTACTATTCTTAAAAAGTACTTTGACGAAATCGCTTCGGCATAAATAAGAAAAAAGCTAGGGGCGGCACCTACTCTTCCACCAGTTACGGCAGTACCATTGGCGACGTTGGGCTTAACTTCTCTGTTCGGAAAGGGAAGAGGTGAACACCAACGCTTTAGCCACCCTTAGCTTTTTTTTATAGGTTTATTTATTTAATAGTTAATTGACTATTGTTGGTAGTATGAAGGAAGATAAAAGAGAAGAACTATTCGGGTAATTAGTACTGTTTAGCTGAGTATGTTACCATACTTACACTTACAGCCTATCGACGTAGTAGTCTACTACGACCCTGGTATGGATATTTCATCTTGGGGTGTGCTTAGATGCTTGCAGCGCTTATCTCATCCTTACATAGCTACCCAGCGGTGCAGTTGGCACTACAACTGGTAGACCAGAGGTAAGTACGTTCCGGTCCTCTCGTACTAGGAACGTGTCCCCTCAAATATCCTGCGCCCACTACAGATAGAGACCGAACTGTCTCGCGACGTTCTGAACCCAGCTCGCGTGCCATTTTAATCGGCGAACAGCCGAACCCTTGGGACCTTCTGCAGCCCCAGGATATGACGAGCCGACATCCCCGTCGATGTGAGCTCTTGGGGGAGATCAGCCTGTTATCCCCGGAGTACCTTTTATCCTTTGAGCGATGTCCTTTCCATGCAGCAACACCGGATCACTATGACCTACTTTCGTACCTGTTCGACTTGTAAGTCTCGCAGTCAAGCTCCCTTATGCCATTGCACTCTACGCACGGTTGCCAAGCGTGCTGAGGGAACCTTTGTAAGCCTCCGTTACTTTTTAGGAGGCGACCACCCCAGTCAAACTACCCACCAGACATCATTATTAGAAGAGTGGTATTTCAACGGTGGCTCCTCTTAACCCTGGAGTTAAGGATCACAGCCTCCCACCTATTCTACGCATCTAATAACAAAAATCAGTGTCAAGTTGTAGTGAAGGTTCACGGGGTCTTTTCGTCCCGTAGCGGGTAACCGGCATCTTCACCGGTACTACAATTTCACTGAGCATACGGCTGAGACAGTGTCCAGATCGTTACACCATTCGTGCAGGTCGGAACTTACCCGACAAGGAATTTCGCTACCTTAGGACCGTTATAGTTACGGCCGCCGTTTACTGGGGCTTCGGTTCAATGCTTTTCTTGCGATAACATCTCCCCTTAACCTTCCAGCACCGGGCAGGTGTCAGACCCTATACGTTTTCTTGCGAATTAGCAGAGTCCTGTGTTTTTGTTAAACAGTCGCCTGGACCTATTCTCTGCAGCCTATCACTAGGCCTCCTTTCTTCCTAAGTTACAGGAGCAATTTGCCGAGTTCCTTAGCCGTAATTTACTCACGCGCCTTAGTATATTCAACTCAGTCACCTGTGTCGGTTTACGGTACGGTTTATGATAGAATATACTACGTAAATTTTCTTGGCATGTATCTACTACACATTATCTCTTACTATCCGAAGACCTCAGAGTACTATCGGCAAAAGCCTTCAACGAACATTTCCGTCAGTTCGCAGTGTACCGATACAGCGTCATTACTTTGTTTCTATCATAAGTACGGGAATATTAACCCGTTTTGCATCAGCTTTGCTGGACAGCTACGCTTTAGCGACCGACTAACCCTATTCTGACGAACATTGAATAGGAACCCTTGACTTTACGGCGAACCAGATTTTCACTGGTTTTATCGTTACTTATCCCTACATTTGCTCTTCTATATGCTCCAGTAATATTTACATATTACCTTCCCAGCGTATAGAATGCTCTCCTACCATATACGAAGAGGTATATCCATATCTTCGGTGGTAAATTTAATGCTCGTTTATTATCCGCGCTATATCGCTCGACCAGTGAGCTGTTACGCACTCTTTAAATGAATTGCTGCTTCCAAGCAAACATCCTGGCTGTCATTGCGATTTAACCACGTTATATCAACTTAATTTACACTTTGGGACCTTAGATGATGGTCTGGGTTGTTTCCCTCTCGGACTATGACCTTAGCACCCTAGCCCTCACTCCTATTCATTGTTTCATATTATTCGGAGTTTATTTGGGTTTGGCAGGATTTGACTCCCCCTAGCCCATTTAGTAGCTCTACCCATATGAAACTTGAATAAGGCTGTCCCTAAAGACATTTCGGAGAGTACGAGCTATCTCTCAGTTTGATTAGCCTTTCACCCCTACCCACACCTCATCCAATAGCTTTTCAACGCTAACTGGTTCGTCCCTCCATTTCATGTCACTGAAACTTCAGACTGGGCATGGGTAGATCACTAAGTTTCGCGTCTAATACCAGTAACTTATTGCCCAGTTAGGACTCGGTTTCCCTACGGCTTCATACCTGAGGTATTTAGCCTTGCTACTGATATTAACTCGTAGGGTCATTATGCAAAAGGCACGTAGTCACTTCAAGAGAAGCTTCTACTGCTTGTATGCAAACGGTTTCAAGTTCTATTTCAACGTCTTTTTCAGACTACTTTTCACCTTTCCTTCACAGTACTGGTTCACTATCGGTTGCGTACGAGTATTTAGCCTTACCGGATGGTGCCGGCGAATTCAGTCAAGGCGTCTCCGACCCCGACCTACTCAGGATACTGACTGTATGAAAGCATTTTTTGTGTACAGGGCTATCACCTTCTATGGCTAGTTTTTCCAAACTATTCTACTAAATGTTTCATACACTATGTCAGTCCTATAACCCCTATATTGCCATAACAATATAGGTTTGGGCTTTTTCCTTTTCGCTCGCCACTACTCAGGAAATCACTGTTGTTTTCTTTTCCTGTGGGTACTTAGATGTTTCAGTTCCCCACGTTAGCGCATATGCAATAGAGGATTTCTCTATTGGGTTACCCCATTCGGAGATCTACGGATTTCAGTTTGCTTGCAACTCCCCGTAGCTTATCGCAGCTTGCCACGTCCTTCATCGCCTGTACGCACCTAGGTATCCTCCGTTTGCACTTTTTTTGTTCTTCTTTTTATATTTTCTTCATACACCAACAATGTCAAATAACTTTAATTTTTGGTGGAGGATAACGGAATCGAACCGATGACCTCCTGCTTGCAAGGCAGGCGCTCTAGCCAGCTGAGCTAATCCCCCTTTGTTTCGTAGTTATGTGGGCTTACGTGGACTCGAACCACGGACCTTTACATTATCAGTGTAACGCTCTAACCACCTGAGCTATAAGCCCGTACCGAGACCAAGAGCTCACTCACAAAACAAAGGTCACTGAGGCATTAGTTTACTTAGTAAATTTTTAGGATTTATTTTACTCTAATAAGGAGGTAATCCAGCCGCACCTTCCGGTACGGCTACCTTGTTACGACTTAGCCCCAATCATTCGTTTTGCCTTTATACTTTTATAAAGTACTTCAGGTACCCCGAACTTTCATGGCTTGACGGGCGGTGTGTACAAGGCCCGGGAACGTATTCACCGCAGCATGCTGATCTGCGATTACTAGCGATTCCAGCTTCATGTAGTCGAGTTGCAGACTACAATCCGAACTGAGATAAGCTTTTTGAGATTCGCTCCGCTTTGCAGCATTGCATCTCTTTGTACTTACCATTGTAGCACGTGTGTAGCCCTAGGCGTAAGGGCCATGATGATTTGACGTCGTCCCCACCTTCCTCTCAGCTTACGCTGGCAGTCTATTTATAGTGCCTAACTGAATATTGGCAAATAAATACAGGGGTTGCGCTCGTTGCGGGACTTAACCCAACACCTCACGGCACGAGCTGACGACAACCATGCAGCACCTTGCTTCGTGTTGTCTTTCGACAATATCCTGTGTTTCCACAGGTGGCACTCGCATTCTAGCCTAGGTAAGGTTTTTCGCGTATCGTCGAATTAAACCACATGCTCCACCGCTTGTGCGGGCCCCCGTCAATTCCTTTGAGTTTCATCCTTGCGAACGTACTTCCCAGGTGGGTTACTTAACGCTTTCGCTGAGACACACATTCATATTTTTGAACGAACGTCTAGTAACCAACGTTTAGGGCGTGGACTACCAGGGTATCTAATCCTGTTTGCTCCCCACGCTTTCGTGCCTGAGCGTCAATATTTTGTTAGCTACCTGCCTTCGCAATTGGTGTTCTGACTGATATCTACGAATTTCACCTCTACTCCAGTCGTTCCAGTAGCCTCACAAAAATTCTAGACTACCAGTATGTAACGCCTGCTACCAGTTAAGCTGGTACTTTTAACATTACACTTAATAGTCCGCCTGCGCACCCTTTAAACCCAGTAATTCCGGACAACGCTTGCACCCTACGTATTACCGCGGCTGCTGGCACGTAGTTAGCCGGTGCTTATTCCTATCTTACTTTCATTTGCTATATCCTATATAGCAGTTTACTCAGATAGAAAAGCAGTTTACAATTCAGAGAACCTTCATCCTGCACGCGGAATGGCTGGGTCAGGCTTTCGCCCATTGCCCAATATTCCCTACTGCTGCCTCCCGTAGGAGTCTGGACCGTGTCTCAGTTCCAGTGTGACTGACCATCCTCTCAGACCAGTTACCCATCGTTGCCTTGGTAGGCCGTTACCTCTACCAACTAGCTAATGGGACGCATGACCATCTTTAAGCGGTTTTTTTACCTTTATTCATTTATTCATGCGAACAAATGAAACTATGGGGTATTGCACTACGTTTCCATAGTATATCCCCCACTTAAAGGTAGGTTTCATACGCGTTACTCACCCGTCCGCTACGTTACTATATTGCTATAGCACGTTCAACTTGCATGTATTAGGCCTTCCGCTAGCGTTCATCCTGAGCCAGGATCAAACTCTTCATCCTCAATTTATTTTTTTTACTCCCTACCTAAATTTACTTTTCAACTAATGCCAACAGTGTCAAATAACTTCCCTTATCTCTATACCATCACCCATCAAAATGGACTGCAAAATTATTAACCTTCTTTTTATCCTCCAAATTTTTTCCCTACTTTTTTTATTTTTACGTGTTTTTACGTAGAGTTTTATCAAAATAGCGGGGACGGGGATCGAACCCGTGACCTTTGGGTTATGAATCCAACGCTCTAACCATCTGAGCTACCCCGCCTTTTCAAATACCTAATAGGGCTGCAAATTTAGTATCAAAAAATTTACTAAACAATTATTTTTTATAGGAGTTATCAACATTCAACAAAATATAATATCAAAAGATGTAAACAAAAGTCTATAGGTCTATGGTTTTGATTAATAAGCAATTAATGGTAACATTCTTCTACATAGTTTATTAGAAAATCAGCAATTTTACGGTTATTTGCAAGCTTTGGAAATTTGTTTTGACCACCTAATTTGCCGATATGTTTCATGTATTCTCTGGAAGAGTATATTTTAATTACATTAATTTTGGGCTTTGCTAAAATATTACCAACTCTTAAATCTCGATAATAAATGTTCAAATCTTGAAGTTTTTTATCAATAAATTCCTGAAATTTGGGCATATCCTCAGGTTTTTTTTCAAACTCAATAAACCAATCATGATAAGAAATCCTATTATTCACAAAAGGTGCAACCGTAAATTCATTCACAATAGCATTTAATTTTTCACAAGCATATTGTATTGCTTGGTTTACTTCATTTTGAATTACATGCTCTCCAAATGCAGACAAAAATTGTTTCACTCTACCCGTTACTTGAATTCGAAATGGATTTAAGGAAGTAAATTGAATAGTATCTCCTATATCATAAGCCCACAAACCAGCATTGGTAGTTAGAATTACCGCGTAATTTACACCCAACTTAACATCTGATAAAGTCAATCTTTTAGCATTAGGTTTCCCATAATCCTCTAAAGGAATAAATTCAAAAAAAATCCCATAATCCAGCATTAAAAGAAGGTCATTTCTTTTATAATTATCTTGAATAGCAATAAAACCTTCTGATGCAGGAAAAACTTCTACTATATCTACTTTTTTGCCAAGTGTCTTTTCAAATATAGGTCGATAAGGAGAAAAATCTACACCTCCATGAACAAAAACCTGTAAATTCTTCCAAATTTCTATAGGCTTTTTTCCGGTCTGCTTTTCAGCATATTCAAAAAACATTTGTACCCACGGCGGAATACCAGAAACTAATCTTAAATCTTGGTAATGAACTTCCTCAAAGATTTTTTGAATTTTATGTTCCCAGTCCTCAATACAGTTAGTGGAATAAGATGGAACCTGATTAGCTCTTAAATAAGCTGGAACGTAATGATTAGAAATTCCTGATAATCTGCCCGTTAAAATACCTGAAGGACTTTTTTCTAAAATAGGACTACCTGATAAAAACATCATTTTTCCATCTAAAAAGTCAGGTTTTTGAGAATGATAAATATAACAAAGTAATGCATCTCTTGCGCCTTTTACTTGGCATTTCATCATCTCGTGAGAAAGTGGAATATATTTGGTGCCAGAAGTTGTTCCAGAAGTTTTAGCAAAATAAATAGGTAAACCTTTCCACAAAATATCAGGTTTACCCAATTGATAAACTTGTTCTATGTAAGTTCTTAATCCTTCATAATCTGATATAGGAACTAAATTCTGAAAATCATTTACGCTCTTTATATTTTTAAATTGATGTTTAATCCCAAAAGATGTATTTTGAGCTATACGAACTAGTTGAAGTAAAAAATTATTTTGGTATTGGATAGGATTTTTTACTATCTTTTGTATTTGGTAATAACGTAATTTAGCCCATTTTTTAGCAATCCATGTTTTTAGGCTCATGAACTATAAATACTTTTGAACATTATTTTGCGTAAGAAATAGATCTTTTTTCTCTTATTACAGTCACCTTAATTTGTCCAGGGTATTGTAACTCATTTTGGATACGTTTAGCAATTTCAAATGCAATTACATCCGCTTGTTCATCATTAACCTTCTCGCTTTCTACAATTACTCTTAATTCTCTACCCGCTTGAATAGCGTAGGATTTAGAAACACCATTAAACGAAGAAGCAATACTCTCTAAATCTTTGAGTCGCTTAATGTAAGTTTCTACCATTTCCCTTCTAGCGCCAGGCCTTGATCCTGAAATTGCATCACAAGCTTGGACTATTGCAGAAATTGGGGAGGTCATTTCAATTTCATCGTGATGTGCTCCTATAGCATTACAAACTTCAGGGTTCTCTTTATATTTTTGAGCAAGTTGCATTCCTAAAATGGCATGAGGAATTTCTGATTGGTCATCAGGAACTTTTCCTATATCGTGTAATAAGCCTGCTCTTTTGGCTAATTTAGGATTTAAACCTAACTCAGATGCCATTATAGCACATAAGTTAGCCACTTCTCGGCTATGTTGTAATAAATTTTGACCATAAGAAGAACGATATTTCATTTTACCTACTAAACGTATTAATTCAGGATGTAAACCATGAATACCTAAATCAAGAACAGTTCTTTCACCTACTTCCATAATTTCTTCGTTCAATTGTTTAGTGGTTTTAGCGACAACCTCCTCGATACGAGCAGGATGTATTCTCCCATCAGCAACTAATTTGTGTAAAGAAAGACGAGCAATTTCTCTTCTTATAGGGTCAAAACCCGACAAAATGATGGCATCCGGTGTATCATCTACAATAATTTCAACACCCGTTGCAGCCTCTAAAGCACGAATATTTCTTCCTTCTCTTCCAATTATTCTACCTTTAATTTCATCACTCTCCAAATTAAAAACAGTAACAGAATTTTCAATAGCATGTTCAGCGGCTGTTCTTTGAATAGTTTGAATAACAATTCTTTTGGCCTCTTTGTTAGCCGTTAATTTAGCATTTTCAATAACCTCTTTTACTTGTGCTTGTGCTTCTAACTTCGCTTCTTCAACAATATTAAATATCAATTCATTTTTTGCTTCTTCTTGGGTCATACCAGCTATCTTCTCGAGTTGTAATTTAGTTTGATTGATTTTTTCATTTAAATCCAATTCTTTTAATTTGTTACTTTCAAGAAGAGCAACAAGTTCTTTTTTAGCTAAATCAACCTGCGCTTGATCTTTTTTTAATTGTTCAAGTTTTTGGTTTAAAGAACTTTCTTTTTGCTTAATACGATTCTCAGTGGATTGGAGTCTTTCTTTTCTTTCCAATTCATCTGCATCAAATTGTGCTTTAAGCTCTTGAATTTTTTCTTTTGCTTCAAGCAGTTTCTCTTTCTTTAAATTTTCTGCTTGAATTTCTGCTTCTCTTACTATACTGTTAGCTCTTTCTATTGCCTTAGCTTCTAAGTCTTGAAATATTTTATTTAATAAATATCTTCCAATCAAAAAGCCTACTAACAGACCAACGATTCCAATAACTACTTCAATCATTTTTCTTTTAGGTTAATTTTTAGGTGGATCTGAACTATCAACATCACTAATAGTTGATAAATTTTCGTGTTGGAGGTTCAGTTCTAGTGCTTGTTCAAGGTCAAAGGATAATCTTTCAAAATATTCTTTTAATTTATTCAATTCTTTCTCTGACTGTATTAAGTCAGTTACAAAATCAAGACAAATCATCAGATAAAATGCCGATTCATCATTTATATTATATTTCGTTCTGTAATAATCCATTTTTTTGTTTATCCTTGCTTCTGCTTGTTGAAAAACTAATTTTTGATTTTCATCACGAACTCTTATTGGTAAAATTTTTTTACCTAACTTCAATTCCAATAAAAGTTCATTTTGATCCATAAACTAGGTTTCCAACAAACTTAAACACGCATCTATCTCCTCCAACAACTTTTCTATATATTTCCGCTGATTTTCCGACACACCTGTTTGGGTTGCTAAATTACTTATTTTATACTGATTCTCTAAATCTTTTACTAAATTATTTTGTTTTTCTAACTCTTTTTCCTTTTCAGTTAAAAGCATTTTTAAATAACGGTTTTCATCAATTAATTCCAAATACTTAATTTTCAACTGATTAACTTTCTTAATTAAATCCTCAAAACGTAAAAAATTAATAGAATATTCCATTTAAAA
>FWPV01012884.1_pt1 | contig 11115 bp, 10 predicted proteins | sample 2228371 | NCBI WGS metagenome assembly FWPV01 (sample SAMEA103939776, study PRJEB20133) | metagenome | reverse complement strand
GCCCTGGCCTTCGTCGTGTCCCCGCCCCACCCACCCTTGGAGGGTGGGACGGCGGCAGCAGCAAGAGGTTGCGGCCCCCTTTCCGTTACCGACACCCCTTACCCGGCCATCAATTCCGCAGCCCCACGAGAATGACGCCGGCGGTGAGGGCCAGATTCCCGATGATGGTGACGATGTCTTTCACCGGCTTGAGCCAGGTGACCTTTTCCAACCTTTCCGGTACCACGATGGTGTCGCCGGGGTCCAGTTTCAGGGAGCCGACGCCGCCCCGGTGGTAGGTGTACTGGTAGCCGTCCCAGGTCTGGCCGAAGCCGAAGCGGGTGAAGGCGCTGCGGCCCACGGCCGAGCCGTTGGCCTTGATGACGTAAGCGTTTCTCAGATCGCCGATGCGGTTGACGCCCCCGGCCCGGGCGATGTAGTCGCTGACGCTGGCCTGGGGCGAATAGGCCACCGCCGAGGGGCTGAAGACGGAGCCCAGCACCGAGACGGTGCCCGGTTTCTGAGGCACCACCAGTTTGTCGCCGTCCATCAGGGCGATGTCATTGGGCGTGCCCCGCATGCGTTCCGGGTCGTCCACCCGCACGATGACCCGGCCGAGGGGTTCGATGGCCCTGAGCCGGCCCAGGAGTTGCTGCTGGAGCTTGGCGAAGTACTCGGCCCGCCGGACTTCCTCGGGTTCCAGGGCCTGCTGGGTCTGGCCGGAGTAGTAGGCCAGGGTGATGGCCTCGGCCTGGTCGATGGCCTGGGCCAATTGCTCCTTCTGCTGGGCCTTGACCGAGGGCCGGGTGAGGATGGCCCCGAAGGGGTAGGCTGAAGTGGTGTAGCCCCCCGCCCGGCTGATGAGGGAGCTCAGGGTCTCCCCCTTGCGGATGGCGTAGGTGCCCGGATAGTTCACCTCGCCTTCCACCTTCACGGTTTTATAGACGTCCCATTCGGGAATGGAGCGCACGAACAGGTAATCGTTGGGCTGCAACCGGATGTTTTCCCGGGGGTCGTCAGCCAGGGCCCGCTTGAGGTTGACGGTGAGCTGGGAGGACTGGACCCCCTGGGAAGAAGGCGTGAAGCGGGTGATCTCCATGACATCCGGGCTGGCGTGGGCCAGGAGGCCGCCGGCCAGCTGGATGAGGTCTTTGACCCGCATGGCGTCCTTCAGGCCGTACTCCCCGGGCAGGCGCACGGCGCCGGCGACGGCCACCTTGCGCTCCACCAGTTGGGGCACCGGGAAGATGCGGGCAAAGTCACCGTCCACCAGGGTGACGCTGGAGCCGCCGGGACGCAGCACCTTCTCCAGGTCGTCTTCAAAGAGGACCATCTCCTTGTGGTTCTTGACCCTGAGCACCTGAACCCGGCCCTTGAAGGCCGTGTCCCCCAGGCCGCCGCACAGGTTGAGGAGCTCCCGCAGGGTCTTTTCGTGTTTGAGTTCGAAGATGCCGGGCACCTTGATGGGGCCCTCCCCCTCCATGCGGCGGCTCAAGGCGACCCGCTGCCCCGCCTCCTTCAAAGTCAGGCCGTAGCGCTTCTTGAAGTATTGGTTTTCCGCGGAATCCTCGTTTTTAAACCAGTTGGTATCTGAGCGGCGCTCCGGGGGGAGGAGCTCCGCCTTGTGGATATTTTCCGGGGGCACCGGAATGCCGCCGGGGGTTTGGCGCAGGAGGGCCTGCATGCGCTCCCGCCGGGCCAGGGGGTCTTCGCCGGAAACAATGCGGCGGGCCTCCTGGGAGCGCCAGTTCACTTCCACCGGCTCCTGAAAAGGCCGGGTCTGGCGGATCAGAGCGGACTCCTCCTCCAGCTCCACCCGGGCCAGCATTTTCAGCTCCGCTTCGATATCCGCCGGGGTCTTGGGGGTGCCGATGGCCACCAGGGGCCCCACCGGGGGAATAAAGATGACGTCGCCGTTCATCAGGCGGATGTCTTTGGATTTGTCACCCTTGAGGAGGAAATCATACATGTCGAAGTGGGCCACCACCTGGCTGCCCCGGCGCACCTGAATGTCCCGCATGCTGCCGGACTTGGCGGGCCCGCCCGCGGCAAAGAGGGCGTTCACCACGGTGGACAGCGACGACACTGAATAGCTCCCCGGCGTCCGGGCCTGGCCCACCACAAAGACCGTGATGGTCCGCAGGTTGTCCAGGGTGACATTGAACTGGAAGTTCTTGAACTGGCGGGAGAGCTCCTTTTCCATGACCACCTGGAGCTGCCGGAACGTGAGGCCGTTGACGTACACCACCCCGACGCCGGGGATGGAGATCTGCCCGTGGCGGTCCACCGTCATGCTGAAATCGCCCTGGACGCTGCCCCAGATGACCAACCGGATAGTGTCCTCCGGGCCGATGACATAATCCGGCCCCACCGGCACGTCCCGGAGGGGCAGGAAGGTGGTGGGCGGCTGGGAGAAAAAGCTGTAGCCATACTGCCGGACAAACATGAGCTGGTCCCAGGCCCGCCGCTCGATGGCCGAGATTTCCTCCGGCTGTTTGGGCGCGGAGGTGAGCACCTGAGGCGTGGGTCCCGGCACCACCGTGGGGCGTCCCAGGGCATCGACCCCCGGTTGACCAGGCCGCAACTGGGGCCGGGGCACGGGGACCGAGGGAATGGGCCCGGCGGGCTGAGTGGGCGTCACCCGCTGGAGATAGAATTGGGCCTGCTCATCCAGATCCGCACCGGCACCCCCCATCTGGCCGTCTGTCTGGCCCCGGGCCTGGGAGACGGGCAGGATCAGGAAAAGAATCTGCAACCAGCACATGAATTTTTTCAGGGTCATGGAGATTTCCTTGCCTGTAAGCCCAGCTGGTCTCATAAAGAACGTCCCTATTATGGGGCAAAAGGAGAGATTCGACAAGTTTTAAGCGCAACATCAGCAGGTCCGACAGGATTGTCCGAAGACGACTTGGCCGGTATGGCGTCAGGGAGCAAGTAATGCAACCGGCATCTCAGGTTGTCCCGCATGAGGCGGCGAATGACGTCGCCACCGGTCCAATAATCCTCCCGGGAAGGGAAGGGGGGACAGTTGGCCACGATGCCGTGGGGGTGGCCGGCCACCCGGGAGTCCGCCACCTGCCAGAGGGCGCGGCCGTCCTGGGCCCGGAACAGGGTGAGGGCCAGGTGCACCACTGCCTGGCTGATGGAGATGGCCGGAGCCTGCGAAGCCGCGGGACCGGCCCACAACACCTGCCGGCGCCCCGGATTGAGCAGGCGCACCATCTCCTCCACGGTGTAGGAGCGCTCCCCACGAGCCGCCGGCCCCCGGTCCGGGTGGGAAACATAGAGGGTGGGGGCATAGAAGCAGAAGAGGTAAGCGTCCAACTCAGGGGTGAGGAGACGCTGCCGGGCCAGAAAGACGGCCAGGGGTTCAGGGGTGGGCACCAGGGCCTCCACCGGCAGCAGCACGGGCTCATAGCCCCGGTTCCGCAGGGCTTCCAGGAAGGCCTCCCCCACCTCATCGTCCAGGCCGGCCAGATCCACGGCCCGGGGATGGGGGTCCCGGGCGGTCTCCAGGGCGGCAAAAAAGGGGGTGTCCCGACTGATGAAATCGCTGTCCAACTGGGGTTTGCCGGGAAGCTGTTGGTACGCCGGCCAGTGGCGCAAAAGGACGCCCACCCGCAAAAGTCCGTGATAGCCCGGGGAACGCTCCACCATGGCCTTATTGCTCAGCTGCACGCACCCCGCCGGGACAGCCCCCAAGATCAGGCACCAAAGCAGCGTTGCTAGGCCGCGGCTAGGTTTCCTCATCAGCAAGTTTCGACTCCGCTTTTGCCGCTCCTCCGGGAGACGGACCTGAAATCGCCAGCCACTGCCCACCCCGCCGGCTTCTGAAGCTCGTCATCCCGGGCAGGGAGGCGAATCTCCCCGCCCTGCGGGGCGCCCAGGCCTGAGAAACCTGAGAGTTGGCGAAAAGAAGCGGTCATGGGTGGCAAAATGCCGAGCTGCCGGGGGCGGCCATCTGCCCTTCAACCAGGTTCGGCAAGGATAGAATTCTCCCACAGGCCCTGGGCCTTGTCAAATCTTTCCCCCGCGGCGCCCTCAGCCTCCGGCGCCTCCGAACCCTGGGACCGGGCGGGTGAAAATCTCCTTGACAGAGCCGCAAGTTTATTATAGGGGAATATCTTAAATTTAATAATCAGGAGTCAGGCAAAAACTGAAAAAATTATCAGGATAAACCTGAGATGGGGTAGAACCCTCAAGTTCCTGCGCCTTGGGCCGATAAGAGAAATGGAGGACGCTGGTTGATGAATTTTTTGGCCTTCTATCTGGGTGTGGTGGTGGGGACGTTTCTGGGGGTGGGTATCATGTGCCTGCTGGCTCTCAGCAAAGACCCGGCGGAAACCCAGGAAATCGCAGTCAAAGACTAGCCGGCCGCCGTCCCCCGCTGTTCCGCCGGATACCCGCGGAATGGCCCCGCCGGCCGGTGGCGGGCAAGTCGGCGGCGGGACCGCCCCGTGCGCCGTCCCCGGCCGCGCCGCCAGTCTCCGGTTGCCGGACCGGCGTTCCCCCAATCCCGGCAGCCTCGCTTTCCCGGTGGCCCTGAGTCCCACTTCCCGGGCCCACTCCCGTCACCTCCCGCCCCCCTGGCGGTCAGGGCGTCTCGCCCGGCGCTCCGGGGGCCGCCCCTCCGGTCTCCCGGAGGTGTCCCTGCCTGGCATTTGTGCTATACTAAGAGCCAGCCAGCGGCAACGGGCCGGGGCGGGCACGCCATCCCTTTCCCGGCACCCGAGGCCAGGAGCTCATCATCGCGGGCCGGTTTCACCAGGCCCTGGAGAGGCGCCATGAGTCCCCTTCCGGCTGCCCTGAAGACCTGGGAGCCCATTCAGCCGTTCCCCGGCATCTCCGTCCGGTTCCTGAAGGAGACCCGCTGCCTGCCCGTCAGGCAGGAGGATGGCCGGGTCCTCCTGGCCATGGCGGACCCCGGCGACCAGGACACCCGGCGCACCATGGAAGTGGTGCTGGCCGCCACGGTGGAGCCCCTGGAAGTGCCCGAGGCCGAGATCCTGGAGGCCATCGACGAGATCTATCTGCCGGGCAGTCCCATGGCCCGTCTGGTGGACGGCCTGGAGCAGGACGAAGCCGAGGTGCTCCACGAGGAGACCGCGGAAATCGGGCACCTGCGGGACATGGCCCGGGAGGCCCCCATCATCCAGTTGGTCAACCTCCTCATCTCCCGGGCCATCGAAATCGGCGCCAGCGACATCCACCTGGAGCCCTTTGAGAACCAGTTCAGAATCCGCTACCGCAAGGATGGGGTCCTGTTCAACGCCGAAAGTCCGCCCAAGGGCCTGGAGCCGGCGGTGCTCTCCCGCCTCAAGATCATGGCCCGCATGGACATCGCCGAGCGCCGCCTGCCCCAGGACGGTCGCTTCCGCCTGAAGTTTCAGGGCCGGGACATCGACTTTCGGGTCTCCACCCTGCCCAACCTCTTCGGCGAGAGCATGGTGATCCGCATCCTGGACCGGGAGCGGGTCATTCTGGACCTGAAGGGGCTGGGCTTCCCTCCCGACACCCTGGAGCAGTTCGACCGCCTCATCCACAAGCCCTACGGCATGATCCTGGTGACCGGCCCCACCGGCAGCGGCAAGACCACCACCCTGTACGCCGCGCTGGAGCGCATCAACTCGGTGGACAAAAAGATCATCACCGTGGAGGACCCGGTGGAATACCGGGTGGGGGGCGTCATCCAGATGCAGGTGAAGCCCGACATCGGCCTCACCTTCGCCCGGGGCCTCCGGCACATCGTGCGCCAGGACCCGGACGTCATCCTGGTGGGCGAAATCCGGGACCGGGAAACCGCGGAAATCGCCATTCACGCCGCCCTCACCGGCCATCTGGTGTTCAGCACCCTGCACACCAACGACGCGCCGGGCGCGGTGACCCGGATTTTGGAGATGGGCATCGAAGACTACCTCCTGTCTTCGGCCCTGTTGGGCGTGCTGGCCCAGCGGCTGGTGCGCCTCATCTGCCCCCAATGCAAGGCCCCGGCTCCCCCGGGGGAGGGAGTCCTGGGCGAGGGGGAGGGCACCGTCTATCTGGGCCGGGGTTGCGAGGCCTGCGCCCACACCGGCTACCAGGGCCGCACCGGAATATACGAACTCCTGCTCATGGATGACACCCTGCGGCAACTCATCCTGAGGCGGGCCGACGCCGTGACCATCCGCCAGGCCGCCCACGAGGCGGGCATGCGCTCCCTGTCCAGCGACGGCTGGGACAAGGTCAGGGCCGGCCTCACCACCCCCCAGGAGGTCCTCCGGGTGACGCACGAGTAAGGTATGCCCATTTTCTATTACCGGGCCGTGGACGCCGCCGGCCAGGTCATCACCGGCAACCTGGAGTCCCGGGAGGAGGCCCAGGTGGTGCAGCATCTGCACCAGGGGGGCCTCATCCCCCTGGAGATCTCCCGGGAGGAACCCAGGCGCTCCTGGCGGGCCTACCTGCCGGTGCGCCGCCGCCTCTCCCGGGCGGAGCTCATCCTGCTCACCCAGGAGCTGGCCGTGCTCCTGAAGGCCGGCCTGCCATTGGACCGCAGCCTCAGGATCCTCCGGGACATCAGCCGGCGTCCCGGCCTCAAAGGGGTCCTGGATCAGCTCTTCCGGGACGTCCAGGCCGGCAAATCCCTGTCCGACGCCTTGGGCCGCTACCCCGACTTCTCCCCGTTTTACCTCAGCCTCATCGAAGCCGGCGAGGCCGGGGGCTTTCTGGAAGTGGCCCTGGAACGCCTGGCGGACTACCTCAAGGCGGTGGGCGAGTTCCGCCAGCACCTGCTCACCAGCCTCATCTATCCCGGCGTCCTGGCCTTGGTGGGCGGCGGCACCATCGTCCTCATGCTCACCTACGTGGTGCCCCGCTTCGAGCTGTTCTTCAAGGAGATGGGCCAGACCCTGTTCTGGAGCACCCGTTTGCTTCTGTGGGCCAGCGGCTGGTTCCTGAATTACTGGTGGCTGGGGGCCCTGGCCCTGGCCGTGGGCTTTCTGGCTCTGTCCCGCTTTTTCCGGACGCCCCGGGGCCGGCTGGCCTGGGACCGCTGGCTGCTCAAGGCCCCCCTGGTGGGCGACCTCACCCGTCAGGTGTCCGCCTCCTTTTTCGCCAAGACCCTGGGCACCCTGCTCAAGAGCGGCGTCCCTTTGGTGGTGTCCTTGGAGGTGGTGACCGGCTCGGTGACCAACCGCTACCTGGCCCGGTCCATGGACACGGTGGTGGAGGACGTCAAGAAGGGCCAGAGCCTCTCGGGGCTGTTGCGCAAGTCCGGCCTCTTCCCGGAAATCTTCCTCCAGATGATCGCGGTGGGGGAGGAGACCGGCCAGCTGGGGGACATGCTCCTCAAGGCCGCGGATTCCCTGGAGGGCGAGGCCCGGAACAAAGTCAAGCGGCTGCTGGCCTGGCTGGAGCCGGTGCTGATTCTGAGCATGGCGGTGGTGGTGGCCTTCCTCATCATCTCCCTGCTCCTGCCCATCTTGAACCTGTATGAGATTTCTCTGTGAGGCTTGCTGAGGGTGGCAAGTCAGGGTTGATTTACAAAGGTTTGGAGATTTCCTTTCCCTCCCTCTGGATGGGGGAGGGCTGGGTGGGGTGAATGTTCTTGCTGAGGTTTCCGCATAAGCCCCTCCCCCCAAATGACCGTCAGAACCCGAGACCGGGAGGTAGGTCGGTGCAGCAGACAAAAAGACGCGAGCGGGGGTTCACCCTCATCGAGCTCATGGTGGTGCTCTTCATCCTGGCGCTGCTGGCGGCACTGGTGGGGCCCAAGTTCATCGGCCAGGTGGGCAAGGCCAAACCCAAGGCCGCGGCCGTGCAGATTCAGATGCTGGCCAACGCCCTGGACCTGTTTTACCTGGACGTGGGCCGCTATCCCACCACCGAAGAGGGCCTGGAGATTCTGGTGAAGCGGCCGGGGAACCTGCCCACCTGGGCCGGGCCGTACCTGGACAAGGGCGTCCCCAAGGACCCCTGGGGCCGGGACTACATCTACCGCTTTCCGGGCACCCACAACAATGCTTATGACCTTTACTCCCTGGGGGGCGACGGCTCCGAAGGGGGGGAAGGCGAAAACCAGGATATCACCAACTGGACCAGCGAAACCCAGTAAGCCGGGGCCGGGCCGCGGGGTTCACCTTTGTGGAACTCCTGGCGGTGCTGGCCATTCTGGCCCTGCTCATCGGCCTGGTGGCCCCCAGCCTCTACCGGGGCCTGGAACGGGAGCGCTTCCGGGCGGCCCTGCGGGAGTTTAACGCGGCCCTGCGCCTGGCCCGCAGCGTGGCGGTGACCGAACGCCTGCGGGTGCGGGTCTTCGTGGATCTGGAGACCGGCGGCTGGTGGCTGGAGGGCGGCGGCCGTCTGGGCACCTGGCCGGTGGGCGCCCGGGTGGCCCAGGCCTCCCTGGTGTGGCAGGACCGCAGCCAACGCCGGGGCTACATCGCTTTTTACTCAGATGGCAGCTCCTCCGGGGGCCAGCTGGAGCTGTTGGATCAGCGCGGCAGACAGTATTTCATCCGGGTGGATCTGGTCACCAGCCGGGTGGACGTCAATGTGCGGGGCTGAGTGTTCGATGCTGCCAGGCGGCAAAGGATCATGAGCCGGCGAACCGCAGGCCGCTGGGGCCCACGGTCCCGGCCCCGCCCCCGGGGCCACCCGGGTTTCACCCTGCTGGAAGTCCTGGTGGCCCTGGCCCTGATGAGCCTTTTGGCCGGAGTGCTCCTCCAGGTGATGACTGTGGGGCTGCGGGCGCAGAAGTCCAGCCAGCTCACCTCCCAGGCCCTGGAGGTGGCCGGCGTGGTCCTCCAGGAATACACCCGGGAAGAGGGCCGCCGCCTGACCCCGGGAGTGCGCCGCGGCACCGAGGGGGTTTTTGCCTACGAGGTGACCGTGGAACCTCAGTATACCGTGCCCGTGCCCGGACAGGCCGGGCAGCAGGCCAGCCGGGTCACCTGTTTTCTGGTGCGGGTCACGGTGAGCTGGCAGGAGCGGGGCCGGGTCCGCAGTCTGGGGTTGTCCACCCTGCGCACCGTGACCCAGAGGGCGGCTTGAGCATGACGGCTTGCGCCCGCCCTCGCGCTTTGGGCTTCACGCTCCTGGAGCTCCTCCTGTCCCTGGTCCTCGTGAGTCTCCTGGGCCTGGTCCTCTACGGCATGCTCACCCTGGTGATCCGGGGCGCCCGGCACGGCGACGCGGCCACCGCCCAGCTCCAGCAGCTGCGCATCGCCCGGCAATACCTGGAGCGCAGCCTGGGCTCGGCCGTGCCCCAGATGCAGGTCCCAGGCCCTTGGCCCTATTTCGTGGGCGAGGCTGAAGAGGTCAAGTTCCTCACCCCTGTCCCCCTCCAGGCCCACATCCCCGGGGGCCTGTATCACCTGCGGTTCCTGAGTGCAGTGGACGAGGAAGGCCGGGATTGCCTGGCCGTGGAGGAAATCAAGGCCGTCACTTGGCTCCAGGAGCCGGAAAAAATCGAGGCCCGGCACTTTCTGCTGCGGGGAGTCACCTCTCTGCGCTTCACCTACCTGGCCGGGGCCGAGGAATTTTCCACCTGGCACGCCGACCTGCAGAAAATCCTGCCGGAGCGGGTGCGGGTGGAACTGGCCCTGGCGGACCGTCGGCCCCATGAATGGCTCATCCCCTTGCGGGTCATGGAAACCAAAAAGGAACAGCCCGGAGAAGAGGAATAACGTGGCAGCGCTTCCCAGAGCGGCAACCGGCCGGGGCGCGGCGGCCGGCTGCCGGAGGCCCGCCGGCGCCGAACCTGCCCGCCACCGGGCGGGGGAACGGGGCATCGTCCTCATCATGGTGCTCCTGCTGTTGGCCCTGATAAGCGTCATGGTGCTGAGCGTCGCCCAGGAGTGGCGCACGGAAGTGCTCCTGTCCCGCAATCTGCTCAGGTCCCGCCAGGCGGCGTATCTGGCCGAGGGCGGCATTTACTATGCGGTGGGCAAGCTGGTGGAGACCCAGTTGGCCGAACGGCGCTCCCCGCAGCTCACTCTGGGGGAGCCGGCCGACCTCTGGCAGGGGGACGGCACCCTCCGGGAATTGCGGCTGCCCGGCGGCACGGTGCGGGTGCGGGTCACCGACGAGTCGGGCAAGGTCAACCTGAACGTGGCCCCGGAGGCCTTGCTCCTGAGCCTCTTCGAAATCCTCAACTTCGACGGCAGGAAGGCCAGCGCCCTGGTGGATGCCCTGATGGACTGGCGGGACCAGGACTCGGTGAGCCGACGTCAGGGGGCGGAAAGCGATTACTATGCCAGCCTCACGCCCCCCTATGCCGCCAAAAACGGCCCCCTGGACGTGGTGGAGGAGCTGTTCTGGATCAAAGGCTTTGACCCGGTGACCTTTCTGAGGCTGAGGGAGCTTTTCACGGTCCAGAGAACCGGCCGGGGGGTGAACCTCAACGCCGCGCCCCCGGAGGTGCTGCGGGCCTTGGGGTTTTCCCCCGAGCAGGTCCAGAGCATCGTGCAGGCCCGTCAACTGAAGCCCTTGCGAAACCGCCGGGAGCTGGACCAGCTCTTTTTGGGTTCCAGTACCGTCCGCTTCACCGCCCCCCTGGTCTTCCGGGCCTCACAAATCTTTGAAATTGTCGCCACAGGTATGATAGATTCCCCTACCAGGAGCGGAAGGCACACCATCAGAGCCATTGTCCGCATCAACCTCAACCGGCCCGTGCCATGGGAATTTCTGCTGTGGACGGACGACTACCTGGGATGACCGGCATGGTGGAACCGGCAAAGGAAAGCGGCCGGCTACGGTCGCTGTGGCGCACTCTGGGGAAGGAAGTCATGGCCGGCGCCGGCAGTGTGGGCGCGTATTACGACCGCCGCTCGCTCATCCTGGTGCATCTGGAAAAGGGCTTTACGGCGCCCCGGGTGAATGGGGTGGCCAAGCTGGCGGTGCCCCCGGAAGGCTTGGCCCGGCTGGGGTCCCAGGTCCGGGAGGTGCTGGCCGGGTGGGGCTTGGAGCAGCCGGCGGCCGGGCTGGCGGTGAGTCCCCACCAGGGTTTTGTGCGGCCGGTGGTGCTGCCGGCGGCCACCAAGGCAAACCTCAGCCGGGTGGTGGCCTACGAGATTGACCGTTTTCTGCCCCTGAGCGCCGACCAACTGGTGTTCGACTTCCAGGTGGCCCGGGAAACCGAAACCGACCTGCACCTCA
>FWPV01012642.1_pt1 | contig 11118 bp, 5 predicted proteins | sample 2228371 | NCBI WGS metagenome assembly FWPV01 (sample SAMEA103939776, study PRJEB20133) | metagenome | reverse complement strand
AAACAGCCACAACGCTGCCGGCTCAATCAGACTCAGCACAGGCAGATATCCTCCAGGGCAGCGACAACGCAGACGTCACGCCACCACGCGCACAATCACCAGGGTCATATCATCGTGGGAAAGCTGACCGGCGCAAAACGCCTGCACATCGGACAGCACACATTCCAGCAACTCATCAGGCGGAAGATATCCCCAACGACGAATAATCTGCTCAAAGCGATCAAATCCGTACAGTTCTCGCCGCTGACTCTGGGCCTCCACAATCCCATCGGTGCAGAAAACGATGGTGTCACCCACCGTTAGATCCAACTCGACCTGATTGTAGCGAGTAGCGGATTGCACTCCCAGCGGCAGCGCGCCGGCAGCTTCGAGATAGCTCACCCGGCCATCAGCATGGCGCAACAACGGCGCAATCTGACCGGCATTCGCCAGCGTTAAGCGCAATTCTACCGGGTCAATCACTGCATAGCCGAGCGCCACAAAGGTATTATGCGGCACATCGTCAACCAGCCAGCGGTTGGTTTCGGCCAGCACCAGCCGGGGCAGTTCGTGATTGCGGGCCTCGGAGCGGGCAGTTGAACGCGCCACTGCCATCAGCATCGCTGCCGGCAATGACTTGCCGCTCACATCACCGATAATCACGCCAACGCGCGAGCCGAGATCAATTACGTCATAAAAATCGCCGCCCGTTTCGCGCGCCGGTAAACAGCGAGCCGCGATCTGCAAACCCTGACAGACCGGCAACTGGCGGGGGAAGAGATTGGACTGAATGGCGCGAGCGATCGCCAGCTCCTGCTCGACGCGCGTCACCGACTCCTGGTAAAGCTGCGCATTCTCGATCGCCAGCGCCGCGTGGCTGGCAAAGGCCTGCGCCACCTCAATATCACGTTCAGTAAAGGCATGGCGATGGTACGAGTCGATATTGAGCACTCCCAGCACGCGCCCTTTGGCAATCAGCGGCACGCCCAGCCAGGTCAGAATGCGCTCACCCATATCGCCACGCGGCCAGATCGTGCCATCAGGCGGCGCCACGCGCAAGACAGGCTGACGCCGCCGGGCCACGTCACCGGCGCCACTGCTCGCCACCGGCAGGATGCGGTTGAGCGGCGCCTCGCCGGCAACCCAGCCACTGGCTGCCGCAATCCGCAGGATTTCGCCATCGAGCAGCATGATCGTGGCAGTGTCGTAGTCAATCACCTTTCGGAGTTCAGTCAGCACGAGCTGCAACACTTCAGCCGGATCGAAACTCGAACTCAGCACGCGGGCCACCTCGCCGAGGGTCTCGGCGGTGCGACGCTGGGACTGTTCGGCGGCGAAGAGGAGCGCATTTTGATAAGCCGTCGCCACCGAGGTGGTAACTGTGATCATCAGTTCGAGTTCGTCGGCAGGGTAGGAGCGCGGCTCGCCGAAGCTATCGAACGACATCGAACCGAGAAGCTGGCCGCGACTGATCAACGGCACCACGACCAGCGAGCGAATCCCTATCGCGCGCCAGGCTTCACGCGACGCGGCAGCGCGGGGATCATGCTCGATGTCAACAATCACCTGGGGTTGGCCGGTCTGACGCAAGGCAACAACCAGCGGGTTATCGCGCAGATCGATCTGACGGCCCAACACGCCGGTTGGCGGATACTCAGCCGCGACCACGCCGGTCTCCTCGTTGACGAACAGCACCAGTCCGGTATGGTCGGCCCAGAAGAGCTGCACCAGTTCGCGCGTGGCAATATCGAGAATGGCCTGCTGATCGAGCCGCGCCGCCAGCAGACCGGCAATCCGATTGACCAGCGCCATGCGCGCTGCCTGTCGTTCGGCTGCGACCGCATGCGCCTGCGCCGCCTCGAACAGACGCGCATTCTCTTCCACCTGCCGCTCGCGCTCGGTAAAGAGTTGCACCTTCTGCACTGCCAGACTGATCAGACTGGCAATCTGCGCCAGAATGTCAACGGTGCCATCATCGTAGCGGTAAGGGCGTTCATCTTGCAGCACCAGCACACCAATTGCCACCCCATCTTGCGCCAGCACCGGCACCCCAACCCACGAGCGCATGAGATGCGCTGAACCAAGCGCCCGCGGCTTGATCCCCATTGCCTCGATCTGGGCGCGCTCAACGCTCAGATCATCAAACCGGAGCGGCTGGCGATTGGTCAGCAGCCACGCTGTGAGCGAATCAGCAGGCACGGGCCGATCGACCAGATCAGCGCCGAGTTGCTGACCATCTTCGGCGAAGATGGCATAGCGCACCAGCCAGGTATCAGGCTCGCAGAGCAACAGGTAAAAGACCGACGCCGCCGTCAGATCCAGCACGATCTGGCGCGTCTCGGCAAGAATGCGTTGCAGATCATACGAAGCGGCGACCAGTGTCCCAATCTGATTGATAACCTCTAGCCCGGCGATCTGGCGCGCCCGTTGCGCGAGCAAACTGACATTTTGCACGTGCAAGGTCAGTTGCGCGGCAATATTGCCGACAAAATCCATGTCACGCTGAGAGAAGGCATCGGGCTGGTAACTCTGAAGCGTGATAACGCCAATAGGCTGGCCATCGCGACTCAGCAGCGGCCAGCCGATCCAGGATCGCGACATCCGTTCCGCGCCAACAAAGACAATGTCGGTTTCCGGCAACATCGCGATCTCACGCGGCAAATCACGCAAGAAGATCGGCTCGCGCCGACGCAGGATCAGCGCAGTTAGCGAGCGCGGCGGCGGCGGCTGACCCGTCCAGTAGGCATAGCATTGACCGGCCTCAAGCGCGATTCCATCACTGATCAGGTTGCGCGCTGGATCGTACAGCGCCAGCGAGAAGGCATCAAAGCGCAGACAATTCTGGATGGCGCTGGTCACATGCTGCAACAACTCATGCGCGGTTTGAGCCGTCGCAGCAATCAGACTGATCTCGCGGAGCGCGCGCAGCTCGGCGATCTGCCGCTCACGCTCTTCATTCAGGCGGTTGTTCTCAACCAGAATGGCGATCTGATTGGCCACCGACTGCGCCAGCGCCAGTTCACGCGCATCAACTTCATGGGGGGCAAAACCAAAAAAGCTCACCGTTCCCAGCACACGCCGCCCAATCACCAGGGGCAGGTTAATGGTAGACTCGAAGCGAGGAAACAGATGTAACGGAAACGTGCTCGGATCGTAGCGCTCATACCAGCCGCGCTCGATAATGCGCGGCTGAAGCTGTTCCACCACAGCGCGCAATGGACTGATGGCAAGCGCAATGCGGGCCGTCTCGGCCACATACCTCTCGTCAAAGCCGCGCTGCGCGCGCAGCGCCAGATACCTGCCGGTTTCATCGAGCAGACGCACATTGCCGGCATCAAAGTGAAGAGTCGCCAGCGCGATGTCGAGCGCCTCGGCGAGCACTTCATCGAGCGAACGCGGATCAACCAGTGTTGAGGCCAGACGGCTCAGCGCCTGAAGCTCTTCACGGCGCGCTTCCAGTTGATCGGCCAGCTCGCGGCTGAGCCGGGCCTGCTCTTCAACCAGCACGGCATTTTCCAGCGCCAGCGCAATCACATTCGCCACTCGCTGCAACAGTTCGAGCGTCTCGCGCGTATAGCGATTGGGCTGATAGCTCTGGAGGGAAATAACACCAACAACATCGTCGCTGATCATGAGCGGCACGCCCACCCACGAACGCGAGAGCTTAGCCGGGTTGCCAAACGGCACGGTGGGCAAACTGGCGACGCGCTCATGCATCAAATCGCGAAAGAGCAACGGCTCGCGCTTGCGCACGATCATACCGGTGAGGTAGCCATATTCGCGGTTTTCGAGAAATTCAACAATCCCTTCGTCGTAGAGCAATGCCGCCTTGAAGAGTTCAGGCCGTTCATCGCAAAAAGCTAGATAGCAGGCATCGAACTCGAATACTCTGCCCAATTCATGCACGATGGTTTCAAAGATAACGCGCAAACGTGGCCGCTTACGCGCCGCCAGACCGATCGCGTAGAGCGCCGCCAGGATACGCTGGTCGCGTTCCTGCTGTCGCCGCAAGCTGTCGCGCTGACGCTTTCGTTTGTCTGGTTGGCGCTGCCTGATCCATCTCATGACAGAGACCTTCAACCGCGGTTATCAGTTGTCGCGAATGGCAGGTTACAAACTCGCGCCGGCTGATCGTCAACGACGACAGTGACGCCAGCGCCGGCATAAGCGCGCCGCAGGTAGCCGAGACCGATCCAGCCGTAACGCGGCGAAGCGGCAGCACTGGTCAGATCGCCAGCCTCTTTCCCATCAACCGTTAGCTTGAGCGGCAGGGATGACGGCGGCGCAGACAGGCGCAACCCACGCAACACTTTGGCAATCCGCCCTCGACTCTCCATGCGAGCGATGATCTCCTGCCCGACGTAACAACCCTTGTCGAAGCTGACCGCGCGCCAGAGATCCGCTTCCAGCGGAATATAGTCGAGGGTAATTTCGCGCCCAAAGCGCGGATAGCCGTGCTCGATCCGCGCCAGATCGGCAGTCGCCGCATCGAGCAAAACAGCGCCAGCCGCGCGCAGCGCATCGAGCAGGGCAGCAGCAGCCATTGCCGGAGGATAGAGCGCATACCCCTCGCCGCCGAGCGGATCGACCCGCGCCACCAGAAGATCGCTGTCAGCCCAACGCGCGCTGGTTATCCCGTACAGCGGCAGATCGACCGGCAACGCCAGACGTTCCAGCAGCGCGCGCGCCTGCGGCCCATACACGCCAAGCTGACCCAGTTCGGCACCGGCGTCGGCTACCGTCACCTGATCGTTAAAGAAGATGTTCTTGCGCAGATGACGCAGGAGGGGTGCGCCGTGGTGAGCGCCAGCCTCGAGCAACAGAGCATCAGGCAACGCATACACGCGCAAGAGATCAATCATCCGTCCGATAGGCGTGGTCAAGACGGTCAGTGTGCCCTGACCCGGTTGCAGACGCTCGATATGGTTGGTGGAGAGCCGGTGAAGCAGCGCGGCCCGATCACGGCCCCGCATCCAGAGTCGTCCCCGATCTGACTCATCGGCGACGACAACCCCTTGATATACGGCTTCGTATGCAGATGATGGTTCGATCATAAGCGTATGCTGGCCAGAGGTTGCGCTCTGGCCCGATCACAATCTGGCGCGCCGCGCGCGCTCTGGCATAGGTTTATTCCGGCGACGAAGACTGATTCGCACATTTCATTGTAGCACGTTCACTGCGGCAAGCGGAGATGAATCTGCTCGCTCACCTGCGTTCCCGCCGTTGCAGCCGAACCTGAATCCCATAGCGCGGACGCAGCGTAATGCCGGAAGGCAGCGCGATCGGATGATCGGGAACCGGCGTAAACTGCCAGCGCTGCGCCAGCGTGGCCAGCACCAGAACGCCTTCCATCCAGGCAAACGGCTCGCCGATGCAATTGCGCGGGCCGCCGCCGAAGGGAAAGAAGGCAAATTTTGGTCGTTGCGCCTGCGCTGCGGGCGTATGGCGGTAGATATCGCAACGGTACGGATCGGGGAAGTAGCGGGGATCGTGGTGCAGCAGCCACGGACTCATGATCACGATCGTATCGGGGGCAATCCGCGTATCACCGATCGTCACCGGCGCAATGGCGCGCCGACCGATAAGCCAGGCAGGCGGGTAGAGGCGCAGCGCCTCGGCAAACAGCCATTCAGTGCAGCGCAACGCGGCGACATCACCAGATGAAGGCAACCGATCGCCGAGCGCCGCATCGATTTCAGCAGTCACCGCAGCCGCCAGCGCCGGATGCTGGCCGAGCAGATAGATCGCCCACGATAAGGCGTTGGCGGTCGTCTCGTGGCCGGCCAGAAAGAGGGTGAGCAACTCATCGCGCAACTGCGCATCGGTCATGCGATAGCCATCGCCCTCGTGATCGACCGCCAGCAGCAGCATCGACAGCAGATCGCCGCGATCGACCGGATCGGCGCGCCGCGTGGCGATGATCCGATAGATAATCGCATCGAGGCGATTCTTTGCGGTCTGAAAACGGCGCGCCGGCGGCAGCGGCAATGCCAGCAACCAGTCGGCAAAAGGCAAGACAGCCAGATCAAACATTGCGACCAGATCGTGCATAGCGGCGAAGACCTCAGCCGCATCGGCCTCGGTATCAGCCGAAAAGAGCGTGGCACCCACCACCCGCAGCGTTATCGCCATCAGCTCGCGACTGATGTCGATGATCTCGCCATCATGCCAGCGCGCGCTGCGCGCCTCGGCAGCAGCCACCATCACCGCGCCATAGGCCGCAATGCGCTGGCGATGAAACGCCGGCTGGATCAGGCGCCGCTGGCGCAGATGGACATCTCCCTCACTCGTCAGCAAGCCTTCGCCGAGCAACCGCCTGGCGCGCTGCAACACCCGCCCCTTGACGAATGCGCGGTTCTTTGTCACCAGCACTTCGCGGATGAGATCAGGATGGTTGATGAGCGCCATCGGTTGCGATCCGAGCTGGAACGGCACGACATCGCCTCGTTCCGCCAGGCGAGTCAGCAGAGTGAGCGGATCGCGGCGAAAGGCTTGCAAATCACGAACCGCGCGCAGCACAGGAGTCTTCATCATAGCACCTCCAGATGTGAGTATCCGGCGAATGTCATGCCGCACAGTGTCAAGCCAGCGTGAAATTTGGAACAACGGCATGTTATACTATACCCATCGGTGAAGTTTCAACAATTTGCCGGCGCGAACATGAGCCGGCGATGGGGGCGTGCATGAGCGTGACAGGTCGATTGGCGGGCAAGATTGCGCTAATCACCGGCGGAGCCGGAAACATCGGAAGTGAAATCACGCGCCTCTTTTTGGCCGAAGGCGCAACGGTCATTATCAGTGGCCGCAACGGAGCGAAGCTGGCGCAACTCGCCGAGCGTATGCGAGTTGAGGCCGGCGTACCGGCCAAGCGGATCGATCTTGAGGTGATGGATGGCAGCGACATCGCGGCAGTGCGCGCCGGGATTGCGGCCATTCTGTCGCGTCATGGCCGCATTGACATTCTCGTCAACAACGCCGGCAGCGCCGGTGCGCAGCGGCGACTGGCCGAGATTCCGCTCACTTCCGCCGACATCAGATCTGAAGCTGAAGAGACGTTGAGCGCAAGCGTCGCCAACCTGCTGGGCATGGGCTGGCACCTGATGCGAGTAACGGCGCCCCACATGCCCGTTGGCGGCGTGATCATCAACGTCTCGACAATCTTCTCGCGCGCCGAGTATTATGGCCGCATTCCGTATGTTGTGCCGAAAGCCGCCCTCAACACGCTCACCCAGATCGCGGCGCGCGAACTTGGCGCGCAGGGGATTCGGGTCAATACCATCTTCCCCGGCCCAATCGAGAGTGAGCGCATCCGCACTGTATTTCAGCGCATGGATGAACTCAAGGGACGCCCAGCGGGCGATACCGCAAATCAGTTCTTCGCCACCATGCGGCTCTACCGCCCCGACGATCACGGCAACCTCGAACGACGCTTTCCAACCATTTGCGACGTGGCTCATGCCGCGCTCTTTCTCGCCAGTGATGAGGCAGCAGCGCTCACCGGCGAAACGATTGAGGTAACGCACGGGATGGAGTTGCCGGCCAGCAGCGAAACCAGCCTGCTGGCGCGCACCGACCTGCGCACGATTGATGCCAGTGGCCGCACCACTCTGATCTGCGCCGGCGACCAGATCGAAGAGGTGATGGCGCTGACCGGCATGTTGCGCACCTGCGGCAGCGAGGTGATCATCGGCTTTCGCTCGGAAGCGGCCATCGAACAATTCGAGCAGGCGATCAGCGAAAGCCGCCGGTTTGCCGGCGACACATTTACGCCGCCAATTGCGCTCTTGCTCGATCCGCGCGATCCGGCGACGATCGACGCAGTCTTCGACTGGGCCGGCGAAAACACGGGCGGGATCCATGCCGCAGTGATCTTGCCTGCGACAAGTCGTGAGCCAGCGACACAGGTGATCAGCGTCGATGATGCCAACGTATTGACATTCCTGGCCGAAGAGATCACCGGCACGGTCGTAATTGCCAGCCGCCTGGCCCGTTACTGGCAGGCGCAGCGGCTCACGCCCGGCGCGCGCGCGCGCGGCCCGCGCGTCATCTTTCTCTCAAACGGCGCTGAAGCGGGCGGCAATGTGTATGGTCGCATTCAGAGCGCGGCTATCGAACAGTTCATCCGGGTCTGGCGACACGAAGCCGAACTCGACTACCAGCGCGCAACCGCTGCCGGCGAGCACGTGCTGCCGCCGGTGTGGGCCAATCAGATTGTGCGCTTCACCAATCGCAGTATGGAAGGCCTGGAGTTCGCCTGCGCCTGGACAGCGCAACTCTTGCATAGCCAGCGCAAGATCAACGAAATCACGCTCAACGTACCCGTTGACATCAGCGCCACTACCGGCGCGCGGAGCGCCTCGGTGGGCTGGGCCGAAAGTCTGATCGGGCTTCATCTGGGTAAAGTCGCGTTGATCACCGGCGGTAGCGCGGGCATTGGCGGGCAAATCGGTCGTCTGCTTGCGCTCAGCGGCGCGCGGGTCATGCTGGCGGCCCGCGATAAACACAAACTCGAACAGATCCGGGCGACCATTCAGGCCGAACTGGCCGAAATCGGCTATACCGATGTAGAGGAGCGGGTGCAGATCGCGCCAGGTTGCGATGTCAGCAGCGAGGCGCAACTGGTCGATCTGGTAGAACGCACACTGGCTGCTTTCGGTCATGTTGACTATCTGATCAACAACGCTGGTATTGCCGGCGTGGAAGAGATGGTCATCGATATGCCGGTGGATGGCTGGCGCAACACCCTCTACGCCAACCTGATCAGCAACTATTCGCTGATGCGCAAGCTGGCGCCGCTGATGAAAAAACAGGGCAGCGGGTATGTTCTCAACGTCTCGTCATACTTTGGCGGCGAAAAGGATGCGGCCATTCCGTACCCAAATCGATCTGATTATGCCGTCTCGAAAGCCGGACAGCGGGCAATGGCCGAAGTCTTTGCCCGTTTCCTCGGCCCCGAAGTGCAGATCAACGCGATTGCGCCCGGCCCAGTTGAAGGCGATCGCCTGCGCGGCACTGGCGAGCGTCCCGGCCTGTTTGCTCGCCGGGCGCGCCTGATTCTGGAAAACAAGCGGCTCAACGATCTGCACGCAGCCTTGATTGCCGCTGCGCGCATGCAACAGCATACGATGCAAGAGCTGGTCGCTTTTCTGCTGCCCAACGACGTGAACGCGCTGGCTCAGAATCCGGCAGCGCCGGCGTCGCTGCGCGAATTAGCCATCCGCATGCGCAATGAAGGCGATCCGGCGGCATCGTCGAGCAGCGCGCTGCTCAACCGCTCGATTGCGGCCAAACTGCTGGCGCGGCTGCAAAATGGCGGCTACAACGTGCCAGCCGACATCTTTGACCATCTGCCGTTGCCGCCCGATCCGTTCTTTACCCGCGCCCAGATCGACCGCGAGGCGCGCAAAGTTCGCGATGGGATTATGGGCATGCTCTACCTGCAACGCATGCCGACCGAGTTTGATGTGGCGATGGCAACGGTCTATTACCTGGCCGATCGGAACGTCAGCGGCGAAACCTTTCACCCATCAGGCGGATTGCGTTACGAGCGCACGCCAACCGGCGGCGAGCTGTTTGGGCTGCCGCCCGCCGAGCAACTGGCCGAACTGATCGGCGCTACCGTCTACCTGATCGGAGAGCATCTCACCGAGCATCTCAACCTGCTGGCGCGCGCTTATCTCGAACGCTACGGCGCGCGTCAGGTGGTATTGATTGTCGAAACCGAAGCCGGCGCTGAGACGATGCGCCATTTGCTGGCCGACCACGTCGCCGCCGAACGACTGGCTATCATCGTGGCCGGCGATCAGATTGAAGCCGCGATCGATCAGGCCATTGCCCGCTATGGCCGCCCAGGGCCGGTCGTATGCACACCCTTCCGTCCGCTGCCCACCGCGCCGCTGGTTGGCCGCAAAGATAGCGACTGGAGCACCGTGTTGAGCGAAGCCGAATTCGCTGAGCTGTGCGAACACCAGCTTACCCACCACTTCCGGGTTGCGCGCAAGATTGCGCTCAGCGATGGCGCCAGCCTGGCGCTGGTGACGCCAGAGACCACCGCCACCTCCAGCACCGAGCAATTTGCGCTGGCCAATTTCGTGAAAACCACGCTCCATGCCTTTACTGCGACGATTGGGGTCGAGAGTGAACGCACGGCGCAGCGGATACTGATCAACCAGATCGATCTCACGCGCCGCGCCCGCTCGGAAGAGCCGCGCGATGCCCGCGAGCGCCAGCAAGAGCTGGAACGGTTTATCGAAGCAGTGTTGCTGGTCACCGCACCGCTGCCACCCGAGGCCGACACCCGTTACCTTGGTCGCATCCACCGTGGCCGGGCGATCACCGTCTAGGTCAGACGCCGGCCTTGATTGCGCGGAAGCGTTCTATGGAGTGCGGAAGCAGGGCTTCCGCACTCCATATCGTTGCGGAATGTTCTTCCCTCCGGCCAGCCACCGCAATCCCCGCCGAAAGCGGGAAGCGGGCCGCAAGCGTGAGCCGGGCGTCTGTTCAGAAGATTGCCACGCCGCGCCAGGCGCAATGCTCTGAGCGGCGCAGGGATGACGTCTGGGCGTTCATGAAAGCATCCGCTTGCGCAGCCTCTCATGCAAGCGTTTGCATATGAAACGACCGAGGAACAACAACGAACAATCCAAACGGGTACGCCTCGCGCACATAACCGCTCTGCAAAGCGATACCATGTTAAAATACAAAAGACGGCAATAACCAGCCCACTTGTCCACTGTCGCGCGAGGAGGCTATGAGCGACGAATTTCAGTATCCAGCACCCCCCAAACGACAACAAAACGGGATGGTATGGGATGCGCAGCGGATCCGCGCATTGCGCGCATTTCTAGGGTTGACGCAACAACAAATGGCCGACGAGCTGGCGGTACGCCAGCAAACCATCAGCGAGTGGGAAACCGGGATCCATCGTCCTCATCGCTCGACCCAAAAGACGCTGACGCTCGTCGCTGAACGGGCCGGTTTTGTGTATCAACCATCAGTAAATCAGCATCATTCCCCAGACCAACACGATTAGGTTGTCTGCGCTTACGGTGCGCTACGCTATGCCGCAAACATGCCAGCGCGCTGACCAGGATTCCAATCGTTATAAAATCGTCAAAAAGCGCATCATCCCAGATTTGA
>FWPV01007883.1_pt1 | contig 11118 bp, 9 predicted proteins | sample 2228371 | NCBI WGS metagenome assembly FWPV01 (sample SAMEA103939776, study PRJEB20133) | metagenome | reverse complement strand
GGAAGAGCCTGGCCTCGTGGATCCTTCCCGTCTGCGTATCCAAGTTGATTTCCAACCGCTCGCATTCAATGACATCCTCTCCCTCCGTAACCCTCACGTTCCCCCAGGCCTGCATCTCCTTGGTGGCCATATTTAACTGAGCATGGTCAGCCCGTAGAGAGAGGGTTCCCCTTCTTATCTCCACTTCCCCTTGGGCCTGATAGAGCTGTTGATCTCGGTCGTAGGTCAGTTGATTCGCTTCGATCTCCACTGGTCCTTCCGCCTCTATGCTAATCTTCACGGGTGGGACCTTGGCGTGGGATAAATGGACGGCGAGGAAGAAAAAGACGGCCGGAAAAACGAGAAGGATCACCGCGTGCGGATGTTTCGTCAAACTCTCTCCCTGGGATGAAAATAAGCCCTCGCCTCTCCCACCGTGTATAGAGATCCTGTGATACAGAGCAGGTCCTCCTCTTTCGTCATCGAGAGACCTTTCCCAATGGCCGCTTCGAGATCCTCGACAATCTCAGCTTTCTTAGCATTCTTTCCCAGTGCCTTGAGAAGGAGCGAGGGGGGAGCTGCCCGGTCGGTATGGGGTTTCGTAAGAATGAGATGGTCGGCCAGAGGGGCCAGGATGCGAAGAATGGAAGCGATGTCTTTATCTTTCATGATACCCACGATGAGATGAAGGTGACGGAATCGAAACTCCTTCTCCATCGACTCCTTGAGGGCGAGCGCTCCAGAAGGGTTGTGAGCCCCGTCCAACACAACCCTTGGCGAGGAACAGACCATCTCCAATCTTCCTGGCCACTCCACGTCCTTCATCCCTTCGATCATCGCATCGTTTGACACGGAATATCCCAAATCGTCCAAAATCTCTACAGCTCCGAGGGCTGTCGCGGCATTGACGATCTGGTGGGGACCCTCCAGGTTCAAAGAAACATTCCAAAGCTTTCGGTGGAGCCCTTCGTAGTCGAACCTCCTCTGACCGTCCGAAAAGTACCGTATCTCTTTTCCGACCCGATAGTAGGGGGACCCCTTCTCTCTGCAGATCTTCGAAAAGAGGCGAAGCACCTGCGGTTGAGTCGCTGCCGTCAAGAAGGGTCTTCCCTTCTTAATGATGCCCGCCTTTTCGCTTGCAATTTTCAAGAACGTCCGGCCCAGCTGCTCCTCATGATCTTTCCCAATATTCGTAATAATGGAGAGGAGGGGATCGACCACATTGGTTGAATCAAGCCTCCCTCCCAATCCAACTTCCAAGACTGCCAGGTCTACCATCTTCTGTTTAAAATAGAGAAGGGCCATCGCTGTGGTGAAATCGAAGAATGTGAAGGGAGGCGTCACGCCAGCCTCCTCGACCCTTTTCCTCATCCACGCCGTCAGCTCCGCCACCTCCTCCTCGGGAATCTCCTTCCCATTGATCTTGATTCGTTCGGTGAATCGAATGAGATGGGGAGACGTGTAAAGGCCCGTCCGGTATCCATCCTTCTGAAGAATCGAGGCGATCATCGCTGCTGTCGAGCCCTTCCCATTCGTTCCGCCGATGTGGATCGCCTGAATCTCCTGATGGGGATTCCCCACAGCCTGAAGCAGGGCTTCGACCTTCGCGAGACCGAAGATCATCCCGAACTTTTCGAGACTGTAAAGATAATCGAGCGACTCTCGATATTCCTTTACGTTCATAGGGAACCCAATCTCTGCGCACCATCGGGAGCGAGCATCTTCAGGAGGGAGGCGAGTGTGTGTCTGAGGTCCTTCCGCTCGACGATGAGATCAACCATGCCGTGTGCAAGAAGAGATTCGGCCCTCTGGAACCCCTCCGGAAGCTCGGCCCGAATGGTCTCTCTGATGACTCTCGGTCCGGCAAATCCGATCATAGCCCTCGGCTCAGCAATAATGATATCTCCGAGCATCCCGATGCTCGCCGAAACGCCACCCGTGGTGGGATCGGTCAAGACCGAGATATAAGGGAGACCGGCCTCGTGAAGCTTGGCCAGGGCAGCGCTCATCTTCGCCATCTGCATCAGGGAGAGGATTCCCTCCTGCATCCGGGCGCCCCCGGAGGCGCAGAAGATCACCACACCCACCCTTTTCTCAATCGCCCGTTCGATCAAGCGCGTCGTCTTCTCTCCCACCACCGAGCCCAAGCTCCCTCCCATAAAATTGAATTCGAAAATCCCAAGCATCAGAGGCGTGCCCTCGATCTTGGCCTCCCCGCAGAGGATGGCATCCTTCTGTCCCGTCGCCTCTTGAGACTCCTTGAGCCGATGAGGGTACCGTTTCAGATCCTTAAATTCCAGTGGGTCCGTGGAGGAGAGATGGGCATCGTACTCGATAAAGGTGCCTGGATCGACGAGGCAATCCATTCTCCTCCGCGCAGGGATTTGAAAATGGTAATTGCACTTCGGACAGACCTGAAGGTTCCGCTCCACGACCCTCCGGTAGATGATCTCGTTACAGGAGTTGCACTTCGTCCAGAGGTCTTCGGAAATCTTCAACTCCGCCCGCTTCTCTCTGCCTTCCTTCTCCTCTTCATCTTTCTTCTTGAACCAGGTCATCTCCTTCGACGCCTCATCTATACGAGTAAAATAAGCTAACAAAAAGGAGACCGGATGTCAATTCGCGGTCACCGTCGCGCGGTAACCCTTCCCTCTACCGGGGAAATTCCACGGAACCGGACAGGGATTCGGAGAAAATCTTCAAGCGGCCGCAGCCTGTCCCCGGGCTCAAACAATCCAGTCCTCCCCACGCTTTAGTGACGCATTCCTGGGGGAGATTGATTGTCGCTTGACCTCGTGCTACGTTTGCGGTGTATGGAAAGAGTCGTGCGGGCGAGAATCGAATCGATGGCCTTCGGTGGCTACGGAGTTGCAAGGATCGAAGGAAAGGTGGTGTTCATCCCCAATTCCGTGACCGGTGACGAAGGACGGGTTGAAATGGTCGAGGAGAAGAAGAGCTACTCCGTCGGTAGATGGGTCGAGATCCTCCTTCCTTCCCCGTGGAGAGTGGCCCCTCCCTGCCCCTATTTTGGGACATGCGGCGGTTGCCAGTGGCAGCACATCGATTACGGACAGCAGCCAGAACTGAAGAGACAGATCCTGAGAGACATTCTGATCCGCTTGGCTGACTTGAAGGAGATCCCTCCCATCGCTCTCTACCCTTCCCCTGATCCCTATGACTATCGTACTCGCATCCAGTTAAAGGTGAAGGCGAACAGGATCGGATACTACCGGGAGAAGTCCCACCAACTGGTGGATATCGATCGGTGCCTCATCTCCCATCCCCTGGTGAACGAGATCCTTCCATTGCTTCGCCAGGAACTCTTGCTTTTCTCTTTGACCGATGAAGTCGAAATCCGCACATCCCCTAAAGAAGGGAAGGGCGTTCTCGTGCTTCATGCCAGAGATTCCTCGCCCAAATGGAAGGCCTCATTGCGACATTTTCTCAAATCCCAGCCCATCCTGAAAGGAATCACCATCCTGAGGCGAGGGCAAACCTCCTCTCTAGGTCACTCCCACCTTTACTTCGCCATCCCTTTGAACCTCACCCTTCGTATCTCCCCAGGGAGTTTTTCGCAGGTCAATCTGAAGCAGAACGAAAGATTGATCCAGACCGTCCTCGCCTTCTCGGGAGAAACGAGACACGCGACAGCCCTCGACCTCTATTCGGGAGTTGGAAACCTAACCCTTCCCTTGTCCAGCGTGAGCCAGCAGGTCCTGGGCATCGATGAGAATCCGGCAGCCGTCAAAGACGCCCGTTTTAACGCTCAGCTCAACGGAATCGAATCGGTAAGGTTCCTCCATGGAAGAGTGGAGGCGATCCTGAGAAAATGGAAAGGGGAAAAGCCTGACCTTGTCGTCCTCGATCCTCCGAGGACAGGAGCCAAGGAGGTGGCAGATCAAGTCGCTCGATTGAGACCCGAAAGGATTATCTATGTCTCATGCGAACCGACCCGCTTCGCTCGAGATCTTCGCCTCTTCGCGAAGGAAGAATACTCCCTTCGCGCATTGACTTTGGTTGACATGTTTCCCCAGACCTACCACATGGAATTGGTGGGATTGCTTGCCCAATCCTAAATTCCCGAATAACAAATAAAAAAAAAATCCGAAGCTCCAACTCCATAGCTCAATTCCCTTTGTCCTGGAAATTGTGAATCGAGTATTGGTTTCTCAGATCACTTTGTTGAGGGGGTACTCGATGATGCCTACCGCCCCGCGCTTCAGTAATTTCGGGATGAGCTCCCGGACGATCTTTTCCGAAACCATGACCTCTACGGCGTACCACCCCTCCTGAAAGAGGTTAGAGATGGTGGGGCCGGTGATGCTCGGAAGAATTTCAACGACGCTTTTCAAATCATTCGCGGGGACATTCATTTTCAAGCCCACCATCCCCTCGGCCCTCAAGGCTCCTTGCAGAAGGAGGGAAATCTGTTCGATCTTCTCTCTCTTCCAAGGATCCCGGTAAGCCTCCTTGTTCGCAATAAGCTGCGTATTGGTCATCAGTAATTCTTCCACGACGCGAAGTCCGTTTGCCCTCAGGGTGCTACCCGTCTCGGTCACCTCCACAATCGCATCGCACAACCCCTCAATCACCTTACCTTCGGTAGCCCCCCAGGAAAATTCCACATCCACCTTGATCTTTCGATCCTGGAAGTACCGCCGCGTAAAGTTCACGAGCTCCGTAAAGACTTTCTTCCCCTCCAGGTCTTCGAGCCTTCGGATGGGTGAATCCTCGGCTACCACCAGAACCCACCGAGCGGGGGCCGTGCTCGTTTTGGAGTAGACCAAATCCTGCACAACCACCACGTCCGAACCATTTTCGAGAACCCAATCTTTGCCAGTCAGACCCACATCCAGCGTCCCCATCTCCACAAACCGCGACATCTCCTGGGCCCTCACCAAGGTGCACCGCATCTCCTCATCATCCACGCTGGGAAAGTAGCTCCTCGAACTGACGGAAATTTTCCACCCAGATTTTCTAAAGAGCTCGATCGTTGCATTCTCCAGGCTCCCTTTGGGAATGCCAACCTTTAGGACCTTCACTTTCCGTACACCTCCTTTGGATCGAACACCTTCTCCCCCACAAGGGCCCATCCCTTCTCCTCATAGCGGTGATGGAAGCAACTTCGGAATCCCGTGTGACAGGCTGCCCCGCCCCGCTGATCTACCCTCAGAAGAAGCGCGTCGCCGTCGCAGTCCAACAGGATCTCCTTGACCTCTTGAAAATGGCCGGAGGTCTCGCCCTTGGTCCAAAGCTTCTTCCTCGATCTCGACCAAAACGAGGCCCTCCTTGTCCTCAGCGTCTCCTCCCATGCCTCCTGATTCATATAACCCAACATCAGCACTTCATGGCTTGACGCATCCTGAATGATCACTGGAACGAGCCCGTCCCCTTTTTTGAAATCGATCTCGATCACGTCTGGTCCCCCATCTCGACATCGGATTGCAGAGCAAAACCCGAAAAAATTAAGACGGTTCTGTTGAGAGCAGCTTGGCCATCTGCGCCGCATTCTTGGCAGCTGACCCGGAATAGCAGTTGTTGAAAAAGATTAAAGTCTTTGCCGTCTTCTTAGAAATATCGACGATATCCGGAACGAATTCCTTCAGTTCCCCCTCATTGTAGAGGTAATCATAACGGACCTTCAACGGAACATTGAACCAATTTGGATTGCGACCGTGAAACCGGAAGTAACCAATCTCGGAGGTAACCCTCGGAAGGTACGGCATCAGCTTTGGGATTTTGGGTTCGTCGACGATACAGAACCCAATCCCATTCCTCTCCAAAAATTCGAAGGTTCCCTCTCGCAACCAGGTCTGATTCCGGAATTCGAACACAAGGGGAATCTCTCCCATCTCCGCCTTGAAATTCTCCAGGTAACCGAGGCTCTGTCGATTGGGGAAAAAGCCATAAGGAAATTGGGCAAGGACACAGGCCAACTTTCCCTCTTCCACCAAAGGCGCAAGGCTATACTTGAACTTCTTAAAGATCTCCTTATTGTCGATCATCTCCCCGGTCTCTCTGTCCCGGATCTCATGCGTCATTCCTTTGAAGGCCTTGACAACGAATTCAAACTCTTTCGAGGTCTTCCTAGACATGGCCTCGAAGCTCTTTTGAGAGGGGAGGGTGTAGTAGGTGAAATTTACCTCCAAGGCCTTGAACCCCAGGTTCTTCTCGTAAAAAGGTAACATCTCCCTCTCCGGGAGTCCCATCGGGTAGACCGTCCCTTTCCAATCCGGAAAAGAAAACCCGCTCGTTCCGATCTTGATCATTTCTCCCGATTCCAGACCTCCCCCTTACAATGCGTGAAGAGAGATTCTCACTCCATTTGCCTTTTGATGTAATATACATCAAAATTTAAACACATTACAGTCAATTATTCAAAAGGTATGAGGATCCGAATGACGAGAAGTACGAAGCCGTTGACTTTTGAATTTCATATCTCGCGGAGGGCGCGGGATCTCTATCAATTTGACGACTCTCTTTTTACCCTCAGCGGAAATGTCATTCTCCCGAACTTCCGGGCATGCCGGGCCTTTGCTCAGAAAATGAACGAAAAACGGGATCTCGCCAATTTCCCTGAACGGGCTGTCAAAGCGGGGCAACTCAACGCGATGGGCTTGATCGACGAGATCTTGCACTATGTTTCCGGCTTATTTCGCGAGGAAAAGAATCCCGATGTCATGAGGGAGGCCCTCGATTGGCTCTATGAGAGATTTGGAAAATCCCGAGTGGACCATGCGCTTCGCAGATTTGCCGACGAGTTTCCCACGGTAGCGCTCTACCGGCGAGAGGCGGACCTCTCCTCTTACCTCGAGGGGGAGACGGCCGGAATTCCGAACCGACAAATCCTTCTGGAAGAAATGATGATGCTCTGGCTGGCCAATCTGAACCCCGCCTTCGCCCCTTTCCTTGAGCTTTTCGATGACTCCGTGCTGGAGAGCGAGACTTCTTACCCACAGATCATGGAAAGCCTTCGCACCTTCTTCAGGCGACAGCCTTCCTTCGGGCCGTATGGCCAGAATTTGGTCGAGATGCTACGAAGCCCCGCTATCGCCGCGCCCCATTCTCTCAGGGGGCAACTCGATTACATTCGTGAAAGATGGGGTTACATGCTCGGAAGATACCTCGACCGCCTCCTTTCTGGTCTGGATCTCATGAAGGAAGAAGAGATGGCCGAGTTACGAAAAGGAGCCCCTTGGCAGCGCGTTCCGACCCCGGTTTACGAATACGTGGGAATGGAAGCCGAACCGGAACGATTCAGTCCCGATCAGGATTGGATGCCCCGTGTGGTCCTGCTCGCCAAGAACGTCTATGTGTGGCTCGATCAGCTGTCGAAGAAATATCGCCGGCCGATCCATCGCCTGGACCAGATCCCCGACGAAGAGCTCGAGATTCTACAAGGTTGGGGGATTTCAGCCTTGTGGCTCATCGGGATTTGGGAGCGAAGTCCTGCCTCCAAGAGGATCAAACGGATGACGGGAAACCCGGAGGCTGAGGCTTCGGCCTACGCCATCTTCGATTATCGGATTGCAAATGATCTGGGAGGAGAGGAGGCGTTCCAGAATCTGAAGGAACGTGCCTGGAAAAGAGGAATTCGCATGGCGAGCGACATGGTTCCCAACCACGTAGGAATCGATGGTCGTTGGGTCATGGACCATCCGGATTGGTTCATCTCTGTGGACGAAAGTCCCTACGCCACTTATCGATTTACTGGACCGGATCTCTCTTGGCATCAAGACGTGGGCATCTACCTCGAGGATCATTACTTCGACAGGAGCGATGCGGCCGTTGTATTTAAAAGGGTCGATCGCCGAAATGGGAAAGAGACGTATATCTACCATGGCAACGATGGGACGCACATGCCGTGGAATGACACCGCCCAGTTAAATTACCTTAAACCCGAGGTCCGGGAAGCCATCATCCAAACGATCCTCCATGTGGCGCGTCAATTCCCTATCCTTCGCTTCGATGCAGCCATGACCCTAACCAAGAGGCACTACCAGCGCCTCTGGTTCCCGGAACCTGGAACAGGGGGCACCATTCCCTCCCGCGCAGAGCATGGCATGACAAGGGCGGAATTCAACCGCCAAATGCCTGAAGAGTTCTGGCGCCAGGTCGTGGATCGGGTAAGTCAGGAAGCGCCGGGGACTTTGCTTCTGGCGGAAGCCTTCTGGCTATTGGAAGGTTACTTCGTTCGCACCCTCGGAATGCATCGGGTCTATAATAGCGCATTTATGAATATGCTGAAGGACGAAGAAAATTCAAAATATCGAAGCGTGATGAAGAACACCCTGGAGTTCAATCCGGAGGTCCTCAAGCGCTTCGTCAATTTCATGAGCAATCCCGATGAGGAGACGGCTGTTTCCCAATTTGGGAAGGGAGACAAGTATTTCGGCATCTGCACCCTGATGGTGACCATGCCCGGACTTCCCATGTTCGCCCATGGTCAGATCGAAGGATTTGCCGAGAAATACGGAATGGAATATCGATATGCCAAATGGGACGAGCAACCGGACTGGGAGTTTGTGAGGCGTCACGAGCGAGAAATCTTTCCGTTGTTGAAACGCCGCCATCTCTTTGCCGATGTAAGCGCCTTTCTGCTTTACGACTTCTTCACGCCTCAGGGGGACGTGAATGAGGACGTCTTCGCCTATTCGAACTGCGCGGCGGACGATCGGACGCTCGTCATCTATCACAATCGGTATGCCTCCGCCAGGGGATGGATCCGAACCTCGGCGGCCTATTCGGTGAAGACGGGAGAAGGCGAGCATCGGAAGTTAGTCCAAAAGACTCTGGGAGAAGGGTTGGGATTGACCCCCGATGAGAGCTATTACACGATCTTTCGTGACCACGTAAGCGGCCTCGAGTATATCCGCAACAGCCGCGAATTATGCGAAAAGGGATTGTATGTGGAACTCGATGCCTACAAGTATCATGTCTTTGTCGATTTTCGGGAGATCCGTGACAATGAGTGGCAGCAATACGCTCGAGTCGCCAGATGCCTCAATGGCCGTGGAACGCCGAACCTCCAAGACGTCTTTAGAGAGATACTGCAACCCGTCCAGCTTGCCTTTCAAGGACTGGTCAATCCGAATCTATTTCGCCGATTGACCGAGGCGCAGCTACTCGACACGGAGGCCGAACCGAATCAAGCCATCCTGGAAGAGATCGAAGAGAAGCTGGTCAATCTCCTTCTGGAGGTGAAAAATTTGAGCGGCGGCAGCGGGGAAGGAGGACCCATTGCCAGGGAGGTGCGACGAAAACTGGAGGTTCTTCTTCGCCCGCCTGCCGTTTCCGGACAGTTTCCAGAACCTGAACCTGGAGCGATTCCCCAAGGAAAATTCTGGATACAGTGGGGCTGGTTGTTTCTCCACGCCCTTGGACGGGTGGTCCCTGAGATCGATTTCGCAAAGGTGAGCCGGAGCTGGATCGATGAATGGGGGTTTGGAAAAATCATTGCAGAGGTCCTTAAGGAATTAGGGTTAGATGAAGAAGCAGCTTGGAGAGCAGTCGCTTTGACCAAATGCCTGACCGCCCACCAGAGATGGTTTGAGGAAAAAGTTCCCCACAGGGTCCTGGACCCCCTTCTGAAAGACCGCGATGTCCAACAATTCCTACGAATCAATCGATACAACGGCATTCTCTGGTTCAACCGGGAGGCTTTCGATGAGTTGTTAGGATGGTTGATGTGGCTCGCAACCATTGAAATCAGCTCGGATTCTCGACGTCCCGCTTCTCAGGCAGCCAGAGACCTCAAGGATTGTTACGAGGTAATTACGAAGCTCAAGGAGGCCGCCAAAAAATCTGGCTATCAAGTCGAAAAATTGTTCGAGGCACTCCAATAGCGAAGCCCCGGTTCGTAAGCCGGGTCTATCAGTCTGTATCCCTTTGAAGCTATGTCCTCCAAGAGGCGGAGTCTTTTCTTTAGATAAATCCGTATATAAGAAGCCGGGTTTTGGATTTTACTTGAGTATGCGGATGCATCTCGTCAATCTACGTCAGAGATGCGAAGCCGAATCTCTTGTCCGAAAGGCATTTCCTTAATCTCGACGGCTTAAAAAGTAGAACTATTCAGGCACAGGAACTTCTACCTCTAAGAGGGGAGGATACTGTTGACAACCAAAGACATCCGTTTCACCTGGGCTTCCGCTCGGTCGCTTGCGATAGATCGTAAATTTAATGGCATAGGCCGGATCGAATTCTACGAAATCGCTGATGCGCTCCTCCGGGATACCGAAAAGCTTCGCTATACTCTCTTTTGTCACCACACGGCTCTTCTTAATCAACTCATAATTCTCCTTCTCCCTAAATATAATGTCAAAAGTAATTTTATCCGTCCCAGCATTTTTGCTTCTGATTGTTTTGGCGAGCTCAAATAATTTTTGGGTTTTCATCGACTAACCTCCACGCTCAATCAACTATGGTTTCATGGATCTCGAAGAATTCCATCGGGTCATCCACCGGAATTACGTGATTAATTGTCCATTCATATGCCGGTGGTGCCGGAAGCACCCCATCGATAATAAACGCCGCCGTTCCTGCCGTTCCCTTAACTTCCGGAAGACGGGCATAGAAAATCTGCCTCGATCCAATCAAGGTTACTTCTTCTGCCATCTCTTTTGTAGGCGCCACTCCCTCCACGACGATGCAAAGTTCGTGGGATCTTATTTCCTTGACAGGTTCTAAATCTCCCATCACCCCGTTCTTTCCGTAGATATTGTAAAACAGCTCGTATGGCTTTCCTGAAAATCTTTCCTCTACCTTAATCCAGCGATAACGATTGATTTTTCTTGAGTAACCTATTGAAATGGCCTATTACGTGGCAAAAGTGATCTATAGGCAAAGGAGGCCATTTCATGAAAAAGGTGAAAATCAACATTCCCAAGAAACTGAGAAAAGGAATCCCTCTGAAGACGGGTCCGAACCACACGGTTCGACTCGAAGTCACTGATGAAGCGCTGACAGTACATACGGGACTGTCTTTGTTTTATGCTATGGCAGAGGCTCTGGAGATTCCACAAACCTTGGATGAACATGTGAAGGTGAAGCAACGCGAATCGGGATATCCGGAGTCGGAACATATTTTGGCTTTGGCTGCAAATGCTTTTGTAGGGGGCGACTATTTGGAGGATCTGGAGG
>FWPV01015200.1_pt1 | contig 11119 bp, 7 predicted proteins | sample 2228371 | NCBI WGS metagenome assembly FWPV01 (sample SAMEA103939776, study PRJEB20133) | metagenome | reverse complement strand
CCCGCCCGGCGGGACCGCCGCGTGCGCGAACTTGCGGGTGCGCGCGGTGGTCTGGCGCAGCGCCGCGATCACGTCGCGCAGCTCCGCGGCGCGCTCGTAGCGGCGCGCCTCGGCCGCCGCGCGCATGGCCTGCTCCAGCTCGGCCAGCCACTCGCGGGATTTGCCTTCCAGGAAGGCGCAGGCGCGGTCGACCCGCTCCCGGTAGGCCGCCTCCGTGGTGCGGTTCGGGTGGCCGTAAATCTCGGCGCGGGCGTCGTCGTAGAGCAGCCAGGTGCCGTCTTCCAGCCGGCGCGGGCGCGCGTCCCCCAGCAGGATGCCGAATTTCAGGCGCATCTCCCGCAGGGTGCGGCGCAGCAGCCCGCTGTGGGCGAACGGGCCGAAGTACAGCGCGCGGTCGGCCGCGCGCAGCCGCACCAGGCGGAAGCGCGGCAGCGGCGCGGCCGTGTCGACCCGCACGTGCAGGAAGCGCTTGTCGTCGGTGAAATCGGTGTTGTAGCGGGGTTTCCACTCCTTGATCAGGCGCCCCTCCAGCAACAGCGCCTCGGCCTCGCTGCGCACCTCGATCACCTCGAAGTCCGCGATCAGGTCGAGCATGGCCGCCACCTTGGGCTGCTCCATCCGGAACCGCCGCGACGGCTGGAAGTACGAGCCGACCCGCTTCTTCAGGTTCTTGGCCTTGCCGACGTACAGCACGCTGCCCAGCCGGTCGCGCATCAGGTACACCCCCGGCCCTTCCGGCAACCGCCGGGCTTTTTCTTTCAGTTTACTGCGATCGGGGGCTGGCATACCTTTCCAAAAGCCATATATTCACCCTGTTGTCACCATGCGCAAACCCAGCCAAAGGACAAGCCGCCCCGCGCGGCGCCCCCGCCGATGACCCCGCGCCGCAAAGTCGAGCTGGTGGCGGTCGGCGACGAGCTGCTCAACGGCCTGCGCGCGAACAGCCACCTGGTCTACTTGGGCGGCAAACTGCACGACCACGGCCTGCCCATCTGCTGGGCCGGGGAGCTGCGTGACGAGCCGGAAGAGCTGGTGGAAGCGTTCCAGCGCGCCCTCGGGCGGGCCGATCTGCTGCTGGTGACCGGCGGCCTCGGCCCCACCTGCGACGACTACACCGCCGCCTGCATGGCCGCCGCCCTCGGGCGCAAGCTGGTGTACAGCACGGCGGTCGAGGCCTCCATCCGCGCCTTCTTCGCCGCGCGCGGCCGCGAGCCGACGCCCAACAATTTCAAGCAGTGCGACCTGGTCGAGGGGGCGGAGGCGCTGCCAAACCCGAATGGCACCGCGCCGGGCCAATGGATCGCGCTGGGGGATCAGATCATCGTCCTGCTGCCCGGTCCGCCGCGCGAGCTGATCCCCATGTTCGAGGATCAGGTGCTGCCGCGCCTGCAGGCCCTCCAGTGGGCCGTCCCGGCCGCGGCCTCCGTGCAGCTGCGCACCATCGGCCTGGGCGAAAGCAGGGTCGCCGACCTGCTCTCGCCCCTGCTGGACGAGGCGGCCGGCCGGGTGCGCGTCGCCTACTGCGCCCACCTCGCCTATGTCGACGTGCGCCTGTCCCCCGTTCCGGACGGGCTCGACGAGGCGCGCCTGCGTGCCTTGGGCGAGGCCTGCCGCGAGCGCCTCGGGGAGGCCTTTCTCGGCTACGGCAGCCCCGACATCGCCTGCCTGATTCTCAAGCAGCTGCGGAGCCTCAACAAGTCGCTTGCGGTCGCGGAAAGTTGCACGGGCGGCCTGCTGGCCAGCCGCTTCACCGACATCCCGGGAGCCTCCAAGGTGTTCCGTGGCGGCGTGGTCTGCTACAACAACGAGATCAAGGAGAGCCTGCTGGGCGTGCCGGGCGCACTGCTCCAACAGCATGGGGCCGTCAGCGCGGAGTGCGCGGTCGCCATGGCCACCGGCGCCGCCGAGCTGATGGAGGCCGACTACGCCCTGGCGATCACCGGCTATGCCGGTCCCGAGGCCGGCAGCGAGCCGGCCGGCACCGTCTACATCGGCTACCATTCGCCGCTCGGCGTCTGGTCGCACAGGGCCGTGCTTCCCGGCAACCGCACCGCCGTCAAGGAGCGCGCCGTCTATGCCGCGCTCAATTTTCTCCGCCTCAAACTCGACAAGTACAAGGTTTACGACCTGCTGGAAAGCTTGCGCTGCTGAATTTGGCGGGCTCTTGACACTCCCGCGCCGGCGCCGTCACTGTCCGCCGCATGGATCTCGTTTGTCTGGACCTCGAGGGCGTGCTGCTGCCGGAGTTTTGGATCGCGGTGGCGGAGGCCACCGGCATCCCCGAGCTGCGCCGCACCACGCGCGACGAGCCCGACTACGATGTCCTCATGCGCTACCGCCTCAAGCTGCTCGACCGGCACGGGCTGACCCTTCCCGCCATCCATGCCGCCATCCGCGACCTCGAGCCGCTGCCGGGGGCGCGCGAGTTCACCGCATGGCTGGTGGCCCGCTCCCGCCTGATCGTGCTTTCCGACACCTTTGTGCAGTTTTCCGCCCCGCTGATGGCCAAGCTCGGTCACCCGACCCTGTTTTGCAACGAGCTGGAGGTCGCCCCCGACGGCCGCATCCTCGGCTACCGGCTGCGCCAGCCCGACCAGAAACGGCGCGCCGTCGAGGCCCTCAAGAGCCTCAATTTCCGGGTCATCGCCGCGGGCGATTCATGGAACGACCTTTCCATGCTCAAGGCCGCCGACCACGCCATCCTGTTCCGCCCCCCCGACAGCCTGCGCGCCGCCGAGCCCGGCCTGCCGGTCACGCACACCCACGCCGAACTGCGCGCCGCCCTCGAGGCGGCCTTCACGGACTGAGCGTCCCCTCACCCGCGGGCGGCGTTGCAGCGCCCGCGCCCGGCCGGAAAACAGCGCCGCGCTTGCGCCCCGGCCGCCGACGGTCCACTCTTCCCGCATGGCTGTTCAGCGCAAACGCACCCTCCGCAAGGCCGCCTATTTCAACCGCGAGCTCAGCTGGCTGGCGTTCAACCGGCGCGTCCTCGCCCAGGCCGAACAGCCGGCCTACCCCCTCCTCGAGCGCCTGAAATTCCTCTCCTATGTCAGCTCCAACCTCGACGAGTTCTTCGAAATCCGCGTCGCCGGCCTGATCCAGCAGGTCGAGTCCGGCCATACCGCGCCGGGCATCGACGGCCTCGGGCCGCGCGAGCAGTTGCGGCGTATCCACTCCGTCACCACCGCTTTGGTGCACGACCAGTACAAATGCTGGCACGAGCGGATCGTGCCCGCCCTTGCCGCCGCCGGCATCCCGTTCAAGAACCGAGAGCAGCTGGACCGGCGCGAGCTGCGCTGGCTCAAGGGCTATTTCCGGGAGCAGGTGCAGCCGGTCCTCACCCCGCTTGCCATCGATCCGGCGCACCCGTTCCCCCAGTTCGTCAACAAGTCGCTCAACATCCTCCTGTGGCTGGACGATCCGGACACCCCGGCCACCGAGCGCATGATGGCCTTCCTGCCGGTCCCGCGCATCCTGCCGCGCGTGGTCCGCATCCCCGGCACCGCCCGCACCCCCGACAGCTACGTCTTCCTCAGCGACCTCCTCAAGATTTTCGCCAAGCAGCTGTTCCCGGGCTATCGCGTGATGTCCGTCCACGCCTTCCGCATCACCCGCAACAGCGACCTGTACATCGACGAGGAGGAAGTCGAGAACCTGCTCAAGACCATCGAGGAGGAACTCTACAACATGCGCAAGGGCGCCGCCGTGCGCCTTGAGATCGAGGCGGATGTCCCCGAGGACCTCCTCTCCGAACTGCTCCAGGCCATCCGCCTCAGCCGCCAGCATGTCTTCCGCATCAACGGCCCGATCAACCTCATGCGCCTGATGAGCGTCTACGACCTGATCGACCGGCCGGACCTCAAGTTCCCCCCCTTCCAACCCCTGTATCCCGCGGTCCTGCGCCAGCACGCCGTCATTTGGGACGCCATCCGCCAGCAGGACATCCTGCTCCACCATCCCTACGAGTCCTTCGACCCGGTCGTCGATTTCATGCGCCAGGCCGCCGAGGACCCCGATGTGCTCGCCATCAAAATCACCCTCTACCGCACCAGCTCCGATTCCCCGATTGTCAGCGCCCTCATGGACGCCGCCCGCAACGGCAAGCAGGTCACCGTCCTCATCGAGCTCAAGGCCCGCTTCGACGAGGCCGCCAACATCAACTGGGCGCGCGTCATGGAGGACGCCGGCATCCATGTGGTGTACGGCTTCGTCGGCCTCAAGACCCACTGCAAGTGCTGCCTGGTCGTGCGCCGCGAGGCCGCCGGCCTGGTCCGCTACGCCCACCTCGGCACGGGCAACTACCACACCAAGACCGCCCGCCTCTACACCGACCTCAGCCTGTTGACCGCCCGCCCCGACCTCACCGACGAGGTCGCGCTGGTTTTCAACACCCTCACCGGCTTCTCCAAGTCCCCCCAGTTCCGCCACCTGTTGGTCGCCCCCTACACCCTCCACCAGCGCATGAACGCCCTCATCGCCCAGGAGGCCCGCAACGCCCGCAACGGCCTGCCCGCCCGCATCATCGTCAAGTGCAACGCCCTGATCGACAAGGAGACCATCGACAACCTCTACGCCGCCTCCCGCGCCGGCGTCCAGATCGACCTCATCATCCGCGGCATCTGCGGCCTCGTGCCCGGGCTCAAGGGCCTCTCCGAGAACATCCGCGTGCGCTCCATCCTCGGCCGCTACCTCGAGCACTCCCGCATCTTCTTCTTCCAGAACGCCCGCGGCAAGCGCCCCCTCCTGTACGCCGGCTCCGCGGACTGGATGGCCCGCAATTTCTACCGCCGCATCGAGGTCACCTTCCCGGTCGAACAGGAGGACCTGCGCGAACGCCTGGTCGCCATCCTCGACGCCTGCCTGCGCGACACCGCCAACGCCACGGTGCTGCGCCCCAACGGCTCCTACCGCCCCGCCGCCCCCCAAAAGGGCGAGGAGCCCTTCTCCGCGCAGGAATTCTTCATGCAAGAGGCATTGACAGGCCGGGGCGGCGGTGGCTGACACTGCTGGTGCGGGTCCGGCCCCGCCATGGGCCGGACGGCCGCGCAACAGCACAACCAAAGAACAGACCATGACCACCATCGTAGACATTCGGGCGCGGGAAATTCTCGACTCGCGCGGCAATCCAACCATCGAGGTCGATGTCGAGCTCGAGTCGGGCTTTATCGGGCGGGCGGCGGTGCCGTCCGGCGCGAGCACCGGCGAGAACGAGGCGCTGGAGCTGCGGGACGGCGCGCTCAAGCCGAAGGAGGCCGGTTCCATCAACCGCGCCCGCTACCTGGGCAAGGGCGTGCTCAAGGCGGTCCAGAATGTGCAGGAGCGGATCGGGCCGGAGCTGATCGGGCGGGATGCCGCCAACCAGGTCGAGATCGACCACCGCATGCTGGAGCTGGACGGGACGGCGAACAAAAGCAATCTCGGCGCGAACGCCATCCTGGGCGTGTCGCTGGCGGCGGCCAAGGCGGCCGCGCAGGCGATGGAGCTGCCCTTGTTCCGCTACATCGGCGGCGTCAACGCCAAGGTGCTGCCCGTGCCGATGATGAACATCATGAACGGCGGGGCCCATTCCGACGCGCCGATCGACATCCAGGAGTTCATGATCATGCCCAAGGGCGCGCCGTCGTTTTCCGAGGCCCTGCGGATGGGGGCGGAGTGCTTCCACGCCCTGAAGAAGGAACTGCGGGCCAAGGGCCTGTCCACGGCGGTCGGCGACGAGGGCGGCTTCGCCCCCGCCCTGCCGTCCAACGAGGCCGCCCTCGACGTGATCGCCAAGGCGGTCAAGGGCGCCGGCTACAAGCTGGGCAAGGACGTCTTCATCGCCCTGGATATCGCCGCCTCGGAGTTCTACGACAAGCGGACCAAGAAGTATGTCTTTCACAAGTCGGACGGTTCGACGCGCTCGAGCGCGGAGATGGTGGAGTTCCTCAAGGGGCTGTGCGACCGCTACCCGATCATCTCGATCGAGGACGGCTGCGACGAGGGCGACTGGGACGGCTGGAAGCTGCTGACCCAGGCGCTCGGCGACCGGGTGCAGCTCGTCGGCGATGACGTGTTCGTGACCAACACCCAGTTCCTGGCCAAGGGCATCGAGCTCGGCGTGGCCAACTCGATCCTGGTGAAGGTCAACCAGATCGGCACGCTGACGGAGACCCTCGACGCGGTGGAGATGGCCAAGGAGCACGGCTACACCTCGGTGCTGTCGCACCGCTCGGGCGAGACCGAGGACGCGACCATCGCCGACATCGCGGTGGCCACCAACTGCGGCCAGATCAAGACCGGCTCGCTCAGCCGCTCGGACCGCATCGCCAAGTACAACCAGTTGCTGCGCATCGAGGAGCTGCTCGGCAAGCGCGCCGTCTACGGCGGCAAAATCTGAGGCCGGGCGCGCCGTCCCGGTCCGCGGAACCCGCGCGCCGACCGGCAGCGGCGGCGCCCCCTCACCGGCGGGCGAAGAGGAACCGGTCCCGGCCGCTGTCGTCCTTTTCCACTACACAATCGCGGTAGCCGGCCGCCTCGGCGAGGGCGCGGAGCGGCGGCCCGTGGGCGACGCCCATCTCCAGCGCGAGCAGGCCGCCGGGCACGAGGCGGTCGCGCGCCTGGGCGACGATGCGGCGCAGCTCGGCGAGGCCGTCCGCCCCGGCGACGAGCGCCTCCCTGGGCTCGTGGCGGCGCACCTCCGGCCGGGCGGAGGCCCACTCCGCGGCGGTGAGGTAGGGGGGATTGGCCACAATGCAGTCGGCCTCCAGGGACAGGCCCTCCAGCCAGTCCCCCGCACGGAACGCGACCCGGCCGCGCAGGCCCAGCGCCTGCGCGTTGGCCCGGGCCTGGCGCAGCGCCTCCGCGGAACGGTCGATGCCAAGCACGCGGGCCCCCGGCAGGGCCGCGGCCAGCGCAAGGGCGATCGCGCCGCTGCCGGTGCCGAGGTCGACAATGCGCGGCGCGCCCGCGGTCCCGAGCCGCGCGATGACACGCTCGACCAATTGCTCGGTCTCCGGCCGCGGGATCAGCACGCCGGGGGCGACCGCCAGCCGCACGCCGTGAAATTCCACATGGCCGAGGATGTACTGCAGCGGCTCGCCGGCGGCCCGCCGTCTGACCCGCTCGCGCAACGGGCCCAGCACGTCCTCGCCGAGCGGCCGGTCCCACTGCAGGAACAGCTCGAGGCGCTTGCAGCCGAGCGTCTCAGCCAGCAGCCATTCGGCGTCGGTCTTGGGGGTTTCGATCCCGGACCGCGCCAGAAAGGCCTCGGTCTTCTTCAAAATCTCGACGACGCACTGCATGGGGCGGCGTTCAGCCGGCCCGCTGCTCCTGGAGGAGGGCGGCGATGCGCTCGCGCCGGTCGGCTTCCAGCAGCGCGGCGATGACCGGCTCGAGGTGACCGTCCATCAGGTCGGGCAGGTTGTACAGGGTGAGGTTGATCCGGTGGTCGGTCAGGCGGCCCTGCGGAAAATTGTAGGTGCGGATGCGCTCCGAACGGTCCCCGCTGCCGACCTGGCTCCTGCGGTGGGCGGCATACTTCTCGCGCTCCTCGCGCTCCTTCTGCTCCAGCAGGCGCGCGCGCAGCACCTTGAGGGCCTTCGCCTTGTTCTTGATCTGCGAGCGCTCGTCGGCGCACTTGACGATCATCCCGGTCGGCTTGTGCAGGATTTGCACGGCCGAATCGGTGGTGTTGACCCCCTGCCCGCCCGGGCCGCTGGCGCGCGCCACCGAAATCTCGAGGTCGGCCGGGTCGATCTGCACGTCCACTTCCTCGGCCTCCGGCAGGACCGCCACGGTGGCCGTGGAGGTGTGGATGCGGCCGCCCGCCTCGGTGACCGGAATCCGCTGGACCCGATGCACGCCGCTCTCGAACTTGAGCTGGCGGTACACCGACTCGCCGCTGATCAGGAAAATGATTTCCTTGAACCCGCCGACATCCGACTCGCTGGTGCTCAGCACTTCCAGCTTCCAGCCCTGCATCTCGGCGAAGCGCGCATACATGCGGAACAGGTCGCCGGCGAAAAGCGAGGCCTCGTCGCCGCCCGTCCCGGCGCGGATTTCCATGATGATGTTGCGCGAGTCGCCCGGCTCCGGCGGCAGCATCGACTCGAGAACCTGCCCGTGAAGGCGGTCCAGTTCGGCCTCCAGCTCCGGAATTTCCGCCCGGGCCAGCTCGCGCAGTTCCGCATCGGCGCCCGGGTCGTTCAACAGCTCCCGGTTGTCGCGCAACTGGCGGGCGCATTGCTCGAAGCGGCGCTTGAGCGCCATGAGCTGGCTCAGCTTCTGGTGCTCCCGGGCCTGCAGGGCGGCCCGCCGCGGGTCGCTGTAAAAGTCCGGCTGCGCCATCTGGCGGTCCAGCGTGGCCAGGCGCTCCTCGAAAGGGCTCAGGTCGGGCAGTTCGGGCATAGGCGCTCAAAAAGGGGCACCGTACCCGCGTCGCCGCGCCGCGCAATCCCTGTTTTGGCACCGGCCGGCCGGCAAATTCGTTCGACATGCGCCGGCCCGCTCCAACGATGCGCCATGCTGACACCGGTTGCCCTGCCATGAACCCCGCACGCTTCACGATCCTGCTCGCCGCCATGGGCGTGGCCATGGCGGATGCCTCCCCAGAGCCGGCCCTGCTGACCCTCGAGCAGGTGGTCGACCTGACCCTGCGGCACAATTTCGCCTGGCGGATTGCCGCGCTGGAGAGCCGGATCAGCCGCGAGGCCGTGACCGCGGAGGAGGCCGCCTTCGACACCGAGCTGTTTGCCCAGGCCCGCATGGCCCGCTCCGATCCGGACGCCGTCCTCGCGCCGGCCGCGGCGGAGCGCCAGGACAGCCGCTCCTTCCAGGCCGGGGCGCGCAAGCGCCTGGCCACGGGCGCCACGGTGACCGCCCAGACCACCCTCGACCGCGCGGAGCGCAAGGGCGCCGATGGGCCGCCGGGTCTGCTCCATGAGGCCGATCTGGCCCTGTCCCTGCGCCAGCCCCTGCTGGGCGGCTTTGGCCCGGCGGTCACCCGGGCCGGCATCGAGCGGGCGCGCGCCGGTTGGCAGGCCAGCCGTGAAGCCCTGCGCGAAGCCGTTCTCGAGGTGCTGGCGGAGGTGGAACGGGCTTACTGGGAAACCGCCCGCCTGCAGGAGCAGCTCCAGTTGAACCAGTCGAGCCTGCAGGTCGCCGAGACCCTGCTCGCCGAGGCCCGCGAACGCGTCCGCGTCGGCGTCGCCACGCAGTTGGACGTCCTGCAGGCCGAGGCGGCGCGCGCCCAGCGCATGGAGGAAATCATCGAGACCCGCCGCGCGCTCGGCGACGCCTTCGACCGGCTGCTGGCGCTCACCGGCACGCTGGACCAGCAGGCCGGGCTGGACCTCGGGCGGCTTTACCGGGTCGCACCGCTGCCGGACAGCGGGGAAACCCTGCCCGATTTCGCGGACGTGTGGCGCATGGCGCTGCTCCATGAGCCCTCCCTCAGCCGGCAGGAGGCCGTCATCCGGCAGCGCGAATGGGACCGCGCCCGCGCCCGGGACGCCCAGCGCCCCACCCTCGACCTGGTTCTCAGCGGCGGCTGGTCGGGGGCCGACGACGCCAGCGGTCGCACCGCCTACGACCGCGCGCTGGACGGCGCGGGTTCCGCCTGGGCCGCCGGCCTTGAATTCAGCATGCCGTGGGGACGGCGCGCCGGCAAGGCCGGTCTGCGCGCCGCCGAGCGCCGCGTCGAGCAGGAGCAGCTCCGCCTCGAGGAATTGCGGCAGGCGCTGTTGCGCGGCGTCCGTGCCGCATGGCGCGCGCTCCAGTCCGTGCAGCAGAGCCTTGCCGCCGCGCGGATCAGCGTCGGCCTGCAGGAGGCCGTGTTCGAGCGCGAGCAGGAGAAGCACGCCCAGGGCCTGGCGACCTTCCGCGACGTGCTCAAGGCGCAGAGCGACCTCGACCAGGCCCGCATCCGGCTGCTCCAGTCCAAGTTCAACCGGCTCTCCAGCGAGGTGACCCTCGCGCGGTTGTCCGGCGACCTGCTCGCCCGTCACGGCCTCGAAGCCCTGCTGCCGGAGCCCGAGTAGCCCCGCCGCGCCCACCGTCCTTTTTTTGCCACACTCTCATGAAGAAGAAATCCCGCAAAAAATGGTACCTGCTGGCGGCCGTCGCGGCCGTCGCGGCGATTGCCGCCGCGGCCGCCGCCCGGGGCCGCGCCAAGCCGATCGAGGTCACCGTCCGCAAAGTGGAACGGGGCGACATCACGGCGCTGGTGACCGCCACCGGGCGCGTCCAGCCTGAGGTCGAGGTGGTCATCTCCTCCGAGGTTCCGGGCGAGATCATCGAACTGCCGGTGCGTGACGGTGACGCGGTGCGGCGCGGCGACCTGCTGGTGCGGGTCAACCCCGACACCCTCGAGGCCCAGGTCAAGCAACAGGAGGCCGCCCTGGCGGCCACGCGCGCCAGCGCGGCCCAGCGGCGCGCCGAGATGCTGCAGGCCGAGCTCGACCTCCAGCGGGTCGAGGACCTGTTCGCCAAGGGGTTCGCCACCCGGGACGAACGGGACCAGGCGCGCACCCGCCTCGAGGTCAACCGCGCCGCCCATGAGGCCGCCCTGCACCAGATCGACCGCCAGGAGATGCAGCTCAAGGAGGCCCGCGACCAGTTGGCCAAAGCCAGCATCTACTCGCCGATCACCGGCACCGTGGTCCGGCTCAACTCCGAGATCGGCGACCGCGTCGTCGGCACCGGACAGTTCGCCGGCACGGAAATCCTGCGCGTCGCCGACCTCGCCAACATGGAGGTCCGCGTCGATGTCAGCGAGGCGGACATTGTCAACGTCGCCATCGGCCAGGCCGCGACCGTGGAGATCGACGCCCTGCCGGACACCCTGTTCACCGGCACGGTCACCCAGATCGCCAATTCCGCCGTGACCAGCGGCGACCGCAGCCAGGAACAGCTGACCACCTTCCAGGTCCGCATCCGCCTCAACGAGCCCGGGGACCGGCTGCGGCCCGGCATGACGGCCACCGCCGACATCGCCACCCGCTCCGTCTTCGACGTGGTCAAGGTTCCGCTCGGCAGCGTGGTGGTGCGGCCCCGCCGCGAGGTCGAGGGCGGCCCCGCCGCCGCGCCCGATACGCCCCGCCCGGGCCGCCGCGAGGCCGCCCCCGGCGAGGATGGCGCGGAC
>FWPV01015193.1_pt1 | contig 11121 bp, 9 predicted proteins | sample 2228371 | NCBI WGS metagenome assembly FWPV01 (sample SAMEA103939776, study PRJEB20133) | metagenome | reverse complement strand
CTAGCCGACCACAGCAGCAGCACGACGCTGACGAGGCCAGTGGTGGCGGCCAGGCCGGAGAAGCCGCGGAGGGCCTCCTCGATGAGCGGGGCCAGGGGCGGCAGGGTCTCCGCGACGATCTCGACGATCTCGGCCTGGACGGCAGGATCCTTGACGAACAGGCCCACGACGGAGAGGACCGCCAGGAGCGCCGGCACCAGCGCGAAGAGCGCGACGAACGCGAGCCCGCGGGCCAGCACGGGTCCACTCGACGCGGCGTACCGCGAATAGACCGCGTGGGCCATCCCGATCCGAGGGACGCCGAGCACACGGGCGACGATCGGTTCGACGATCCCGACGACCCGGCCGACGACACGCTCGACCAGGCCCGGCCGTTCCTCGAGCGCCGGGCGCCGGGTCGCGTCGACGGACCCGCCCCGGCCGGCCACGCTCAGAGCTCCTCGAACAGCCCGGGCTGAAGCGCCTCGGCGGAGATCCGGCGTCGTGGCCGCAGGAGCGCGCGGACCTCGGCGCGCCGCACGTAGCGGCGCCCGCCGATCTTGAGCGTCTGGAGCCGTCCGGCCCTGGCCCACCGGCCGAGCGTCTCGGGGCGCACGCGGATGTTCGCCGCGCCGAGGATCTCGGCCCCCTCGGCGAGCGTGATCCAGTCGGCTGCGCCCCGGCTCATGGCGCCCTCAGTCGGCCGCCGTGGAGCTGGCGGCGGTGCTGCCGCCCGAGGCCGCTGTCGACGCCGGAGCCGGCGAGCTGTCGGTCGCGGACGACGCTCCTCCGGATCGCTCCGGATCGGAGCCGGGAGCCTTCGAGGGCGCGCCCGTCGCCCTCCGGTCGACCTTGGCCCAGCCGCTCCCCTTGAACACGATGGTCGGGGGCGCGAACGCCCGCGTGACCGGGCCCTCGCACAGCGGGCACTGGTGGGGCCCGGATTCGTTGAGCCCGTGGAAGACCTCGAATCGATGGCGGCAGGCGCCGCAGACGTAGTCGTAGATCGGCATCTCGTCGCGCCCCGCTCGCCTCAGCCGCGCAACAGCCGCATGCCGCACTTCGGGCAGTAGAACGCCCGCTCGTGCGCCGACGCGAAGCCGCAGTGAGCGCAGACGAGGCCGCCACGACCGGCGGCCGGAACGGGCCGGTCAGGCGGGGCGACGCCCAGCGCGTACTGGTTGGCGAGGATGTTCTGGAACAACCCGGCAAGGATCCGGGCCCCGATCCTGTCCGTGTCGCCGCGGACGCCGCGGCCACCCCACCCCACCACGGCCCGGACCAGCATGTCCCCGGTGCCCTCGTCCCAGTGGCTCGCAACGCCGCCGACGATCGCGCTGTACTCCGGGTACCCGGATGTGTCCACCTCGCCATCGAGAAGCGAGACCGCCAGGGTGTCGAACGCGAGGTCGATCGCGTCGAGCGACTCGAGGACGTAGATGGCGTGCCGGGTGATGGGCCCGTGGGCGTGATGGGCGTTCACCCACTGCATCGCCTCGGAGGAGCGGATGATCGAGGGGGACGCTTCGCTGAACTCGATCGGCAGCGGCTCGACGACCTCGATCTCGCTGCGGGCCAGTCCCACGAGCATCGACGGCAGCTCGGCTAGGGCGCGCGGGCCGGCCTGCAACCGGACCCCCTCGCTGCTCTTGCCGGCGTAGTAGAGCTTCAGGACGTACTCCTGCGCCGCCGCCTCCTCGGGGACGACGGGCAGGGGCGTCGGCGCGGGCTCGTCGCGACCCTTGCGCTTCAGGAACTCGAGCGGCACGGGACCTCCTTGGCTCGGACGGCCGTAATCCTAGCAGCGAGGACGCCACGGTCGGGCCCGCCCCGGCAGCGAGCCGTGGCGGTCAGCGGCTCATGGCCGCCACGAGCCAGCGAACGACATAGGGCCCCAGGTCGATCGGTGCCTGCGCGACGAACAGGCCATCACCACCGAGCACGTCCCGCGCGGCGTCGAGGCCGACCATCTCGAGGGCGCGGCCCGAAAGCAGCCGCGGGGTCTCGGTCAGGTTGTGGACGGCCAGCAGCGGTCCCGAGGGGTGCCGCCGGACGAAGCCGAACAGCGCCGGATCGCCAAGGTCGACGACCTCCAGTGGCACCGCGGCGTGCAGCGCGGGCAGGCTGCGGCGAGCCTCGACCAGCCGCTTCGTCCCCTGGAAGACGCGCCCCACCGGACCATCCAGGTCGCGCTCGCGGGCCCGGGCCCAGTCCATGCGAGGGCGGTGGACCCAGCGGTTGTCGGAGGCGTGGTCGGGATCCTGCCGGTACGTCTGGTCGTTCAGCATCGCGATCTCGTCGCCCATGTAGATGATCGGCAGGCCGTCCCAGCCCATGATCAGGGCATGACCGAGGAGGATCCTGGCAACCGCCAGGTCAACCTGCGCGGGATCGCCGGCGCGGAGCGCAAGCTCGAGGCCGGCGAGGCTCGCCAGCGACCCGCTGATCCGCGAGTCGCCGGTGGCCGGGTTGTGCTGGAAGACCTCGCCCACCGCGAAGGAGCCGGGGAACTCGCCCGCGTAGAACGACGAGAGGAAGGCGCGGTGCTCCGGTCCCGTCCAGCCCACGGCCTCGGCGTCGGCCTCGGTGATCGCCCAGCCGATGTCGTCGTGGCAGCGGACGTACGTGCCCCACGAGGTCGTCGCGGGCTTCGTGGGGAATGCCGCCAGCACGTGCGTCATGAGGCGCGTGTCGCGGGTGGCGAGAGCGGACCAGTACTGCACCATCAGGCTGTTGTGGTAGGCAAGATCGCACTCGCGCCCGTGGTTGCGTCCCGCGCCGAGGTACGGGATGAGGTCGTCGGGGCCGACGATCGCCTCGGCCTTGAAGATCACGGCCGGGGCCGCGACGCGCGCGCACGCACGAAGCGCTCGGAGCAGGCTGTGCACCTCCGGCTGGTTCTGGCAGTTGGTGCCGAGGCGCTTCCACAGGAACGCGACGGCGTCGAGCCGGAAGACGTCGACGCCCCGGTTCGCGAGGTCGAGCAGGATGTCGGTGATCTCGACGAACACCCGCGGGTTGGACCAGTTGAGGTCCCACTGGAAGGCGTTGAACGTCGTCCACACCCAGCGCCCGTCCTCCAGCCGGGTGAAGTTGCCGGGGGCGAAGTTCGGGAAGACCTCCGGCAGCGTCGCCTCGTAGCGGTTCGGCATCCGGCGGTTGGGGAAGATCCAGAACAGCTCCTCGTACTCCCGCTCGCCTGCCCGGGCGCGGACCGCCCAGTCGTGCTCGGCGGCACAGTGGTTGAGGACGAGGTCGACGCAGACACTGATGCCGCGCTCGCGCAGGCGGCCGCACAGGTGCTCGAGGTCGTCCATCGTGCCGAGCGTCGGCTCGACCGCGCGGTAGTCGGCGACCGCGTAGCCCCCGTCGTTGTCGCCCGGTCGCGTCCGCAGGAGCGCCATGAGGTGGAGATACCGGACCCCGAGCTCCTCGAGGTAACCCACGTGCTCCTCGACGCCGCGAAGCGAGCCCGCGAAGCGATCCACGTAGCAGGCGTACCCGAGCATCTCGGGATCCTGGAACCAGTCCGGCTGGAAGGTGCGCCGGCGGTCCAGCAGGCGGAGCTCCTGTGATCGCTCGGCCCACCGGCCGGCGAGGACCCGGACCAGGTCGGCCAGGCTCGCCTCGAACCTCGGATGGCGGGCGTACGGATCCACGAGCCCTTCCCACAGGTCGCTCCACCAGCGCCGGAGCCGCATCACGAACGCGTCGACGTCGCTCGGCGGCAGCTCGACAAGCACCTCCCGCGCGATCGTGGCCGCCCGCTCGAGCCAGGCCTCGTCGGTCCCCGCGGCGGGCGACGTGTCGGCGATCTCGCGCGGTGCGGACCCCCGGCTCACGAGCGCATCACCCCGCCGCCTCGGGGGTCGGTCGGGCCGGCCTCTCCGAGTCGCTCGCCGACGAGCACGAGGCCGCCGACGAGGCCGACGTCGTCGCCGAGGGCGGCCGGGACGATCCGCACCCGCGCCGCCTGCCGGCGGAACGCGCCCGCGGCGATCGCCGCCCGCGCGGGTGCGAGGAGGCGGTCGCCCTGGCCGACCGCCAGGCTGCCGCCGACCACGATGAGGGACGGGTTGAAGACGTCGGCGAGGGAGACGCACGACGCGGCGAACGCGTCGCGGGCGTAGGCCAGAATCCGGGCCGCGACCGGGTCGCCGGCCTCTTCGGCCCGGGCCACCTCGCGGGCGCCGAAGGCGGGCCCATGGGCGAGCACGAGCTCGCCGAGCAGCTCGCTCTCGCCCCGTTCCGCGGCCGCCCGGGCGGCGCGAGCGATGCCGCTGCCGGACGCGATCCCCTCGAGATGCCCGAGCATCCCGCAGCCGCACGGCGGGCCGTGGAGATCGACGAGCAGGTGGCCGAGCTCGCCGGCCGTGCCGTCGGGCCCGCGCACGAGGCGACCCCCCGTGACGATGGCGCCGCCGATGCCGGTCGAGACGGTCACGTAGAGGAAGTCGTCGCACCCCGCGGCCGCACCGAACCGACGCTCCGCGAGCGCGGCCACCTGCGTGTCGCGGTCGAGGAAGGTCGGGAGCCCGAGCGCGGCCGCGACGAGCGCCACGAGCGGCGTGTCGCGGAACGTCGGCCCAAGGTTCGGTGGATCCAGGATGACGCCCGCCCGTGGGTCGACGGGGCCGGGAGCGGAGATCCCGATCCCGGCGAGCGGCGCGGCGCTGGGATCCGCCTCGTGATCGGCACGGACCTGCTCGAGGGCGGCGATGCAGGCCGCGACGATCGCCGGGCCGCCCTCCTCGACCGGCGTCCGTGACCGACGGGCGTGGCGGACGTCGCCGTGCGGGTCGATGGACGCCGCCCGGATCTGGGTGCCCCCCAGGTCGAGCGCCAGCACGGCCCCCGGAGAGGCCGCGCTGGCAGTCGCCGCGTTCATCCCTTGACGGAGCCCGCGAGGAGACCCTTGACGAAGTAGCGCTGGAGCCCGAGGAAGACGAGCACTGGGACGATCATCGACACGAACGCCCCTGCCGTCAGGAGCTGCCAGTCCTGGCCCCGCGACCCCGTGATCGACACGAGTCGCTGGGTCATCACCTGGACGTCCTTGTCGATGCCGAGGAAGGTCGAGGCAACGAGGAGGTCATTCCACACCCACAGGAATTGGAAGATCGCGAACGAGGCGAGGGCCGGCACTGAGAGCGGCAAGATCAATCGCCTGAAGATCGTGAAGTGGGAGGCGCCGTCGATCGACGCCGACTCGATGATGTCTTTCGGGAGCTGGCTGATGTAGTTGTAGAGGAGGTACGTCGCCAGGGCCAGACCGAAGCCGGCGTGGGCCAGCCAGACCGCGAGGAAGGTCCCGTTGAGGTCGATCGCGAGGTAGGCCTTCAGGACCGGGATCAGGGCAATCTGGAGGGGCACGACCAGCAGCCCGACAACCGTGATGAAGAGGAGCCGCCGGCCGGGGAACTGGAGCCAGGCGAAGGCGTACGCCGCGAAGGCCGCGATGAGGATCGGGATCACGACCGCGGGGATCGTGACGGCCAGCGTGTTGAGGAACGCCGTGGCCATCCCGTCGCCGCCGAACAGGACCTGGTTGTAGTTGTCGAGGGTGAACGCGCCCGCCGGGTCGGTGAAGACGGTCCACCACCCCGAGTTGAGGATCGCCTGCTTCTCGCGGAACGAGGTGATGAAGAGCCCCAGCGTCGGCAGGGTCCAGATGACGATGAGCGCGATGACAGTGAGATTGATCGCGACGCGGGACCATGCAATCCGAGCCATCACATCCCCCTCAGATCGCCCGGCCGCGGAACTGCCGGAGGTTGTACCAGATGACCGGCGTCACCGCGAGGAGCAGGATCACCGCCAGTGCCGACCCTCGGCCCTGGTCGAAGAACGTGAATGCCTGCTTCCACATGAGCGTCGCGATCACGTGGGTGTTGAAGTTGCCGTTCGTCATCGCCGTGACGATGTCGTAGATCTTCAGGGTGAGGATCGCGATCGTCGTGGCCACCGTGACGATCGTCGGCACGATGAGGCGACGGAAGATCTGCCACTCGGTGGCCCCGTCGATCCGGCCTGCCTCGAGCATCTCGTCGGGCACGCCGCGCAGGGCGGCCGAGATGATGACCATGGCGAAGCCGGTCTGGCCCCAGATCAGGATGACGATGAGAAGCACCGTGTTCAGCGGCTCGGTCGTGAGCCACGGGATTGGTGCGATGCCGAAGGCGCCGAGGATCGCGTTGAGAAGACCGATCTGCGGCTGCCCCTCGGGCTGGTACGAGTAGATGAACCGCCAGATGATGCTCGCGCCGACGAACGAGATCGCCATCGGCAGAAAGATGAGCGTCTTGGCCAGCCGGCTGATCCGCGAGCGGTCGACGAGGACGGCGATCGCGAGCCCCAGGCCCGTGCTGAAGGCCGTCCCGATGACGAGCCAGAGGATGTTGTTGCGGATCGCGGTGACCATCTCCGGGTTGCTGAACGAGTAGGCGTAGTTGTCGAGCCCGACGAACTCCTGCCCGGTCGCGTTGAGGAAGCTGTTCCACGTCGTGAGGGCCGCCGGCACGAGGAGGTAGAAGGTGAGGATCGCGACGGCCGGACCCACGAAGACGAAAGGCAGGATCCGGGTGTACCACGCCGCGGGCAGCTTCTCGACGAGCCAGTTGGCGACGAGGTACAGGAGGGCGACGCCGCCGATGCCCCAGACGATCGCCACCACGACGATGACGAGCTTCGGCGCCCCGCTGTCGCGCAGGAACAGAAAGCCGGCCCACAGCACGATGAACGCGGCGACCGGGACGAAGATCGACACCGCGATCCGCCCGGCGTAGGTCGCGAGCCGCTGGGCGACGCCCCGGGGTGGCGCCGCCGCCAGGTCAACCGATCGCATTCGTGCGCACCTCCCGTGCCCGTGGCCACGATCCGGCCGGACCGCCGTCGGCAGCCCGGCCGGTCAGCGCGAGCGGGCCGCTACTTCGGCCAGCTCGCCGCGATGTTGTTGAGCGCGGTGTCGAGATCCTCGCTGCCGGTGAGCACCTTGATCGGCTCGCTCCAGAACGTCCCTGAGCCGACCTCGGCCGGCATCGCGTCCGAGCCGTCGAAGCGGACGAACGAGGCGTCCACGATCGACTGGGCGAACGCCTTGTCGAGCTCAGAGGAATAGAGGGAGACGTCCTGGGTCTTGTACGGGAAGAGGGCGCCGCCGGCCTGCTGCCACGAGGTCGCGGACTCCGGCGTCGTCAGGAACTTGAGGAACGCCCACACCTCGGGCCGGTCGGCGAAGGCGACCGCCTGGTCGCCGCCGACCATGGCCGGGGTGCCGATCGCGCTATCGATGGCCGGGAGGGCAAAGACGCCCACCTGGTTGTCGAGGTCGGCCTGGACGCTGTCGGGGAAGAAGGCCGTGATGAAGTTGCCCTGGTTGGTAAGGAGGCACTTCGGCGGATCGTCGAAGGCGAGCGGCGGCGCGTCGCCGAAGTTCGTTTGGACGATGTAGGCCGGTCCGCCGTACGTGTAGCTCGTGTTCATCCAGATGTCGAGGACGAGCTGGAAGGCGTTCTTCACGCTCGCGTCGGTGAAGGGCGTCTCACCTGCGACCCACTTGTCGTACCCCTCCGCGCCCACGATGCGGAGCATCACTTCCTCGACCCAGTCGGTGAAGGGCCAGCCCGTGGCGGCGCCGCTCTCGATGCCGATGCACCAGGGCGGGGTCCCGTCGGCCACCATCTTGTCCATGAGGGTCTTCATCTCGTCCCAGGTCGTGGGCGCCGTGTAGCCCTTGGAGTCCCAGTAGACCTTCGGGTAGAAGACCAGGCCCTTGAGGTTCACGCGGTGGAAGACGCCGTAGACCTTGCCGTCCGCGGCGGTGCCGACTTCCTTCCAGCCGGGACCGTAGTTCGCGTCGATCGAGGCGATGATGTCGTCGGGGAGCGGGTAGATCTTGCCGGCCGCCGCGAACCCCTTCATCGCGCCCGGCTGCGGGATGAGGCCCACGTCCGGCGGGTTGCCGGCCTGCACCTGCACCTGCAGCTGCTGCTCGAACGACTTGTCGCCGCTGTACTGGACGTCGACGCCCGTCGCGTCCTCGAAGGGCTTCACCGCCTCGGCGAAGCGCTCCGCCTCGACGTCGACGAAGGCGCCGCCGACCTTCACAACCTTGCCGGCCAGGTCTCCGCCCGGCGCGGCCGTCTCGCCGGGGGCAGGGCTGCCGCCGCCGCCGCATGCTATCGCCACGAGCGCCACGGCGGTCACCACGACCGCCACCTGTGCTCTCATGCTCCTCCTCCTCCTATGCTGCGGCGCGAGCCGCGTCGTGGAACCGGTTCCACGAGACCACTCCGGGAGGATAGCACGGCACATGAGCGTGTCAAGGGGCCGGATGACGCGCGTCGGCCCCTCGCTGGGTCTGGTCCGTGGAACCGGTCCCGGACTGCGCTATCATCGTCGCATGCGCCCGGCGCGGATCAGTCCCACGATTGCTGACGTCGCCCGGCTTGCCGGCGTCGGGCGAGGCACCGTGAGCCGCGTCCTGAACGACCGCCCGAACGTCGACCCCGCGACGCGGGAGCGGGTGCGGGCCGCGATCCGGCAGCTCGACTACGTCCCGAGCTCGGCCGCGCGGCGCCTGTCGCTCGGCCGTACCCAGACGATCGCCGTCGTCGTGCCCTACTTGACGCGACCGTCGGTGGTCGAGCGACTGCGCGGCATCGAACGCTCCCTCGCCGACGCCGGGCTCGACATGATCGTCTTCAACGTGGAGACACCGCAGCGGCGCGACGAGGTCCTCCGGGACATCCCGCGGCCCGCCCGGATCGATGGCGTCATCCTCGTGTCGATCGCCCCCCACGATGACGAGCTGCGCCAGATCCGCCATGCAGGGCTGCCCCTCGTGCTCGTCGATGCCCACCACCGGAGCCTGCCGCGCGTGGTCGTTGACGACGTGCTCGGGGGGCGCCTCGCCGCCCGCCACCTGCTCGATCTCGGGCATCTCCGGATCAGCTTCGTGGGCGATCCGCTCCGGCCACCGATCGGCTTCTCGTCGAGCCGGCTCCGCCTTCGCGGGGTTGAACAGGCGTTGCGGGCGGAAGGCCTCGCCATCCCCCGGCATCTCGTGGCCCTTGGTCCGCACGGACGGCCGACGGCCCGGCAGCTGGCGACCCGCCTCATGCGGACCGCGGTCCCACCGACCGCCATCATCGCGGCGAGCGACACGCAGGCGATCGGTGTGCTCGAGGCTGCGGGAGACCTGGGTCTCTCCGTTCCAGGCGACATCTCGGTGATCGGCTACGACGACATCGAGCTCGCTGACTACGTCGGCCTCACGACGATCCACCAGCCGCTGCCGGAGACGGGCGCCCGAGCAGTCGAGCGACTACTCGCGATGCTCGCCGGCGCGCCGCCGCAGCCGCTGCGCGAAGTCCTGCCGGTCTCGCTCGTGGTCCGCCGGTCGACGAGCACGCCGAACGTCTGAGCCGAGGGCCGGACGTCAGCCGACGAGGTACCACTCCGCCGCGTCGGGCGGCAGCTCGCCGCCATCGGCCCCGTCGCTGCGGAGCAGCGTCCGCCGCGGTTCCGGCAGGGCGAGGGGTGCCGGCGCGAGGTTCACGGCACAGCAGAAGCCTTGATCGCGCTCGAGGACGAGCGTCCCCGGCGGGCTCGTCACCCACGCGAGCGCATCGCCGGCGAGGCCGAGATGCTCGCGCCGGAGGCGCAGCGCGGCCCGGTAGAGCTCGAGCGTCGAGGCCGGGTCGCCCGACTGCGCCTCGACGGTGCGGTCCCGCCAGGCCGCCGGCTGCGGCAGCCAGGGGGTCGTGCCCTCGGGCGCGAAGCCGAACGGCGGCCGGTCACCCGACCATGGCAGCGGCACCCGGCAGCCGTCCCGTCCCCGGAAGACGCGGCCGGAGCGCTCCCAGGTCGGGTCCTGGAGCACGTCGTCCGGCAGGTCGGCCACCTCCTCCAGGCCGAGCTCCTCGCCCTGGTAGAGGTACGCGGCGCCCGGGAGGGCCAGCATGAGCAGCGCGCCGGCGCGCGCCCGCCGCAGGCCGAGCTCACCGTCCACCGGCTGTCGCTCGACCCACGGCTCCCAGGCGGCGAGGCCGGAGTACGGCCGACCGTACCGAGTCGCCGTCCGGGCGACATCGTGGTTGGCCAGGACCCATGTCGCCGGCGCCCCCACCGCGGCGGTCGCGGCAAGGGTCCGGTCGATGTGTCGCCGCAGCGCGACGGCATCCCAGGGCGCAGCGAGGACGTCGAAGGCGAAGGCCTGGTGGAGCTCGCCGGGACGGAGGTAGTCGGCGACGCGGGCAGGGCCGTCCGGCCCGAGCGGACCGATCTCGCCGACGAAGACCCGGCCGCCGGCCTCGTCGGCGATCGCCCGCCATGCCCGGTAGACGTCGTGCGTGGCCTCGCGGCCCCAGTAGGGGTGGTCGGGCGACGCGTCCCAGGGGTCGAGCCCGGCGGCGAGGTCGGGCAGGTCGGGGTGCTTTGTCAGCCCGTGGGCGACGTCGATCCGGAAGCCGTCCAGGCCCAGGTCGAACCAGAATCGGAGGATGGCCTCGAACTCGGCGCGGACCTCGCCGTTCTCCCAGTTCAGGTCGGGCTGGCCCGGGTCGAACAGGTGGAGGTACCACTGGCCGGGGGCCCCGTCGGCGCCCCGGACGCGCGTCCACGCCGGCCCGCCAAAGACGCTCGGCCAGTTCGTCGGCGGCTCGGCACCGCCGGGGCCGCGGCCGTCGCGGAACACGTAGCGGTCGCGAGCGGCGGAGCCGGGCGGGCTGGCGAGGGCCTCGAGGAACCACGGATGGGCCGCCGAGGTGTGGTTCGGGACGATGTCCCCGATCACGCGCAGCCCGAGCCCGTGCGCCTCCTCGAGCAGCCGTCGCACGTCGTCGAGCGTGCCGTACCGCGGGTCGATGGCGCGGTAGTCGGCCACGTCGTAGCCGCCGTCGACCATCGGCGACGGGTACCAGGGGTTGACCCAGATGGCGTCCACGCCGAGGTCCCGGATGTACGGCAGGCGGCTCCGCAGGCCGGCGATGTCTCCCACCCCGTCGCCGTCGCCGTCGGCGAAGCTCCGCAGGTAGACCTGGTAGACGACCCCGCGGCGCCACCAGTCGCCGGGCGCAGCCGCGGGCGCACCCGTCACGACCCGGGCCCCGCCAGGCGGGCGGCGAGCCGCGCCACGCGGTC
>FWPV01015192.1_pt1 | contig 11121 bp, 7 predicted proteins | sample 2228371 | NCBI WGS metagenome assembly FWPV01 (sample SAMEA103939776, study PRJEB20133) | metagenome | reverse complement strand
CGGCCGGCGCTTGCGGCGGTTGCCGCGGTCGTGCTGGCCATCACTCTGGCCCTCGTTGCCGTCCTGGACATCGGGAACGTGCGCAGCCGGCTGACCAGCGGAGCGCCTGCTCCGCCAAAATATCGTTCTCTCGCCGTCCTTCCTCTGGCCAATCTCACCGGTGATCCCGAACAGCAGTACTTTGTCGATGGGATCACCGACACGCTGATCAACGGTATCGCCCAGATCGGTACCCTGAGGGTCATCTCTCGCACCTCAGTCATGCGCTATAGAGAAACGAGCAAACCGCTGCGCGAGATCGCCTCTGAGTTGAACGTCGATGCCATCCTCGAAGGCTCGACCCAGCGTGCCGGAGACAATCTGCGGGTGATGCTCCAGCTCGTGGACGCCACGACAGACCGGCACATCTGGGCTGACAATTACGACTGCGGGGTCAGCGATGTGCTCCGGGTGCAGAGTGAAGTCGTTCAGGGCGTGGCGCGGGAAGTCAAGGCCTTGTTGACGCCCGAACAGCGGACCCGTCTTTCGTCCCCCCGCCGGGTGAATCCGCAAGTGTATGAGGCATATCTCAGGGGGATTTTTCATATAACGCAGTACACCGAGGAAAACATCGACCTGGGGTTGAAGTATCTGCATAAGGCCGTGGAGATCGACCCGGCAGAGCCCCTCGCCTACGCTGGGCTCGCTGAGGGCTACGTCACTGTCGGCCACGCCCCGTCCCCGCCGCCCGAGACCTTTCCCCGGGCCAAGGCGGCTGCCGAGCGGGCGCTTGCCCTCGACCCCACGAACGTTGCGGCCATCGGCGCTTTAGCCGATGTCGCCCTCTATTATGAGTGGGACTGGGCGAAGGCGGAGCAGTACTTCAAGCGGTCCATGGAGCTCAACCCGAGCCTGGCCATGTCCCACTACCACTACGCCTGGCAGCTCGCCCTTTTCAACCGTCTGGACGAGGCCATCGCCGAGCACAAGCGGGCTCGCGACCTTGACCCGCTGCGGCCGGTGCATACGGCCTGGCTGGGTGGCCTATACAATTACGCGGGGCGGCATGATGAGGCCATCGCCGAAGCAAGGAAAGCGATGGAACTCAACCCCGATTATGGTCCGAGCTACTACGTTATGGTCCAGGCCTACTCTCGCAAGGGAATGCACGAGGAAGCAATCGCCACGGCCCAAAAAACCGTCCAGTCCACCTCGAAATACGCCGGACCCGTCCTCCTCGGCATCGCCTACGCCCACGCCGGGCGGAGACAGGAAGCGCTGGGAATCGCCGAGCGCATGGATTCGTCCCAAAACTGGTTCACGGCCCAAATTTACCTCGCTCTCGGGGAGAAAAGCAAGGCACTCGACCTCCTCGAAGCCTGCTACCGGGACCGTGCGCCCATATTGCCGTGGATCCGCGTCCACGGCGGGGAATATGATGCCCTGCGCGATGAGCCGCGCTTCCAGGACCTGCTGAAACGGATGAACCTGCCGCTCTGAATTCGGGGGAAAAAATGGGGACACAATCTAATTTTCCAATTTTTTCGGCCAGAAAATGTGAAAATTAATTTGTGTCCCCTTTTTTTGGCCGCCTGAGGTTAAGAAAATAGAACCGTCCCCATTTATTTTGCAGGATGTCCTGTTACCTTAGAAGAACCTCCCTGCTCCATATTCTCGATATTCTCGGCCGTTGCAATATCAGCGGCCATTTAATATCATGAAGGCGCTGCCGTCTTCGGGTGAAGCGGACGCCGGTCCGGGGTTCGGCTCGAAGGGAAGAGAAAAGGAGGATCGTCATGGAAGTCAAAGAGAAAAAGAGCCTCGAGGTCACCGTTGACAAGCGACACATCGTTTCAATCGGCGAGCGCCTCTACGCTGAAAGCGTCGAACTTCTCCGCGAGCTCGTGAACAACGCTTACGACGCCGACGCCACCGAGGTGCGCGTCGAAATATCGCCCGCTCGCATCACGGTCAGCGACAACGGCACGGGCATGGACCTCGCTGGCCTGAAACAGTATTTCATCATCGGGTCCGACGAAAAGGTCGTCCATTCCCGCTCGCCCCGCTTCGGACGCGTCCGGATCGGCCAGTTCGGTATCGGGAAATTCGCATCCCTCGCTGCTGCCACGCGTTTCGAACTCATCACCCAGCACAAAGATTTCGCCGCCCGAGTCGTCTTCGATAAGAAAGCCTGGGAGGAGGCCAGAGACGAATGGCACATCCCCTGTGAAATTCTCGCGCCCGACCCCGAGCGTGGCGATGGAACGGACGTCATTCTCTCCGGGCTTTCCAAGTCCTTTCTCGTTGAGGACGTAGAAAGAAAGCTTATGGAGAGCGTTCCCCTCAAAGCTCCGGAATTTGCAGTTTATGTCAACGGCCGGCGCCTCTACCCCAGGAGCGCCATCGGCCGCAGAATTCCGCTTCTTGAAGGCACAAAGTATGGCCCTGTCACCGGAGAAATCGTCATCACCCCAAAATCGGGGGCCGATTTCAAGGACCTGGGCATCGAGATAAAAGTCAAGGGCGCGACCGTAAAAAAAGGCCTTTTCGGCATGGAGACATGGGGAAAGGCGGTCGCGCGGATCAAGGGCGAAATCAACGCCGATTTCCTTCCCGTCACCTCCGACCGGTCGGGGTTTATCGTCGATTCCGGCGAGTACCAGGAATTCCTCAAGATCATGGAGAAAGTCGTTGGCATCGTCGGAAAGGCCTTGGGCAAGGAAGCCGACCGGAGCGAGCAGCGCCGGGCAAGCCGTGCCGTCAACGAGGCCCTCGAGCGTATCCACAAGGCGCTGGCCCGGAACCCCGACCTCTCGCCCTTCGGCCCGATTGAGTACGGCGAGCCGGGCGAGGCTGGAGGCGGCGCTGTTGTCGGGGCTAAAGGCAAAGGCAAGGAGCCCAGAGAAGCCGAAGTCCGGCCCCGGGAGGCAAAGGCCGCTGCGACTGGGGAAGCATCGCCAAAGCGGAAGAAGCGACGCCATCCTCTGGTAAAAAGAGTCACTCCGAACGCCATCGTCCGGAGGATGCGGATGGGGACGGAGAGCGTTTCTGTCTGCCTCGATTTTTTCGGGCCGCTCGGTCCGGAATGCTTCTCCGAGGGAAACGTTGTCTATATCAACCGCGACCATCCTCTTTTCCAGAGGGAATCCCGCAAAGCTGCCACGCAGACCATGCATATCGCCCGCCTCGTCACCCAGGAAATCTCGCTGATGAAGGAAACCCGGAGCCCGCGCGTGGCGTTCAGCCGCCAGAGCCAGCTTCTCAAGGACGCCTTCGCCGACGAATAAGGCCAAGATTCGGGAAAATTCAGGGGGGCATGATTAAAAATGGGGACACAATCTAATTTTCCAATTTTTTCGGCCAGAAAACGGGAAAATTAATTTGTTTCCCCCGTGCACTACCCCCACTCCCCATTGTTAGGCCCATCATATGGTTTTATATGCCAATTGAAAGAAAGAGGGCGTTATGTGTAAAAAATAGAACCGTCCCCGATTTATGGATTCCAACAAACTCCATTCACAATAAACCCCAATATAATATGCACCTTTGGTCATCCTTGACCTGATTGCACTTTCGACTTTTCATTTCCCATCATAATTAAGACCAGGCCGAATCGAGGATGCCTATCTCGCCCGCGCTCCCAGAACAAGAATTCCCTCGCGCTGGGATGAATGGAATCAGATTGTTGCAAGGACAAAGCAGTGTTAACGAGCGTTTCTTGGGCCCAGAGTTTTGACCTCGTCGCTGAAGCGGAACGGGAAAGTTAGCCTCTCTTACGGTGGATTTATCCAACCTTGCCGAGCGAAGCGGATTATTCGTCATCCGGGTCAAAGCCGGAGAATCCTCCGGCCAGGACTGGGCCGTCTGGGTCTAAGCAAAGATCCAGTCCAGAAAGAAGCCCGAGGCTATCACCGCGAGGCCAGCGCCTAAACTGGCAAAGCTGGAAGTAAACCGGCCCTATCGAAAGCCAAGCCCGCTCAGCCGGTAAAGCCCATCCCAGCGCGGTCCCGAAGCATTTTCCTGTCTACCTCGGGGCCATTGCTGAAACTCTCAGGCAGAAAAAAATTGCTTCGGTCAGAGAGGAAGCGGAAGTCATCAAAGAGTTTATTATGGCCGAGCGCCTTGGTTTCATTGATTTACGGGCGGCGCTTGGGATGTATCTTATGCATTTTTATTCTCTCCTTCATAGCTGCCTCGGTTTCTGAACCATCCTTCTATCCGCGCCATTACGCGCACTGTGACATTCGATCTCGGCTCCTAAACCTAAATCCAGCCCGAAGCCTGCCATCGCCCGGGATTTGCCGACAGTTGAATAAAGTCCCCAAGTTTCGTCATTTTGAGTTGGGCGAATTAATCGCCTCCGTTCAAATCGTCTTGTGGCAAAAAGGCTTCTTGGTCACTTCTCGATTCGTTTTTTTGCTGCTTTCAAGTATTTCAAATCCTCAAGGTCTTTGTGCCGACGGATGGCTTCCTTGTTTTTTATGAGTTGATCGAGGCCGATGAAAAACACTGAACAATCCCGCCTTTTGATCTTGACTTTTTCCCTGACTCTCGATTTCCAGGCGTCTTCAAAAGAAACGCCAGTGATGGAGCTGACCAGGTCAATTCGATTCGGCGGAACTCCAAATTGGATGATCACACTTGGAGAAGTGAGCTCATCGGGCGATTGAATTCCCGGGATAGAGCCTCCCCAGAATCTCTCCAGAGCTCGGTAGAGTCGCCGTACGTTCCCGGCTGTCGCCTCGTAAAAAAAATCGACATCTCCGGTTAGCCTCGCAAAGCCGTGATAAATGACAGCCTCGCCCCCAACGATGACGTACCGAACCCGGTACGTGGAAAGCAAGAAGAGGAACTCCTGAATATCAGGGGAAAAATGGGAGGCCTTCATCCCTTTTTGGGCCGTCCTCGGACGTCTTTGACATCTTTAACAGATGTTCCGTAAACTCTGGATTTTAATTCCCGGGCAGCTTTTTGTCTTTCCTCGTGACTCAAACTTACGTGCTGTTCGATATCCCATGATTCAGCGTCCAAGAAGTCATGAGAGATATGAACGACCCTTTTTTTATCCTTCATTGAAGCGCTTTGCTCTACGGTTAATAACCGTCGAAGATTCTAACAAAAAGGACCACCGAAGGCAATAAATCAGGAAACTTTATAAAAATGGGAAAAATGGGGACACAATCTAATTTTCCAATTTTTTCGGCCAGAAAATGGGGAAATTAATTTGTGTCCCCTTTTTCCCTATTACTTTATTACTTTAAAGGGTGAAGCAGTAGCTGAATTTGATGAGGAAGATGTTCCCGGGGTGGATGTCAAAAAGGCGGCGGACGCCTTCCCCCAGCTCAAACTGGCCATTCTTATCATAACCTGTTCGTCCCTGTGACCACACCACATAAAGAGTAGAGCCCGGCCGGTATTCCCAGCGGACGACCAGGTTCGACCGGAACTGGAGGAAGTTAAAATTGGGATTAGCGAATAAATAGTCGACCACCCCATCCGCGTTTTCGTCGACGGTGTATGTCATCCCACCACTGTCGGCCGCAATCTCTCCTCCCTGAAAGACGTGATACCTGTCTTCGAGTCTCATCGCGCGCGCATTCGTGATCCGCTTAAACTCGGAGTATGTGCCTGCCGAGACAAAGGGCATACAGTAATACTGAATAGAGAGCTCTGGCGTCAGGCTCCAGTTTAGACGCACTGTCAGCCCGAACGTCTTCTGGTCGAGAGAAGCCATGATGGAGCGGGGTTCATGTCCATCCCCAAACGCGCAGCGGGTCACCCACTGGACGAGAGGCTTATAAACCTCAAAGTCTGGCCTGAGCGTGAGCATCAGGGCGTTTGAGGCCTGGTAGGTGATTCCGATGGAAAGGTGCCTCATCTTCAAATAATTCCTATCGCCATTATAGCTTGACCCCGAGATAGAGAATTGAAGCTTACGCCGCGTATCCGAGCTGAGATGACTCCACATGTTCCAGCCACCTTCAGTGCGGAGCGATGGGCCGCCCCGCAGGGCCGCCGATGACAGGCCAGGGAACTGCCGGTTGATGCCCAGCCCAAACTGCCAGTAGTTCTTAAACCGACCCCAGAGATTGATGTTCCCACCCAAAAAAATCCTCTCGCCCCCGAAATTCAGGCCTGTCCATTGGTTGAAATTAAGCTGTACCTCTCGGAAGATAAAGAACGGCTTCCACCAGCGGTAGCCCACCCAGATGTACTGCATAGCTACGTCGGCATAGTGAGTGTAGCCCATGTCGTTGACCTCAAATCCGGGCGATCGCCAGGTGACGCCCGTCGAGAAGCTCAGATGGCCGCTCCCAAACTTGTTGAAAGTTAGCGTCCCGCCGTGGCCGCTGAGCGATCGCCGCGTCGAGTCGAGCTCGACGTGCGAAGCGTCAGGCCGTTGATAATAGCGAAGTGAGGACTGCTGCGTCCGGAGAAGAGCCTCCTCGGACCCTTGCACCAGGCTGAAGGCTGTCATCAATTGAACCGAGTATGTCCGATTCTTCCAGCTGTGCAGCATGTCGAAGCCAGTTGTGTAGGCGGTGCTGTGAAGGAAGTCGAGCTCCTCGCCCTTAAGGTTTCGGTTGACGGCGGTGAGCATGACCCCGACGACCGTGTCGCCACCGCGATAGTCCTTTTTCAGGCGAAGGCCCAAGTAGTTGGTTGCTGGCTCGACCGGCTCCTCTCGCCTTAAACCGGAGAAGCTGACGACAGCGTGCTCGGCCGCGGTCAGGGCATCGATAATCCCGACCGAGATACCCGAGCGAGTCTTGCCTGTTAGTTTGAACGCTCCAATGATACTCGTGCTATCGGGCATATTGACGTACTCGTTTTCCCCTGTCGAGACTTCACGCTGGGGGTAACGGCCGATGCGGCGCGAGTAAAACAGGTTGTCCTGGGAGAAATCGCCGTCGCCGCCCATCATGTCAAAGCTGAGGATGTTCCGGCCCTCAATGAAAAATGGCCGCTTTTCCTCGTAATAAGTCTCGAAGGCAGTGAGGTTGACGACCGAGGGGTCAGCCTCGACCTGGCCGAAGTCGGGGTTGATTGTGAAATCTAAGGTCAAGTCGCTTGTGACGCCGACCTTGCCGTCCAGCCCGCCGAAAAGACTTGACCGGCTCCCCCTGGCAAAAGGATTTCCAGGCTCGGCCCGGAAAGTCTGGCCGCGGGCGACCGTATACGGCATCAACTCGACCTGCCGCTGCGGTCTGAGGCCCTCGAGGCCCCGGAGCTCGCCAAAGCAATGGACCCAGCCGGATGCGTCGCGGGGGATGAACTGCCAGCATGAAACCTCCTGGCTCCGGAAAAGCTTACGCATGACCTGGAGGCCCCAGGTCGTTTGAGCGCCGCCTGCATAGCGGAGCTGGGAGAAGGGAATCTTCATCTCGGCTGTCCAGCCCTCATTGTCGACAGCTGTTTCGACATGCCAGATTGGATTCCAGTCCTTGTCGTCCACCTCGCCGTCACCAGACAGGAAGGCGTCGGACTTGACGCCAGCGGCGTTAACCTGAAAGCAGAAAGCAGTGAGGCTATCGTTGTAGCTATCGAACTGAACCTCAACCCAGTCGCCGTCAACGTTGTCGCGCCGGGCTAAACGTCGGACGACCTTTTCTGGTTTTTTATCATAGGCGCGGATAGCGACATAGAGGTTTTTTTCGTCGTAAAGAATTTTGAAAGAGGTGGGTTCGGAGGGTGCATTTCCCTCATGGGGTTCACGCTGGACAAAATCGCCGGCCCATTCCACCTTCTCCCAGGCTGGATCCTCGACGCGGCCATCGATAACTGGCGCTTGACGGTCTGCCCGGGTCGTCGTGTAAACTTTTTTGACGGTGGACTCAAAGCATTGTCCATATGGAGGAGAACCCAGCGCGAGGATGAACACCGAAACGACGACGAGCGCAACTGAAGTGGCGAAGTCCGGCCTGCTGCCAGAAGGCGCTTCGATATTGTCAGCTGTCTTTGGAGGACGCGAAAAAGTCTGAATCGTGTCCTTCTTTCTTTTTTTTGCTCGCATATCAATCATCTTCCTTCCTGGCTGATTTTCAAGGATATATACTCTTTGATCGATAAAAAGGTTGTCTCCAATTTCAAAAAATCATATAAAATAGAAAATGGGAAAATTAATTTGTGTCCCCTTTTGTTCTATAAGGAGTCTTGACAACAACCCGAAAATGATATATTGTATATACAAATTATCTTAAGGAGACAGAAGTGCAAAAGCAGATGATTGTCCGCATCGATAGAGAGCTCAAGGACCGCCTGAGCAAGCTGGCCCGGACCCAGGGAAAAACGACGAGCCAGATGGTTCGTGAAATCATCCGCGATTATGTCAAAGAGAGGGACATCAGCGCGTACATCGATGGGCTGTGGAACCGGATTGGTGCGAAGCTTACGGCGCGCGGTGTTCGTCCCATTGATGTAAATAAGGCCATTGCTGAAACACGCCAGAAACGCGGATGAAAGTTGTGATCGACACAAATGTCTTTGTTTCTTCCTTTTTTGGAGGAAACCCCCGGAAAGTCATTGACCTCTGGAAAAAAGGTGATATTACAATCTGCCTTTCTCCGGCTATCCTAGAGGAATATGTGAATGTCCTCCGGAGGCTGGGGCTTGAAGAAGAGCCGGAGATAGGCGAGCTCATCGACCTTTTTGCCAAGGGCTATCATCTTCTGTTCATTACGAAAACCCCATCACTCAGGATCGTCCGCAAGGATCCAGCCGATGACAAATTCATCGAATGCGCCGTTAGCCTCAAGGCTGAGGCAATCGTCACAGGCGACAAGCGCTTGAAGGCAATCAAAGACTACATGGGCATAAATATTCTTAGCCCGGAAGAATTTCTATCCTTTTTTCGCCGCCAACAAAGAGATTAATAAATTCGGGGGGATTCGGGGGATTCGGGAAAATTCGGGGGGCAGGATTAAAAATGGGGACACAATCTAATTTTCCAATTTTTTCGGCCACTCGGTGGACGCCATCCGTAATGCACAAAATTTAGGCACGCAGCTTGCGGCCTGCCAATGTCAGGATTTGCCGATTGTCGAAACTTTGTTTCCCCCGTCCACTACCCTCAACCCCAATTGTTAGGCCCATCATATGGTTTTATATGCCAATTGAAAGAAAGAGGGCGTTATGTGGTCGAAAAAGGAAAAAGATATTGCCCGCCGTGCTTTTAGAATGATGAACTTTTGTTGACAGCAACCCTCACCCGATGCTATATATGCGAGGGGTAATGCGATAGGGTCTTAGGGCAATGTGCGGCTTCTCAGGGGCCAAATATCATGATATTCTCATCGACGAGGTAGTCTTCCTTTATCATCCCCGGAATAAATTCGCCCATACCTTCGTGACCCACACAGCCGGGAGCGCGAGTTGTTCGGAGGTAGGGGAGGAGCAGGAGCGCGGCAGGCTGGAAGAGGAAGGAGAACAGAGGCTTCGAGCAAGACAGAGGCCGAGCATCGGCCACCCCGTCGTCTCCGGCCGCAACAAGCTTCTCCGTGTTGAAGCTACCTCAAAAAAATGCTAAACCTGAGCCGTTTATTAGCTATTGACATGGTAAACAATAATGGCGTAAATTGTTTACCGAGGTAAACAGCTATGGATAACGGCGCCCTGCATAAAGTCGTCTCCGAATGGCTCCGGGGCGCGCCGCTCCCTCCTCTGACTCCCCGCGAGGTCCCTGTCCCGAACCTCGACCCGCCCCGTCCTATTCTCTCCATCGTCGGCCCGCGTCGCTCCGGAAAAACCTACTTTCTCTATCAGCTCATCGGAGGCCTCATGCACACCGGCAGAGCCGACCGCGAGGACATCCTTTTTATCGATTTTGAAGATTATCGACTCCGCGATTTCCGTCCCGAGGACATGGACCGCCTCCTTGCCGCATTCGTTCAGCTCACGGGCCGGCCCCCGCGTTATCTATTCTTCGACGAGGTCCATCGGCTTCCTTCTTGGAGCCGCGTGGTGCGCACTCTTCATAACACCCGGAAATACGCCGTTGTGGTAACCGGGAGCAATGCATCGCTCCTCGGTTCTGAGATCGCCACGGAACTCCGTGGAAGATACGAGGACGCCTTGATCCTGCCGTTTTCGTTCCGAGAATTCCTCGCCCATCGCCAGATTGTCTGGAGTCTGGCGCTCCTTTCAACTCCGGAAAGAGGCCTCATCCTCAGGGCCTTCGACGAATACCTGCGCTGCGGCGGATTTCCCGAGGTCTCGGGCGCCACGGACGAAGGTGCCAAGCGGAGACTCCTTCAGGCGTATTTCGACACGACCTTTTATCGAGATGTCCTGGACCGCCACTCCATCCGGGCCCGGGAGCTTCTCGAGCTTCTCATGAGGAACCTGCTTGAAGGCTACGCTTCGACCTTTTCTATCTCCGCATTCGAGAAAAAGCTCAAAACTTATAGTCTCGCTGGAAGCAAAAGAAGCATCGCCAACTATGTTCGCTACCTGGAGGAAGCTTTTTTCATTACCGGCTGTGAAAAATTCGATTATTCCCCCAGGAAGCGTACCATGAACCCCAAAAAAGTCTATTTGATGGACACGGGTTTTTCCCTCCTTGGTGGCGCCTTTACAGAAAACCGCGGCCGCTTGCTGGAGAATCTCGTCGCCGTGGAGCTTTACCGCCGCCGCGCCAAGACCATGTATTTTAAGGGGAAGGGCGAGTGCGATTTCATTGTCCAGCGAGGCCTGCGTCCGGAGGAAGCCTGGCAGGTCTGTTGGGAACTCAACGAGACGAACGAGAAGCGAGAGCTCAAAGGATTTAGCGAAGCGCGCCGCGAACTCGGCATCAAAAAGGGAGGAATCTTGACGTATAACCAGGAGGAGAGGAGGAGTTTAAACGGCGAGGAGGTCCGCCTTTACCCGGTTTGGAAGTGGCTGTTAGACTTCCATGAAAAAGGCTAAAAATTCACCCTTAAAGGTGATTTACAGGCGTGCAAATTTAGCCCGATGATAATAAACGGTATGTCCGGGAGCAAAAAACGAAAAATTCGGGGGACACCGTGCATCTGGGAGAAAAAGAGAATCCTTGATCTCCACCGAGAAGCCAAGCGCGTCGAGGAGGAGCGCGCCCGCTATGGCAAAGAGACGACCATCCGGCCGCGCCTCGGCCAGGGTGCCTTTAAGATTGCCGTAACCGAC
>FWPV01015189.1_pt1 | contig 11122 bp, 8 predicted proteins | sample 2228371 | NCBI WGS metagenome assembly FWPV01 (sample SAMEA103939776, study PRJEB20133) | metagenome | reverse complement strand
AAACCAGAACCCCCAGGTTCCCGGATTTCCCTGGAAGGGGAATCGCCAAGGTAGAAGTGGCGTCTCCCTGGGTTCTCGGGCAGGTGTCTCCCGATGTTTCTTGGAATTGCATTATGCCTCTTCTTTCCAGGGTTTCTGCGATATATTCATTGGCGATCAGAAGCAGGTCTTCTTTCCCGCCAGCATAAGCGGCGTCCACATATCCTTGGAAGCCTCCTTTTTCCTCTGACAAGATAAGCATGCCCGCCGCCTCGCAATCGAGCATCTCCCTGCCCCTTCGGGCCAACAGGGCGATGGCGCTTTTCTCGTCTTCGCAGGATGAAAGCTCCAGCTCCAATGAGAGTAAAAGGTCCAAGGGCTGGAGGTGATTCTGGCTCTCGTCGCTGTCCTTGAGAATTCGCGTCATCCCTGCGATCAGGATCGCCAAAGGATGAAGGGACTCCATTACCTCTTTTTGTATTCGCTGCTCGCGCTCTAGGTATAACCCCATCACAGAGAGACCATTATTGTCACGCACTGGCACCAAGAGGGTGACAAGGTCCTCAAGCCTGCTGAGATGGGCCCCGGGAAGGTCATCCATCAGGGGGCTGTCCGGTTTTACCATGGTAATCTGGCTCAAGGAGGAGAGCATGCGTCGAAACTCCGTGGAAGGGGTGGGAACAGGCTCCTCGCTAAATGTGCCCATGGCATGCCAGAAGAATTTTTCATACCCGTCCCTGTAATGGTTGAAGTAAAAAAAGGCCATGCGTGCATCGAAAAATCCGGCAAGCATCTGGAGCAACGAGGGCATGAAAGATTCCAGGCTTTCCATCTCTCTGAATAGGCGGCCGATTTTTTCAACCAAAAGGGGTAGTTTCCTCTCTTCGCCCTCAGGATCACCTCTTTTCTCGCCCCTTTTCAATTCGGCGAAAAGATTGCCCAATCGCTCGGTAAGCTGAACCAGAAGTTCTATATCTTTCTCGTCCAGAGCCGCATAGGATCTACCGAACAGGGAAAGCACCCCCACTAGTTTGCCTTCGTTGAACAGCGGTGTGAGCAGGAAGGATTTGACATTATGGGCATGGAGGTAGGGATTGACCCCTGGAAAGTATCTGGTGATACTTTTGGCGTCCAGGCAGAGGTTCCCGTTTTCCGATTCTTTGAAGAATTTCAGCAAGCCGATGAGATTATTTTCGAAGAGGTGTTCCACTATGTCCATCATCCCGCTCCACTCCCTGGAGGCGATCAGCTGGTAGTAATCGGAGCCATCCCCCTCCTCGATATAATGAACCGTTCCCCCGTCCATACTGAACAGCTTAATCAGCAGATCAAGGCTTAAGGATGTAGCCTGGAGGTAGTCGGTATTGTCCATAAGATAGTTGGAAAGCAGGTCCAACTCCATAATTGCGGCCTCCCTTCTCTCCTTGCCCAACTCGCCACTCGCCTTCTTTTCGGAGAAGAAGAACTCGATGATTCTTTCCAGGATGGCCCGGACGGCGGCTACCCTGATGGGGTGATAATCCGGGACCGCTTTCTCGTTCTGCAGGTAGAGAAGGAGGACTGCGTACACGGCGGAGCGATACTTCAAGGGAATAAGCAGTGGTATGCCTTCTTGCCGCTGCAGAAGAAAGCCCAAATTCCAACGTCGCAGGCATTCATCCTCAAGGGGGATCAAGTTGGCCTCGGCATGGATGACGATGTCCTGTTTAGGGATGGAGGTTTTCAAGGCTTGCTCTTTCTCTTCCCGATCTAGTCCCCATAGCAAAAATGGCGCTAGGTATTCGGAATTATCCTTGAGAAGAAAGAGAATTGCCAAGTTTGCATCCAGGGAGTCCGCGATTCCCCCAAGCAGTTCCTCCATAAAGAAGCCTCTGCTGTAACGATAAAGCACTTCGCGATAGAGATTTACCGCTTCCTTCACATCCATGTACTCGCTCACCTTCCCAAATCTTGCTGTTCAGAGGCCGTGATTTTGCGGGTCGGAACGTTTCTTAAAGATGAATAAATACGAAATAATGCATTCAATAAAATATATTAACTACTGACGGTTAAATTCCTTCTCGGAAAGGTGAAACCTGGGAAAGAAAGATTTTAAAGCTAAAGCGATAAGGCTGGTGACCGCCGCCTCTATTTGCCAGGCTCTATTTTAAGAGCTTGGAGCGATTAAGATGTGCCTACTTGCAACGGGGTTTGCTGGAAAAGTCAATTTTATAATTCGAAAATGTAATCTGAAAAATCTTCGGAAAAGGGGGGAAAGAAAATCTTAGCTCGGGCAGAGGAAGTGGCAGCCAAGAGGGAGCATGAAATTTTTCCAGGCCTTACTGTGCGGCGGTAAGTTGACCCTCGCGAGGGAAGTGATGATAATTTCAATTGTGCCTATATAAACAGAGTTATTTGGTGATCACTACCGGGCAGTTGAAGCGAGGGATAGGAGGTTTCCAGCATGTACCGCGAAAAATTCGATCTTTCTGGGAAGGTAGCCATCGTCACTGGAGCGAGCCGCGGAATCGGGGAGGCCATAGCCATGGGGCTAGCGGAGATGGGGTCAAAAGTGGTTCTGGCTAGCCGGAAGCAGGAGGCGTTGGAGGAAGTAAGAAAGAAAATAGCCGACCTTGGCGGAGAGGCTTTTGTGGTGGCCACCCATGTGGGCAAGTTGGAGGGAATTGAAAACCTGATAAAAGAAACCCTGGGTAGATATGGAACCGTCGACATACTGGTCAATAACGCGGCTACCAATCCTTATTTTGGCACCGTTTTCGAAGCGGATATGTCCGTTTACGACAAGATAATGGAGGTAAACCTGCGAGGCATGTTCTTCCTTACCCAGCAGGTGGGAAAGGTGATGAGGGAAAAAGGGAGCGGTACGATAATCAACGTTTCCAGCGAAGCATCGCTCCATCCCTCACCCTTTCTGGGTATTTACTCCATCTCCAAGGCCGCGGTGAACATGCTCACCAAGGTATTTGCGCAGGAGCTGGGGGTATATGGCGTGAGAGTGAACGCCATCGCCCCAGGCTTGGTGAGAACCCAATTCTCCAGGGCGCTATGGGGAAACGAGGACATCTATAACGCGGCCATTGCCAGCATCCCCATGAAAAGAATCGCGGAACCAGACGAGATGGTGGGAATGGTCATCTACCTGGCATCCGATGCCTCCTCCTATGTGACCGGACAGGTTTTCGTGTTGGACGGAGGCAGAGAGGTTTCCTGAAGCCCGTTAACGGTAATCCCGCTGTCTCTGGCTTTCTCTTGGGCCAGCTAGGGGAGAGGTTAGGAGTTACTATCCATGCCTACATCCCGTAGTGAGGCAATGAGATAATCCAACTTTGTAACCTATCTCTTGCTCTCCTGCTTGCTGCGCTTTTGCTCGTACATCTTTTTATCCGCTTTCATCAGCAATTCCTCGATAGAGCAGGGCGAGCTGGGATCGTATCTTTCAATGCCAAAACTAATGGATAATTCATATGGATGGATGCCCCGCCGGTTATGCCGAGCGAACTGTTCGTTGAGACGGTCTATGATGGCCTGGGCGTCATATTCCGTGGTTTCCAGCGCCAAGACAACGAATTCGTCACCGCCCATGCGGGCGATGATGTCAGATTCCCTAAAGGTATCCCTGAGTATGTTGGCCGTGTCAATCAGAGCCAGATCGCCTTCATGATGACCCAAAGAGTCGTTAATCAACTTCATGTTATCCAAATCGATGAAGAGCACCAGCATGCTTTTCTTCATGCGATTGGCCACTTTTAGCTGTTGTTTTGCTAGGGTGAGAAAACCCCTCCGGTTGTAAAGCCCGGTAAGCTCATCCACCAAGGAGAGGGAGCGTAGCTCCTCTTCCGCCAGCTTGCGCTGAATGGCGATGGCGTAAAGGGCGGAGAGACGATCGACCAGCTCGAAATCCTGTTCAGTATAATTTCGCTCCCCATTGGCCAGGGTTATTAGCCCCACCACCTTATCCTCGATAAGGGCAGGTACCGAAAGAATCCTATATATCCTGGCCGCTGGATGCACAGATCCCGGAAAGACCAGTTCCTGGTGGACCTGGTTATCCAGCAGAGGTTTCTTATGGCTTATCACCCAGTCGAGAGGGCTCGGGAGGCTATCCAAGACATTTTCAAATTTTTCATCTGGGTAATCGCCCGCGGACCTGGGCTCTGGGCCACTGGTGGCAAAATAGATAAGCTTTCCACTTTGAGGATCCATGTAACCTACAAACCCCAGGGGGCTGTCGGTAAGGCGCTTGGCGTGTTCCAGGATAAAGGCAGATATTTCGCCGATGGAAACCGGGGAGAGGAGGATGCTGGACAATTCCGCGATAGCGGCGTTTACTTTAATCTCCCAGGAAAGCGCTTCCTCGGCTCTCTTGCGCTCGGTAATATCGCGAAACACCAAGACCATTCCTATAATATTGCCCTCGTCGTCTCTAGTGGGCGCTCCGCTATACTCTACGAATATTTCCCTTCCCTCCCTGTCGATGAGCAGGTTGTCCCGGGAGGGTTCGAGCGGGGACCCTTCATCGAGCACTCGCTGCACCGGACTTTCCACGGGCAACCCGGTTTTCGCATCGATTATCCTGCAGAAACTGTCCAAGGGCTTGCCCTCCACTTCTGCCTGGCTCCATCCGGTTAAAGATTGAGCCACCGGGTTGAGAAAGGTCACAGTGCCTTTTCTGTCGGTTGCGATAACCGCGTCCCTGATGCTGGAAAGGGTTACCCTGAACCATTCTTTCTGGGCTTTGATCTCACTTTCAGATCTCTTGATGCGGATCATGGCTTCTATCCTAGCCAGGAGCTCACGATTGGGAATGGGCCGTACGATATAACTGTCCGCCCCCGCGACCAGGCCGTCGGCTTGGGCGTCGGACGAAGTCTTGATCCCAGAGAGGAGGATGACATAGGTGCCGGCAAGATCCCGATCCTGCTTGATCTGCCGGCAAACGTCTATTCCGCTTACGTCGGGAAGCACCACATCAAGAAGGACCAGGTCGGGACGTTCTTTCTTTGCAACCTGGAACGAGGATTCTCCATTGGATGCCACTAGAACCTGATATCCCGCCTTATCCAGAATGAATGAGGTCAGAGAAAGCAGATCGGGGTCATCATCAACCACAAGTATTTTCGCGCTTTCGCCCATTCCGTCACTTGCTCCCTAAGGATATGCAATAACTATTTTATCAGCAATGTCCGCCCGAGGACAAAAAATTTATGTGGAGCGACCAATAATACTTGGACATGAAGGGCTATGGATTTTCCTAGTTGAGGTGCGCGCAGGGGCGTAGCGGCTTGCGGTAGTTTGGTCTGGGACTGGGTTGAACGCGATCAAAGACATAAGTCCGGAGGGTCATTGAGTTTATATCGCCTTACTTTAAAGCTATTTTTAGCTAAAACACAGGTGTGATGGGAAATTTTTTTCTGGGTTGAGTGGGGGAACGTTCATGCCGGGAGCTTGGCTATTTTGGTAGAATTGATATTACGAAAAAACGGGTAGAATTTATGAAGGGGTGGTGACCGAGAATGGCGCAATACTTGCAGGGAAGAGTGGAGATTGTTGAGGGGGATATCACCAAGCTCGCCGTGGATGCCATTGTAAACGCAGCCAACAAGAGCCTTCTGGGAGGCGGCGGGGTGGATGGAGCCATCCATCGTGCGGCGGGCCCCATGCTCTTAGAAGAATGCCGCACCTTAGGTGGATGTGAGACGGGGCAGGCCAAGATGACCAAAGGCTACAATCTTCCTGCAAAGCATGTGATTCATACCGTTGGCCCGGTCTGGAAGGGTGGAGACCAACGAGAGGACGAGCTGTTGGCCAGCTGTTACAGGAACAGTTTGATACTTGCGGTAAAGAATGGCTTGAAGACCATTGCCTTTCCCTCAATCAGCACTGGAGTCTACGGTTTTCCCATTGACCGGGCAGCCCCCATAGCCATTAAAACGGTCAAGGAATTCCTAGAGAATGAAGAATCCATAGAAAAGGTAATATTCGTGACTTTTGGAGAACGGGATTATCGTATCTACCTGGAGAAAGCGGAGGAACTGCTCGCTTGAGTCCATCCTTGCCGTGCCACAGGATAAATCTGGCACGCAGATACCGAGCACGCAATTACCAATTCCATTAAAGTTAAGGTGAGCGAAAAAGCGACTTATTATTAAAGAATAAGCAGAGAAGTTGAGGAGGGGATGATTGGGAGGATCGGGTTACGTAGCGATCGTCCATACGAATAGTATGCGAAGAATGAGAAAATACGTACTGGTTTGATCGCAGGTGAATAAAACCTAAAATAAAAGTCGGCAGTAGGGATGGCAATGCAAAAGATAGAGAGATGTGGGCTAATGAAATAGATAATTATATAGAATTTTAGAAATATCTCTCTGCCCCGCAGGGCATGCCAGGGCTCTCCCGTTCGGACCCGATGGGACCCTGCTTGTAAGAAGATTTAAAAATTTGGCGCAAAAGCTCCCAGTATGACTTTTCTACAGAAGGCCAGCAGAGCAAATTTTAAGACAACCTATGCTATAATCACGGTGCAATGATAGATATAGTTTTTGTTTGCACGGGAAATATCTGCCGAAGCGTAATGGCGGAAGCGTTCTTCCGCAAGCAGGCTACAAGAGAGATAGAAGCTGGGCTCTTTCGAGTAAGCTCAGCGGGTCTTGCGGTGGAAGAAGGGAGGCCTCCCGTCGATGAGGTAATCCGGTTGATGAAAGAGAAAGACATAGATGTCTCCTCCCATCTTTCCAGACAGATAAAGCGCGAACAGATCGCGAAGGCTGACCTTTTGCTTACCATGACCCTCCACAACAGCCAGCGACTGCTTATCTTGGACGAGAAACAGGGCGGAAAAATATTCACGCTGAAAGAATTCGTACTGGGCGCGGAAAAGAACAACGGCTTATTGAGCCGGGAAAGCGGTAGCCGCCGTCTAGAGGCATTAAGGGAATGGATACGCAGGGAAGAGGTTATCGATCAGATTATGGAGGTATGCCAGGATAGTGCCACCCATCATCTCCGGTTCAGGTTTTTAAAGAATTTTCACCAATATGATCAGCTTCTCAGCATAGATGATCCGTTGGGACAGTCTGAAAGGTTTTTCAGAAGGATCGCCGAGGAGATCGAGGATTATACGGGAAGACTTTACGCCTTGTTGAATTAGGGCGGAGGTGGGCTGACCCCGTTGCAGGCTCAAGACCCCAAGCCGGTTTTACCTTCAAAGTTACCCTCTCATGGGGCACTTGGCCTCCGTTGCTGAGAGGGATGAGGGCGTCTTCCTGGATCTTTATCCCATAATTCCTTGTAACGATTGATGGCTGATTTTGTTAAACTTTTAGAAAAACCGGATGGATTGGCGGGAGGAAAGTGTCATGGCCATAGCGTTCTTCGACCTAGATCACACGCTTCTGGATGGAGCCAACGGCAACATGGTGGTTAAGTATATGATTCGGACTGGACGCATGGGCTTGGACGCGGCATGGAAAGCCCTTAAGTACACCGCGCTTTACAAGATGAATCGCCTTCCCCGCCTGGAGGTGTATCGCTGGACTTTCCAGGAATGTGGAAAATACCACATAGATGAGCTGATAGAAATGCTGGACGAGGCGTATGAGCAATATGTTCTACCAAGACTTTTCGCTGAGGGCAAGCAAAAGATACAGGAGCATAAAGAGAAGGGCGACCTCACGGTGATAGCCACGGCAGCAGGCGAGTATATGTCAGAGAAAGTGCGTGTACAGCTGGGGGCAGATGACAAGATCGCTGCCACCGCCCCTGTTGTGGATGGACGACTGACTGACCATTTTGACCTGCCTCTTCCTTTCGGAGAGGGAAAACTGGAGAGGGTTGAGCGATACGCTCTCGAGCAAGGCTATAATTTGACGGACTGTTATTTTTATTCGGACAGCGTTGCAGACTTACCTTTGCTGCTCGCCGTTGGCCACCCGGTAGCCGTCAACCCCCAGCGGGCTTTAAAGAAAATTGCCTTGCAGAAGGGGTGGCCTATCGTGAGATGGAAAAATCACATTAGCGAGGAGCAACCCTCGATGGCGCAGCAGCTGACCTTCACTTACAGGGAGGGCAAGTAATAAATAATCTCATAGCAAAGATCTAGTTGCATGGGTAGGCCGAAGAGTGCATGGGATACATGATGATAGACGAGAGGGTGGTTAGGGAATAGGTTTTTATCGGGATAAGGGAGGTGCGCTTGGATCCGGTAGTTGACTTGCACACCGATTCGCTAATAGCCGCGCGGATAATCGGTTACGACTTGGGAAAGAGACATATGCCTCCCCTGGGATTCATGCCCTGGATGCTCCATGCCGACTTCCCCCGCTTAAGAGAGGGTGGGGTCAACGCGGTGTGGCTGGGAATTGTGGCCTTCCCCTATCCCTCCAGCACTTGTTTTTCAAGGGCTGTGCGCATGATAGAGTTTGCGCACCAGGTAATTGGAAGATGCGCTTCGCAGGCGGAACTGGCTGTGACCCCGGAACAGATGCTTGCGGTGGCGGAAAAGGGAAAGATAGCGGTGATGCTTGGTCTCGAAGGGCTGCACATGGCCGGAGAAGATCTGGCGAACCTGGAGGAATTTTACCTGCGGGGCGTGAGATATGTGGGGATGGCCCATTTCACCGACAATAGTTTTGCCTCCACCAATTTCCGTTCCAGGACTGGATCGGGATTGAGCCCTTTAGGACGTATGGCGGTTAGCTGGATGAACCGCAGGGGCGTGATCATCGACCTGGCCCATACCCATACACGTTGCATATATGGAGTATGTGAATTGAGCAGGGCACCGGTGATAATTTCTCATACCGGTATCGGGGGAGTAAGGGCGGCTACGCGAAATGCCTCGGATGAAGACATAAGAATGGTCGCGGAGACTGGCGGGGTAGTGGGAGTTATCTACGCCACCACTTGGATCAGCCGGAAACTTTTTCCTCGCCTTCACGAAGTGGCCGACCATATCGATTATTTACGGGACCGGGTGGGCATCGATCACATCGCCTTGGGATCCGACTGGGACGGATTTATAATGCTGCCCAGGGGAATGCGGGATGCCAGGGACTTGCCCCATCTATTCCGTATCTTGGAAGAAAGGGGCTACAGCCCGGAGGAGATTTCCCGGATTGCGGGGAAAAATTTTCTACGCGTGTGGCAAAAGGTGACCGAAACTGCCAATGCCTGAAGATGAACGTTAGGGCTGATTTCCACGAAAGGATTTTATCGAGCATCAGTAATAGGGGTGGTCGGCTTGTTATGGGGAAAATACATTACCCAAGATAAACCCATTTTCAACAAGGGGGTAAGGTTTGTATGAAAAAGGGAGCATTGCTGTTCATTTTAGGGGCTTTGACCGGATACTATTTTGCCCTGAGGCTGGAGGAGGAAGATCGCAGGAGGCATAAGAAAACCCTTTTCGAGTTGGGGGAATTGAGAAGGCGCTGGCTTATCTGAAAAAGCAGGTAGTTGCGGAATGCTGGTAATCACGGAGAGATGGAGGAGTCCGGATGAGGGATGACTTTTTCGATGTTTTAATCGTAGGATCTGGAATAGGTGGCCTGACCTGCGCGGCCCTTTTGGCCAAGGAAGGCTTGAAAGTCTTGGTGCTGGAAGCGTTAGATCGCGTTGGTGGCTGCTGTTCCAATTATAACGTTCAGGGATATAAGCCTGAAGTGGGCGCGGTCTTCGTTATCGGCAGGGAAATGTATTATAAACTCTTCGAACTGCTGGATCGTCGTCTGGAGGATTACCTGGATCTCACCTTAATCGATCCAGTATACAATGTATTCTTCGAGAATGGCGAAAACTATCTGCTGCCCCGGGACATAAATGCGCTGGAAGAAGTAATCAACGATATATCGTCGAAGGATGTCCCCAATTACCGGCGGTATTGCCAGGATATGGAGAAGCTCCATCGGTATTTCCTCGCTTTTTTGGAGTCACCCATGCCCCAACTGCGCAGGGTTGCCAAGTTTTCCACCTTGGTGAAGATGGCGGCGAAGAAAGAGCTTTCTGCGGCCCTACCCGTCGGGGTGAAACTCGGCCTTCAAAATATGCATAAAGTGATAAATCGGTATTTTCAGGACGAGAGAGTGAGGTTAATCTTCGGGTGGGAGAACCTGTATGCTGGTTTGCCCGCCTTCAGGGTAAACGGGATACTTTCGAATGTGTCGTATATGGGCAGAGTAGGATATTACTATCCCAAGGGGGGGATGATCGCCATTCCGGAGGCCTTGCGCCTCATCGCCGAGGAGTTTGGATGCCGGATAAGACTAGGCACACCGGTCAAGAGAATATTGATAAGGAATGGAAAGGCAGCCGGCGTGGAGACGGAGCGAGGAGAGGTGATAGAGGGAAGAGCGGTCATCTCCAACGCCCATTCGCGGGAGACATACTTAAACCTGGTTGGAAGGGAGAGCCTTCCCAGCTGGGCAGTCAAAACCATAGAGAGACAGCCCTGTTCCATTCCCGCTCCCACCATCCATATGGGTCTCAGCGAAAGGCTTGACACCGTAAAAGCCCATTTTACCCTACTGCTCACTCACCGCAGGAAGTTCGATGACTTATGGTGGGAGTTCTATGATCGCGGCCTGCTCTATCGGGCTGACGATGGACCCGCCCTCATAGCCAACCCTGATTTCGATGACCCGGAACTTGCACCTGCAGGAAAGCAAGTTCTCTCTGCCATCTATATTGCTCCCTATCGATTGAAATATTATGACTGGGACGAAATAGCGGAACGCTGGACCATGGAGATGGTGGAATCACTGGACAGAAGGGCTTTGGGAGGTTTATCCAAGAAGGTCGCATGGATGGATTCGGTTACGCCGGTTGAACTGGAAAGGAGGCTGCGCGTAGCAGAAGGCTCTTTCTTCGGGCTGGAAATGAACGGGAGCAACATGGGCCCATTCCGACCGAGTTACCGATCTCGCCTGGTAAGAAATCTATATTTAACCGGGCAGTGCACTAACCCCGGGGGTGGCGTGCCTATGGTAATGACATCGGGGATGGTTACTTCCAGCTTGCTGGTGAATGACTGGGCGCGATTGTAGGGCAGTTATAATATTACGAAATATTACGAAATCCATCGCAGTGATGCCCGCCTCGGTTATCCACGAAATTATTTGACACGATGTAAATTAATAAAGATAAT
>FWPV01009386.1_pt1 | contig 11122 bp, 10 predicted proteins | sample 2228371 | NCBI WGS metagenome assembly FWPV01 (sample SAMEA103939776, study PRJEB20133) | metagenome | reverse complement strand
GTCCCGCGCCGCCTGAAAGAAGAGATATGGGCCTTATGATGGCCAGCAAGATGACTTTTCTTCCGGCCCCTTGAAATCACAGGACATTTCAGATATTCTAGGTCTTTTGGCGGCAACTAATTTAGAGATGACTCAAATTTATAAATCGCCGACGGAGGAAGAATGCGCGATAATGCTTTGTTAATTCATCCGCGGGATAATGTCCTCGTCGCTCTGCAGGATTTAAAGAAGGGCGAGGCAATTGTGCTGGAAGGTTTAAAAATTTTTTCAGTCTTGGAAGATATTCCCGCAAGCCACAAAATTGCCCGTCAAGATATACCCGCGGGGGAGGAAATTATTAAATATGGAGAGGCGGTGGCCGTGAGCAAGAAAGATATCAAAAAAGGAGAATGGGTCCATATCCATAACCTGGAAAGTCAGAGGTGGAAGAAATGAAAGAGCTTAAGGGTTTCGCTCGTCCGGATGGTAAATATGGGATCCGTAACCAGGTCTTAGTTCTGCCTACTGTTTCCTGCGTGAATGGGGTGATTAACCATATTTCTCGCCAGGTCCCCGAAGCTACCTGTGTAACCCACGCCCACGGGTGTGGAAGGGGCAGCCCCCGCGATACCCAAATTCTCTTTCGCATTCTGGCAGGCATGGTTCACCATCCCAATGTTGGGGCGGTCGTTTTAATTGGCTTGGGCTGCGAGCGGGCTAACACTAAAGCCCTTCTGCCCTTTATCGAAAAAGCGCAGAAGCCCATAGAAATTCTTAATGTCCAGGACTACGGCTCCAGGCAAACCATAATAAAAGGAGTAGCGGCAGCCCGCAGAATGCTGGCCGAAATTAAAAGCCAACCCCGCCAGTCTCTACCCTGGGATAAATTACTGGTGGCCATGGAATGCGGCGGTTCTGACGCTATGTCAGGGGTTACGGCCAATGTCGCTTTAGGCGCAGTCTCGGATTGGTTAGTGGAAAAGGGGGCTTCCGTAATCTTTGGGGAAAATACAGAAATGATCGGTACGGCCCATATTTTGGCTAAAAGGGCCAAAAATGAGGAAGTGGCCAAAAGGATCATCACCATGATTGAACAAGCTGAACAAAGAACCAAAGAGATCATGGGGCCATTAGCCAGTTGGGTTATCTCCCCTGGAAATATGGACGGGGGGATGAGCACCATTGCCGAGAAATCTATGGGGTGTATTTTTAAGGGAGGATCCACGACCATCCAGCAAGTAGTAGACTACGGCGAATGGCCAACAGAAAAAGGATTAATCCTTCAGGATGGACCTGGCTATGATGGTGATTCCATGGCTGGGTTAGCGGCCAGTGGGGCCCAGTTAATGTTCTTTTCTACGGGGCGAGGAACTCCTGCTGGTTTTCCAGCTGTTCCCGTTATAAAAGTGGCCAGCAACTCCCGGGTATATCAGCAGATGATTGATGATATAGATATCAATGCCGGATCCTTGATCGAAGGCAAGACTATCAAAGAATTAAAGTCAGAGATGATTGATTATATGATTAAGGTAATCAATGGCGAGAAAACTAAAGCCGAAATAAATGGGATGGAAATTTTTACATTCATGACCGTTCATCCACCATTTTAAAAACCCCTCCTTTCTATTAATCTCCGCTCCCTAGGCATCCTTGTCCTAACCGATGCGTAAATTAAAGAAAAGGGGTCCTTAAGGCTTTAGAGTTTACTTTTTCGAAGGAGCTTTATTTTTTCGTCATTCTTTTTATCACCTTCGCCCTATCCCCCGTGGTCAAGTCTCTTCGACTCTCTCCGACGACACTGTGCGCCAATTAGTGGATGACCATAGTTAGAGAGGCAGGCCAGAGGCAGGCCAGAGGCAGGCCGAAGGCAGGCATTCATGCGGAATCATAATTTAAAACGTAGGGCAAGGGCTTGCCCCTTGCCGGCATCGGCAAGCCATAAAGGCTTGCCCTACGAATAATAGACATATTTAATCTGCCTGCCATTTGCGGAAACTCGGTGATGATCTTTATCCACCCTCCTCTCCCGCCGTAGCTTCCTCATTCATGCCCTCTATCCTTATTACTTCCCAGTCTCGCCGGGGAAAGGGATGAAGCTCCCTTGGTCAACTATTTTCATGATGGTTTAAAAGTTAGATAGACTTTCTTTTCTCCTTCTGCTCCACTTTCCACTATCTCGGCCTTTAAGGGCAGGCCAACTTTAATTTCCTCTGGCCGGCGGGCATTAATTCCGGTAATCCGCGCTACTATCTTAACTCCTTCATTCAATTCTACTACCCCAACGACATAGGGGTTGTTCTTGCCATACCCTTCTTTGGCCAGGAAAGGAGGGGCAACGACAATATCAGTGAAGGCGGCCAATTTCCCCTCCCCTTTAAATTCAATCCATTCCATCTTCGTGCCCAAACAAGAGACACAAATTGGCCGGGGAGGCAAAGCTTTAGCTCCGCATTTTTGACAAAGCGAACCCATAATCTTCCCCTCTTTTAAAAACTGCTCATAGGAAAAATCATTAAAAGGACGGTCGGCCATAGCTTTACCTCCTCTCTAAAATCACGAAGGTGCAGGTTCCGCCTGTACCTCCTAAATTATGCGCTCCCCCAACTCGCAGATTGGGGTTGGGTATCTGCCGTGGTCCGGCTTGACCCCTGAGCTGCAACCATACTTCGTAAAGTTGAGCTACTCCCGTGGCGCCTACGGGATGACCTTTAGCTTTTAATCCGCCCGAAGTATTAATTGGTTTAGGACCGTCAAGCCTGGTCATTCCATCCGCTACTGCTTTATATGCTTCTCCCGGTTTGCAGAAACCAAGATCTTCCATATGAATAATCTCGGCAATAGAAAAACAGTCATGCACTTCGGCAAACTGGATATCCGCCGGCGTCAATCCGGACATCTCATAAGCTTCTTGAGCTGCTCGTCGCGTCGCTTCAAAAGAAGTTAAATCTTTAGTGGCGTGCAAGCTATAGCCACTCCCCTGCCCGATGCCAGCTACGTAAATAGGATTATCCGTAAAATTTTTGGCTATTTCTTCCGCCACGAGGAGCAGACAAGAAGCTCCATCGCTAATGGGGCAGCAGTCAAAGAGATGCATGGGCCAGGCGATGGGAGGATTAACCGAAACGTCGCTCAAAAATTCCTTTTCGTCCTTCCAGGTGGGAATAGGTTCTCCTTTCTGCCGACAACGTTCAATGCGGGCATTCATAAAATCACGAATGGTCATGGGAAACTGGGCCTTGGGGTTAAGCGGGGCGTTATTATGGCTCTTTATGGTAACATTAAAAAGATCTTCCCGCTTGGCCCCATATTTCGCAAAATACGCTGTGGCCACGGTGCCAAAAACTCCCGGGAACGTAAAGCCAGTGGCCACTTCATAAGGACTACCTGCTGTACCCAACCCTTCGGTAACTTCTTCCGTAGTGCGCTTAGACATTTGCTCAATGCCCCCGACCAAGACAATATCATAGAAGCCAGAAGCAATAGCGAAAACCCCCTCCCGGAACGCCAGGGCACTGGAGGCGCAGGCTCCTTCCGTCCTGGTTACTGGCTTGGGTACGTGGCCAACTAAATCAGCAATAATTGGACCCCAGTGGGCCTGTTTGACAAAAAAATCATTACTGAAGTTACCAATATAGATGGCTTCAATATCCCGGGGATCAATGCCCTTGTCGACCGACTGGAGCATCTCTAAATAAGCTTCCGCAAAGAAGTCTTTACAATTTTTTTCTTTAAATAAACCGAGCTTGGATAATCCTCCGCCCACCACGGCCACTCCGCGAAAAAGTTTTTTCTTTTTGGCCATAGTCTCCTCCTTCAGCAGAAATTTAATGTTTCTTTATCACGCAATAAATACTTACTATTTTTGCAGGAATTTTATTAAACGTTCCCGCACTTCATAAAGGGTAGACCAATTCTTAGCAAAACACAACCGCACTTTGTCCCGGCCATCTTCAGGAAGGTGATAAAAGCTCGAACCCGGCACGGTGGCCAGGCCCGCTTTCTTAACTAAAGCCATGGCAAAATCTTCATCATTATCGTAGCCCAGGTGGCTAACCTGAATCATCATGTAGTACGCGCCGGCAGGACGAAAGACCGGAATAGATAGCTCCGCAAATAATTTTAAAAGAAAATCCCTCCTTTCCTGGTAATATTGCTTAAGCTCTTCATAATATGAGTCCGGGAGATTTAAGGCTAAGACGGCCGCGATTTGAAAGGGAGTTGGCGCAGCGACCACTAAATAGTCATGGACTTTGCGGATAGCGGCCATGAGCTCATGATGCGCTACCACATAGCCCACGCGCCATCCGGTGGCGCTGTAAGTTTTGGAACACCCGCTTACCGTTACTGTCCTCTCCCACATACCAGGAAGTTTGGCCATTGAGATATGCTTCAGGTTATCATAAATAATATGCTCATAGATCTCATCCGTGATGACCAAGACCTCTCTTTCCTGGCAATAGTGGGCGATTATTTCTAATTCGCTTTGGGAAAAGACTTTTCCCGAAGGATTACCCGGAGAATTCAGGATGAGGGCTTTGGGCTTCTGAGCAAAGGCTCTTTCTAATTCTTCTAAATCCATTGTCCATGCTGGCGGATGCAGATGCACAAAAAGAGGGTTTGCCCCGCAGAGTGCTAACCCGGGCAGATAATTTTCATAGAATGGCTCAAAGATAATCACTTTTTCGCCCGGGTTCACTAAGGCTAATAGAGAAGCGATCAGGCCTTCACTGCTTCCGCAGGTAATGGTTACTTCTCCTTCCGGGTCAGCCTTGAGCCCATTAAACTTCTGCACCTTTTGGGCTACAGCTTCCCGCAAAGTCTTATTTCCCCAGGTTATGGAATACTGATTATTCCCCTGCTGAATAGCCTGCAATGCTTCTTGAATGACCTCGGCCGGAGGTTCCTTTTCGGGAAATCCCTGAGCCAAATTGATGCCGGCATACTGCTGGCAGATGCGGGTCATCTTGCGGATGACCGATTCTTGGAAAGAAGCAGTGCGATGGGCAAAATTACTGGCCATTTTTAAATCTCCATATTTCTATCCTCTTCACCCTTACCCCCGTGGTCGGGTCTCTTCGACTCTCCCCGCAGGCATGGGATGAGAGTAGGGCAAGCCTTTATGGCTTGCCGGATACGACAAGGGACAAATCCTTGCCCTACGTTTTAAATTTTGGCGGAGAAGGTCCAACCCTTTTGCGCTTCATGAATATTTTATAAAGTCGCTTTCCTGAAGATCCAACTTTCATGATTCCGCATGAATTCCTGCCTCCGGCCTGCCTCTGGCCAACCTCCGGCCCCATTACGACACGGCCTCTTTGGAAAGCGGAAAGGGTAAAGTGTCCAAATGTAAAAAGTCAATTGCTCTCCGTAATAACTTTATGACCCTCATTGATTAAAATTTTTAAAGTCTCTTGAAGCTGTTCCTCCCTGACCAAGAAATAATCTGTGACATAAGTAGATAGGGCCAAAATGCTTATGCCCTTCTTAGCCAGCGGTTGGGTTATGGAATTTAAAATGCCCACCGCGGAAAAATCTAACGGCCCTTCCACTTTTAAACATCGCCAGTTAATATTCTTTTCAATTTCTTCCGGAATATAGTTCTTTATACAGATGATAGACAGTTCCTCAGAGGTTCTGGTAACGGAAAAAAAAGGGCTGCTTAAAGCCCAGGCGGGTATTAATTGATCCTGATATAAACGACAGACTCCAAAAATTCCTGGTAAAAGCGTAATTTTCATAGTCTTAAATTATTTTTCACTTCCCTTGGATAAATCAACTAATAATAATAAACGAAGATCTTCTAAAAAATCTATAGATTTTTTTTGAAATAATGGCTCACAATTTCTTCCCCAAAAAATTGGTTCCTTTAAAGAGGATTATGATTCTAAAGCTCCCATTCATAAAATCAGGGGGAATTTGTCATTCCGATTAAAAGAGTCAAGAAAATGTCCTTGACAACTTGCTCAAAATATTTATTAATAGGGTTAACATGGAGTCCCGCCCTTAGTCTAAGCAGTTAACGCGTAAGAAAAGATGATGCATTTCCTCCGTACCTAAGAAGGGCATAAATAGGAAAGAAAGGAGGTGAAAGGAAAGTCCATCGCGGATTTACTGCCCAATTATTCATTAAATAAAAATCTTTTAATTCCCAGAAAGGAGGTCACGCTTATGAGTAAGGAGGGCATCACACGTCGGAAATTTATGGAGGATGTGGCTAAATACTGTGGGGCGGGAGTGGCCGCTCTAGGCCTTTTGGGGCCTCAATTGGCACGGGGTGTCGATGATCTGGATACTCCTGCCCATGAAGGTGTCTGGAGAATGCGCGATACCCAACTAAAACAATATGGCGAATTTATAAGAAATGCCCCTTTACCCAAAGATTACTTTGAAAAAAAACCAGAAAGCTTAATTGACGGAGGTCGCCCTGTAAATTGGTCTCATCTTCATCCCAATTGGTATGCCGAGGGAAAGAAATCTCTGGTGGGTATTATTATGGCTACTCCTTTGGACAAAGATTTAAAAGGGGATATTAAGAAAGTAATGAAACTCATCGGTGGATTTGAAAAATCCTTAAAAAAGACTGACAAAATTCTAATTAAGCCTAATATGAACACTGGCGACCCCTGGCCACAGGGGGGAACCGATCCTGAATTTTTAAGAGCTCTTATTATAGTCCTCAAGGACGAGGGTTATACCAATTTAACTGTGGCTGATACTTGCGGGCCCTGGGGACCAACTGAAAGAGTAATTAAAAAAGTTGGCTACGATGTAGTCTGTCGAGAAACCAACACCCCGCTCAAAACCTGGGAAAAGGAACAATGGATGAATATACGCAATGAAAAAGCCGAATTTTTGGGCAAGCTCGGGGGCGGTGATGGCACAGTGGCTTATCCAGCGGATCTCAGAAATTATGACAAAGTTATCTATACCCCCGTGATGAAAACTCACTTTTTGGGTGGAATTACCATGAGTTTAAAACTATCGGTGGGCATCCTTCACCGGGCCGACCGCGGTGCTTATTTGCATGGATTTAATCATATCTTCGTGGCCGAACAATCGGCCGAAATCAATCTTCCTTTTCGGCCGGATTTAATAATTATGGACGGCCGCAGGTCTTTGATCAGTGGTGGGCCTTCCCATGGAGAGCAAGTCAAACCCGGGATGATCCTGGCTTCTGGAGACCAAGTGGCTAATGACGTTACAGGGATCAGAATTCTTCAGGAGTGGTATCCCAACATGGCCCAAAACAAAATAGGCATGTATGCTTGGTATCAAAAACAGATTCTGCAGGCGGTCAAATTAGGTATTGGTTACGCCCGTAAAGAAGAAGATATAAAACTTGTGCTCGGGTAAGTCCTTCCACCAATAAATTTTTCCTTCCCCGCCGCTAAGGCGGGGAAGGCCCCTTATTGATCAATATGGGAATAGGACAGAGGAGGATTTGGCTTAATGAGAAAGTTTTTTATATATCTTTTCTGCTCCCTCTTCATCACCTTTCCAATGGTGCTCGCTGCATCATCAGCTACCACCATTGTCGACTTGCGCGTCCAAGCCTTATACCGGGCGGCTAAGATCAGCTGGAAGGTAAAAGGTGATTTTAAAAATCCTGTCTCCTTAATGATCATGCGGGCTGATACTTTTAGAGAAGGCCCATACAAAGAGGTGGAAATTATCACTTTAACACCTGGTAAAAAAAATTATGAATATATAGACAAGAGCATGGGGGCTGAAGCGAACTATTATTACAAATTAGTCCTTAAGGAAACCGGGGAATCTTTTGGCCCGCTACCCGTCAGACCCTATTTCTCCCCTCCGGCAACTTAATCTTATTTTCCTAATTAGCATACTTTCCAGAGGAAAGAATGAAAGGGCAGGAAAGAAAGGGTATTCCTTTTAAACATGGACAATCTGATCCTACCGATGGCGAACGCCGAACTGTTTTAAAAGCTCTTACTTTGGGAACTTTTGGTTTAGCCAGTATATTTTCTATGGGAAACCTCGTGGAAATTCTTACTTTCCCTAATGGGCAAAGGGTGGCTTTGGCCAAGGCGGTTATTGTAGCTGATAAATCCCTTTGTGCTGGATGTCGGATTTGTGAAATGGTTTGTGCTAATTTTAACACCCTTGGTCGCAATTCTGCAGCTTTAGCCCGCCTTATAATTAAGAAAGACTATTTAAAGGGCGATTATGAACCCAAAGTCTGCCACCAATGTGCTGATCCGCCCTGTCTTCAAGCTTGTCCGGTGACTGCTCTTCAGGTAGAAATGGGAAAAGGAACTTATGCCCGCATTATTAACGAAAGAGTGTGTATTGGCTGTCAAAGATGCGTGCAAGCCTGTGCCAACCATTTTCAACCCGCCCGGCTAAAATTCGATCCCTTTCGCCATCGAACTATTAAGTGCCATCTTTGCTGGGGAGATCCCCAATGTGTTAAGTTTTGCCCATTAGGAGTACTCCGCTTGGTTAAGTCTGACCAGGGCTTAATGATTGGTTACCCTGTAAGGGAAGATGATTAAGATGAAAAATCATGGTGGTTGGGTTGGAAAGATTTTAAGAGTTGATTTAACCTCGGGCAAAGTTACTACTCAATCAACGTTTGATTATGTTCCCAAATTTCTGGGGGGGCGGGGCTTGGGTGCCAAAATTTGCTGGGACGAAGTTCCACCCGAAGTGAAGGCTTTTGATCCCCAAAATAAAATCATTTTCGCTACTGGCCCCCTTCAAGGCACCTTGGCTCCTACCTCAGGTAGGTTTATGGTTTTAGGTAAAGCTCCCCAAACAGGCCCTATAGAATCATTTACCCGCTCCGGAATTGGAGGGCATTTTGCCCCCGAATTAAAATGGGCCGGATTCGATGCGCTAATCGTTGAAGGTCAAGCTCCACGCCCCGTATACATTTGGATCAATGATCAAAGAGTTGAAATTTTAGATGCTACCCGCCTGTGGGGATTGAACACTTACCAAACTCAAGAGATGCTTTGGAAGATCCATGGCTCCAAGACCAGAATCTTGGTCATAGGCCGAGCTGGAGAAAACAGAAGCCGGATTGCCTGTATTCTTACTGATACAGGCGATGCTTCGGGACAGGGCGGTTTTGGCGGAGTAATGGGGGCAAAAAATCTTAAGGCTATTGCCGTTCAAGGGAATGGATATGTACCTGTAGCTCGCCCTCCAGACCTAAGCAAAGTTACCCAACACATCTACCATTTATTTTGCCGACGCCCAGCATATGGCGATCCTTATCAACCAGAAGAAAAGGGGTTTAAATATAATATTTGGGGAGGAGGTTACGGACGGGGTAGTTTATCGCTCCTCCCTGGAGAATTACTCGATCTTTGTCGTGATCCTTCCTCTGGTTATTCCCAAACTCCGGACAGCTGCTTTGCCTGCCCAGTAGCGTGCCGCTCGCGCGTCAAGGGACCTGATATAATTCCTGGAGTTGCTTTTTGTGCGCAATCCTATATGTATTTAGAATCAATGGTTCACGAACCCGAGAAAGGTTATAGCAAAATAACTTGGCAGGCAGCCAAGCTGGCTGACCTTTTGGGTATAAATGCCTACGAAATTATGGCCATCATCCCGTGGCTTGCCGATTGCTTTCGTGAAAGACTAATTACTGAAGAAGAAACAGATTTACCTCTTAAAGAAATTGGCTCCTGGAAATTTATTTCAAAACTTTTATATATGATTGCTCATCGGGAGGGATTTGGCGACTTATTAGCTGAAGGTGGCCAGAGAGCAGCAGCTCAATTGGGCGGAAAAGCTGCAAGGCTGGCCCAGATGTATTATCCACGCTCAGGAAATTTTGGCGGATATAGAGAGCACTGGGTTTACCTAGGCGGCTTTCCTACTGGGTATGCTGTACCCGCTCTAGCCCTGATGTGGGCATTGGATAATCGTGATGCCCTCGTCTCCCATAGTTATATAGCCATGCTCTGGGGGGCAGCTTTTACTATTGGGCAAGATGCTCTTACTGCTGATCCAATAAAAATATTCCCTTTACTTAAAGCAACGATGAAGGAAGCGTACGGCTCAGCCGAAGCTGCTGAATTTCTTCGCCCAGATGGGAAAAGTCTGAATTGGGATTGGGCAGCACGAGTGGTAAAACGCTATCATGAACACTCCATGCTTAAGGACTGTTATATCCTTTGCGATATTCTTTTCCCTTATCTCTTCAATGCAAATACCCCTGACCATGTAGGGGATGTATCTCTGGAATCACGTCTTTATTCAGCAGTCACCGGTTTAGATTTAGAGGTGGCCGAGTCCTATAAAATAGGGAATATGCTTTGCACCTTGGAAAGAGCCTTGGCTGCCCGCGATGGCCGCACTCGCCAAGATGATTCCCTCCATGACTTATATTTTGAAAAAGAAGACGCCGGGGGGCGCCGATACCACCGGGAAGACTTAGAGAAGGCCAAGACCGAGTATTACCAGCTCATGGGCTGGGACCCTATTAAAGGGATCCCCACTAAGAGCACCCTCCAGAATTGGGGGTTGCCCGAAGTAGCGGCTGGATTAGAAAAATATGGCCGAATATAATTCTTACCGCCTTGATGAATCTTTTTTCTTTTTTTGGGCTTTGTTGGCCTTATTCTTTTGCGGACTTCATGCCGCTCGCCGAGCTTTCCGCCAGCCTCAACCCACCGAAACAATAAAAGAATTGATTGGAGGGGTAGAAGATTTCCTTCAGCGCCACAATCTCTGGCAGAGAATTTACCATTGGACTAATGCGGCCGCAATTTTTATTTTATTTGGCTCAGGCTGGATGATCTATCAGCCCAACAATTTATTTTCCTCCGCTCGCCCTCCGGCCTATTGGTTTCTATGGCACCAATGGGGAACAGCTATCTTATTAGTCAGCCTAATTGGCCACCTTATCTACGAGAGTTTTATCGCCCGAACCTCGAATCCCATGGCTATAACTAGAAAGGAATTCCGCCACTTGTTGGCAATGATAAAAAATTTTTTAGGGCTTTCTAAATATTATCCCCGCAGCGGCAAGTACCATCCAGCACAGATCTTTTTCCATTGGGCTGTTGCCGGTAATATCTTTCTTCTTATTTTAACGGGAATGGTTATCTGGAAACCGATGCGGGAACTTCTTCCTCTTTCTCTCTTTGGTTTGGGCTGGAATTTCATT
>FWPV01015186.1_pt1 | contig 11123 bp, 5 predicted proteins | sample 2228371 | NCBI WGS metagenome assembly FWPV01 (sample SAMEA103939776, study PRJEB20133) | metagenome | reverse complement strand
TACGCCTATTTGGCGAAAATATCGCAAAAAAAACAAATCGAATGTTGGCGCGTTATTCACAATGGTCGTGAAAGTGACATTTATGATAAAATTTTTATGACCGAGTTCAGCCCGGATTCCAAAAGATTTGCTTTTGTTGCCATAAAGGGAAAAAGAATGGCTATTGTTATTGATAACTCGGAAACCTTATTTGACAGGGCTGGTGCTGTGGTGTTTAGCCCGGATTCAATTCATTTTGCATATTCTTTTATGGAAGGCAAAAAATGGTATATTAATGTTGATGGAGAAAAAGGGCCAAAATTAGATAATATCACTTTATTTTATTTCAGTCCGGATTCAAACCAGTTCGCCTATATAGGCATAATTGATCAAAAGCAGTATTGCTATGTGAATCATAAGCCAGGTCCTGCATTTGATCTTATTTTAAACTTCAAGTTTAGTCCCGATTCAAAGCGCTATATTTATCAAGGGGCCAATAAAAAGGAAAATGGTGAACAAGAGGCAACCGTTATTGTTGACGGGAAATCAGACAAAATTTATAAAGCGGTTGGAGAATGTTATTTCACCCCCGATTCAAAAAAATTTTTTTATAAGGCTTTTTTGCCAACACCCTATACATGGTTCACCGTACTTAATGGCCAACAATTTGGCCCGAACTTTTTTTCAATTGATGATTATTTTATCAGCTCGGATTCAAGCCGTCTGGCGTTTAGGGGGCTAACAGATAAAGGTGCCGTGATGGTGGTTGACGGCAAAGCTCAAGGGGAATATCAAATCGTCGGGCTTGGTTTTTTCAGCCCCAACAGCAAGCACATTGCCTATCATGCCATGAAAAAAATCAATGACAAAGAAAAATGGTATCTGGTGGTGGACGGCCGTCAACTGCCCGAAGAATACGGCGGATTTATCAAAGGAACGCCGATTATATGGGATTCTGACAACCAGTTTCACACCATTGCCTTGCGTGAACCCGGCCCTGAATTTCTTCGCGTGGATGTGACCGTCCCCGAATCACCGGGCCTTTCATCCGGAATCGCCCCATGAAACCCAAAATCACGATTATTTTTTTCCTTACCCTGCTCATTTTAGGCGGTCCCGCCGTTTGGGCGGCCACGGCCAAAAAATCCGCCCAATTGGCGGGCAAATGGCCTGTGAATTATTGCGCCAAAGATATCGTGGCTGACGCTGAACGGAAATTGATTTTTTTAGGAGACGGCGAACGCCTCACGGTGCTCTCGTCTGATTTGGCGCTGATTTCCACCACGGCCGTCACCGCGTCCGGCCAAATCGAGGGCATGTATTATGATGCCGCCCGTCAATACCTGTATGCAGCCTGCCGAAACGGCGGATTGAAAATCATGGATATGACGGATGAACAATCCCCTGTGGAAGCCGGGGGCTATGCGCATCCCAATCCATCGGTGGGGTTCTTTGCGGTTTATGTGGACGGCAACAGGGCATACCTTGCCTGCGGCATTTCCGGGGTTCTGATTCTGGATGTGTCCGCCCCCCAATCCCCGGTTCTGCTCAAAGAAATCGAGCTGCCCGGCGCCTGGCTGGTGTATTCCTATGCAGTGGATGTCTATGCGATGGGCCATTATATGTGGGTGGCGGATCTTTTAAACGGCGTCCGGGGCATTGATATCGCGGATCTCAGCCATCCTGAATTAATCAATATCCTGCTTCCCAATGCCCGGGATCTGGAATTCTCCGGAACCACCCTGTATGTCTCGGTTGAATCCAGCGGATTTGAGCTTATTGATATTTCAGACCCCAAAAAACCCAAGGAACTCAGCAAATTTTTATCCAATGGTAATGCCGAAGCCTGCAAAGTGGACGGCGCGCTTGCCTATGTGGCCTATGCATTCGGCACCTGGGGGGTCCGCATTCTGGATGTCACAGATCCCACCAAGCCAGTGGCCCCTAAAACCTGGGGATATTCGGAATCGGACGCAAACAGCATCACGCTGTTTCCAGGCCGAACCGATCTGTATATTACCAGCGATTCAGCAGGCGTAAAAAAAATCAATGCGTCGAAAAAAACCGATATGCATACGGCGGCTTCCTTTGATACGCCCGCAGATGCCGTGGCCGTAGATATCAGCGGCAATTATGCCTATGTGGTGGATAACATCATGGGCGAGTCCCCTGAAAAAGAGGGATTGCGCATTTTGCAGATAACCATTCCCAATCCCGAAAGTATCCAATTTACGCTTTCCGGATATTGCGCCACGCCGGGCGAAGCCTTGGATGTGTATGTATACGGCGCGTGCGCCTATGTGGCTGACGGGCTTTGCGGACTTGCGATCATTGATATTGACAACAAAAAAGATCCCAAAATCATCAGCCAAATCGACACAGACGGGTTTGCCGGCGGGGTGTATGTGGTCTCCAATTACGCGTATGTGGCAGATCAGGATCAGGGAATTGCCGTCATAGATGTCAAAGATCCGGCACGGCCCCGGCTTGTATCTACGCTTCCGACGTCGGGAACCGCCCATGCGGTGTTTGTTTCAGGGGATTATGCCTATATTGCAAACGGGACTGCCGGCCTTGCCATTGCAGACGTCAAAGATAAAACACGGCCCAAAATCATGGGCGTATTGGACCTTATCGGCATTGCCTCCGGCGTCTATGCAGAAGGCAATTATGCCTATGTGGCGGCCGGCAGCCAGGGACTGGTCATTGTCAATACCGTGCAAAAAAACGCGCCGGCCCTGGTCTCTGCGGTCAATACACCCGGAACCGCCCATAAAGTCTCGGTCTCCGGCAATTATGCCTATGTGGCTGACGGCAAACAAGGCGTTGCGGTGATCAATATTTCAGACAAAACCCATCCGGTAAAAGAAACCGACTGGGAGTTCGGGGCCCAACAAGGCCATTCTGGAATCGCCCTGGATGTTTTCAGCGGGTATTCGGACGCCAATGAAAATCTTTATGCATTTGTGGCCGATGGGCCTGCGGGGCTGGTGGCCATCCACCTGAAGGTGTCAGAAGCGCCCCCCACCCCGGATAACGGCGGCGGCGGAGGCGGCGGGTGTTTTATCCGCACGCTGAATCAGTAGATGCTTACATGTTGATCGCGACACCAGTTTTACAAACCGCAGTTCATCGAACACCGCATACCGAAGCAGCCATTCCTTCTGCGAGTTGAAATGCCGGGCACGATATTTGAAATTTCAAATATTTTCAACTCGCTGTGACGCGGCCTTGATTTTCGGCTTTTGGGCGAGAATGGACCAATAACTGTTGATGCCGAATAATTTAAAATACTGAATAAAAACAATCTCCAGCCCGTTTTTTTTTAAGTATTCAGGATAATTATAAATATTATGAAAAGCATTGCCAGTGACGAGGAAAAACGGGGTCACACCGATATACCAATAGATGCGCTGAAAAACCCGTGCCCAAAAATTGCCGTTGGGATAGGCAAAATCCCCCACCACCATATAGCCGCCGGGTTTGGTCAAATCCGCCAGATGCTTGACCACCCGGTTCATGGGATCTCGTTTAAACACATTTAAGAAAAAATTCGCAAACACATAATCATATTTTTTGTCCCCAGACACATTAAAAATATTGTCATGAATCTGACGCACGGGATAGGCAATGCGATCTGGGCGTAATTTTTTGTTAAATTTTGACAGCATGGTTTCAGAAAGATCCACCACGGTCACCCGGGCTCCGTTTTCAGCGGCTTTGACGGCTTCTTTGCCATGTCCCACCCCGGCAAAAAGCACTTCTTCGCCGGGCTGGATGCGGCTGATCATGGCTTCTTTGCAATACGTGATCTGGCGGCCGCTGTAGAGGTCGCCCAGGATATCATAGATATGCCCCATCCATTTGTAATGATCTTTCATCGGTTCTCCTTGGAAATAAAGATTCTTGTCCGCCATGGGCTTCCCCCTTGATCAGCGGTTTTTTTTATATTACAATAAATCGTAAGTCAATAGTGATCCCCCCGGGTCCCGGGACCAAACCCAAACATCACATGGATATGACATTGTGTTCTGAAATAAAAGCAAATTTATTTTTTGTTGCCTAAAAAAAGAACCATCCTTTAAAAAAAGTATGTAAACCCTATGAACGCGCAAATCATCCCCAGAATCGCCCTGACGTTGGTGACCGCATTTTTTTTTCTTGCCTGCCAAACCGAACAAGACCCCGCAAAACGCTATTATCATCAAGCCAAAAGCTGCTATGCGCGGCAAAATTATATCTGCGCCAAAGAAGCCCTTGAAAAAGCCGTGCAGATGGACCCCCAATTTGTGGGGGCATATGCCAATCTGGGCGAAGTCTACTTGAAACTGGGCGAAATCCCCAATGCCTTTGACGCATATGCCAAAGCCGCGGCCATGGATCCCAAAGCCATTGAAGTCCAGCTCCGGCTGGCGAATCTTCACATGCTCAATAAAAATTTTCCGGCTGCCCACGGCATTTTGTCCGCAGCGCAACAATATGATGCAAATAATCCCCTGGTTCAATATTTAATGGCGGAACTCTACCAGCGGGAAGAAAAATGGGATTCGGCCGAGTTGATATATAAATCCATCATCAAACAGGATCCCACACAAATCCGCGCTTATCTGGGCCTGACAAATATTTTGATCAAACAAAAAAAATACCATGACGCCGAGCAATATCTGACGCAAGCCAATTCTGCAAACCCATCCTCCTTGGAGCCGGTGATGGCCCTCTTCGGGCTTTATTTGGCCACAAAACAAATAGACCGGGCCGAAACCCTCCTGATTCACACCATTCAACACACCCCGGACAATCCCAATCTCTATATTCTGCTGGGAAATCTTTATACGCAAACAAACACCCCCCAAAAAGCCGAAGCCGCCTATCTGCAATCGATCGCGGTTGATCCGAAAAACCCCAAATTATATTTGGCAGCCGCGGATTTTTATGAACGGCTCAAACAATCCGATCAGGCCCTGGCCATGTATCACAAATCCCTGGAACTATGGCCGGATCATCCGGATATTCTGATTCGCCTGGCCCGGTTTTATCTTGCCCTCAATGATGCGGCCAAAGCAAAAGACTATTGCGATCAAATCCTTAAAAAAGCGCCGGAGCATGTTCCTGCCCTGGCCCTGAAAGCCGACATATTGATCCGACAAAACAGCGCGGATGCGTCGTTGAACCTGCTTTCCGCGGTCATGGAAAAATACCCCAATATCCCGAAATTATATTATTTAAAAGCACTGGCGTTGCTTAAAAAAGAAGAAACCGCCCAGGCAAAAATCGAATTGGGCAAAATACCCAAACATGCCCCGGAATTTGCAGACGCAAAACTGGTGCTGGCCCAAATTTTTTTACGGGAAAATAAGTTGAATCAGGCCATGGAAACCCTCACCGATATTTTAAACACTCCCGGCGATCATTATCAGGCAAAAAAATTAATGGGAAATATTCTGGAACGGCAAGGCAAAGGGGATGAAGCCAAAACCTATTATCAAGCGCTCATGGATGCAGCACCCTTTAATCCCGAAGGATTCGTCCTCATGGGCATGCTTGTCCAACGCGAGCGCCGCTTTGAACTGGCGGCGGATTATTTTGAAAAAGCCTTTGCCATGGCGCCCCGGTTGGATATTTTCTCCCATTTGATATCCGCACTCATTGACAGCCGCCAAATCCATGCAGCCATTTCCAAATGCAACACCATGATCCAAAAACCCGGACATCCGCCCGCGGCCCTGTCCGTCCTGTTTTATCTCAAGGGCAAAGCCCATCTGGCGGCCAATGATATCCAGGAAGCGGAAAAATCATTTAAAACCGCCGTCAATCTCAACCCTGATTACCTGTCCCCCTATTATGGCCTGGCCGGCCTGTATCTTGCTTCTGGCAAGGAAAATACCGCCATTGCCCAGTATGAACACGCCATTGCCTTAGAAACGCCTCAAGAAATCCCCCACATGATGCTGGGCATTATTTTTTCATTCAAGCATCAATGGGACCTTGCGGAATTCCATTATCGAAAAGCCATAGACAAAAAGCCGGATTTTATTCCGGCCATCAACAATCTGGCATACCTGTTGGCGGAACAAAATAAAAATTTAGATGAAGCCCTTCGGCTGTCCCAAAAAGCCCATGAACAATCACCGGACGATCCCAGAATCAAAGACACCTTGGGATGGGTGTATGTGAAACTGGGATTTTATGATCAGGCCATCGGTGTTCTTTCTGAAAGTCTCCAGGACATTCCGGACAATCCCACGGTCCATTACCATTTGGGAATGGCCTACTACAAAAAAGGCGAGACCAAAGAAGCTGTCGCCGCCTTAAACCAAGCCATTCAATTGGATGCGAATTTCTCCGGCGCGGAACAGGCCAAGGAGATTTTATCCCGGATCAACACATGACAAAAACCCGCTGCGACACCTCCAGACGCCATGAAATTTTTACCTTTTAAAATATTGATCCTGTGCATCCTGCTGCCGCCCCTGTTATATGTGGCTTCTGTCAATATGATGGAGCGGCGCATCAATCATGTGTTTTACAAAGATCTCAAAAACACGTATCTTTCCGGTATCACCGATATATTAAACGGCCAGATCTCCTTAAAACAAAGCGTCAATAACGTCATCTCCGCATATTTGGACAAACAGGTGTTTCTGAAACTGGGCGGAAAAATCAACATTTCGGTGATGACAAAAAGCGGAACCCTCATCTACCCTGCCTATTCATTGGATGACGCCATGGAATCGCTTCCCATGGATCCGGTGAAACTGGCGGAAAACAATTTTGATCTCTTAAACGAAGGCATAGACATCCAGGTGGAGGCAAAAATACCGCCTTTTTCCGGATTGGCGATTTTGATTCTTCTATTTTACCTCGGCGCTTTTCTGACAGGGCTTTATATTTACTACCGACGGGCATTACAAAAGGCGGCAAATGAAGAAGAAACAAGAAAACAAGAACTCCAACGTCTGCGGATGCTTGAAAATGACCAATTGAAAAACATTGAATCCCTGGCGGATGAACGCAAAGCCCTGTTGTCGGATTATGAACGCTTAAAAAAACTTTTGGATGAAGAAAAACGTCACGCGGAAAAAACCGAAGAAGATTTATTTGATGAAATCGAATCGCTTGAAAAACGGCTGAGTGAAAATCTGGCATTGCAGGAACAGCAGCACCAGGAAATTGAAAATCTTAAAGAAAAGATTCAAGAACTTGAAAAAACAAAAGAAATAATTTCAAAACACAAACAAAAAGAAGCGGACAAACTCGAAAAGCGATTCAAAACATTGTATAAAAATATCCACATCACCCCCCGGGCCATTGAAAATTTAGCCGATATGACGGAAGAAATGGCCTTAAAAGCAGAAGAAGTCATCCATCAACTTAATGATGACGCCTCTGCCGTGGGGGTTAAACGAAAAGTTTTTACCAAAAAAGGAAATATCACCGCGTTTGAAGTGATTTTCGCCTACAGCGGCCGGCTCTATTTTAGAAAAACCAAGGAAAACAAAGTCGAAATTTTAACCATCGGCACCAAAAACACCCAGGCAAAGGATCTGGCGTATCTGGACAACATCTGATAAAAAATTCGGTTCGATCCATTTGCTAAGTTAATTACCTTGCTATATAATTTCAGAAACAATGATATTTTTGAAATTACTTGACTATTTTTTGGGCAGATCTTTTATAATCACGAATAATTATTGTTTATTTAAAATTAAGCGAAATTGTTCGGAATCGCGGATATATTGCAAATCAGAGTCAGTATTTATATGTTCCCAGTCTCGGTATCCCTTGTCAATCGCTTGTTTCAGCCATGCTAAAGATTCTTGTGTTTTATTTTGGCGTGCATACAAGCAAGCGATATTATAATATAATTTCGGATTATCAGGTGTTATTGTGATTGATTTTTGCAATAATGCGATGGCCTTGGAAATATCCCCTTGTTCAATATAGGCAAAAGCAAGGGCGTTGATCGCATCTAAATAATGTGGACGTAAAGATAATGCCATCTGATAATATGCGATGGCAGTCTGAATTTGGTGTCGCTTCATTGAGATCCGCCCCAAATGATATTGAAAAACCGCAATCTTCGGATATTGGCAGGAGATTTTTTTTAACCATTCAAAACCTTCATTATCAGGCAATTTACCAAGTTTTAATGAGATAATTTTATTTAATGCATCATGGGCACTGCCAAACTCAGTATTAATTTCTAATGCTCTGGCATAATCTTGAATACCCTTATTAATTTCTCCTTCTTTGATAAAGGTATCCCCTATATTAATATACGCCAGCACATTGTCTGGGTCGATTTCCAATACAGTTTGAAAATGTTGTCTTGCTTTTTCATAATGCCCCATTTCAGCAAAAACATAACCCAGATTGATATGTGCATCTAAATTTCTTGGATCCAAATAAACAGTTTTCGCAAAATAATCGCCTGCCTTTTCCAGATCGCCTATTTTGAGCCATGCCATACCCATAAAATAATAGGCATATTTATTTCGTGGAGATGTTTTAATTACCTTGTAAAAATAATCAGTTGCTTCCTGATATTGCTTCCGTTTCAAACAAATCATTCCCATATTATAAAGTGCGGTATCATAATTGGGATCTATTTCCAGCGACTTTTGAAGATATGGTATTGCCTTATCGATATTATCCGCAAGGAAAAAAGCTTTGCCAAGATTGTTTAGAGGTCTTGCTTTATGCGGTGTTTTGATCACAGAATCTTGATAAAAGATGATTGCATCCTTCCAATCCATATTTCTCTGAAATGTCCAGATGGAAAACACAATGACAATGCCGGAAATAATCCCCGCAGCTAATTTGATATTTGGAACCATCCGAAATATCAGGACAACAAATAACAAGTAAATCATCATAAAGGGGAGGTAACTACGGTGCTCATAAATAATCTCAATCCCGATAATAGACGATTCGATAATAAGATTTCCCAAAAACCATAAGATGCAAAAAGAAGCCAGCCGATCTTTGCGACCCAGTTTCAACACAAGCGCGGCCAGACCCGCCAAAGCCATCACTGAAAAAAGGGTGGTCATGGGAGCCATGAGAAAATAGGAAAGCGGATAATCATGATCCAGATTCAAACGGCCAGGCATGGCAAACAACAATAAACTGAGATAATACACAACAACCCGCCACTCGGTCATCACCCGCTGGCCTAAAGTAAAATCACGCCGCGCATAACCTTGTAGTATCTGGTTCACGGGACTGTTTCCAAGATACGTCAAGACGATCATGAAAAACAAAAGAAGCGAAATGCTCATTACTATAATTTTCTTGGAACGCCAGTTAACTCTTACTTCCTGTAAAAAATACAACTCATACAAAAGAATAAAAATTGGCAAGATACCAGCGTTCTCCTTGCTAGCCACTGCTGCCAGACCAGATAAAATGCTCCCTGCAAAGAAAAAGGCGGCCATCCTTTTATTCTTCATCTCACAGTCGTAGGGCTTGTGTTCGCATGGAAAAGTCTCGGTCTGGATGTACGGCAAGGCCCCCAAATGTCGCTCGGGGCATTGAAACATCCTTGCTTTTACATAGAGCAACATGGAAAGCATATAAAACAACGCAGCCATGCTGCACATGCGCTGACAGATATAAGTCACGGACTGGGTTGCCACAGGATGAACCAGAAAAAGAAGCGTGGCAAAAAAAGAGATAAAAAGATTTAACGGGAACCTATAGGTTTGAGAATCTGCAAGCCTAAGCGTGTTCTGAAAAAACGAAAATAGAATAATGCCAATCAAGAAATGAATAAATATATTTACGAGATGATATCCGAACACATTATCTTGACTGAAAAAATAATTCAGGGCAAAAGTTAGTTTGGGCAAATTGCGATGTGGCGGGAATGCATGAATGGTTGCTTCGATAAATTTTTCGATGGTCATTTCGCTTAATTGAATCTTATCATTTTGCAATATGAACGGATAATCATCAAAAACAAATGGTGAATTTAATGTGTTTGAATAAATAAGGGAAACAACAATTCCAAAAAATAATAGTAGTGAGACATGAACAATCTTTACGAAATATTGATTCATTTGTAGTTCATTCAATAGGTTATATATAATTTGACCTTACTATTAACTTAATTCTTCCAATCAATTTTGGGCGATGTTTTCTCTAAGTATTGCTCAAAAATTGCAATACGGGGATATTGATGAATCAGTTTATTGAGTACCATAGCGGTTTCTGCAGGATTTGATCTGTCTGTCCACAAATCTAACACATTATTTAAATTTGTCTTTGCATTGCTACAATCAGCGTCTATTTCCAATGTGATGGCATACTGTTCAATGGCCTTGATGAAATCTCCCATCATGGCATAGGCGTTCCCCAAATTATTATGGGCCGAAGCATTTTTCGGATCAATTGTTAATGCCATGAGATAGGAATCGATTGCTTTTGAATAAAAACCTGTTTGGGAAAAGATATTGCCAAGGTTGATATGGGCTTCCACATTTTTGGGCGAAAGAAATATTGTTTTTGCAAAATGCTCTTGAGCTTCAAGTATTCTTCCAATCTTCAGGTAAGCAAGGCCTATATTATAGTGAGCGTCTGAATCGTTGGGATCTGTTTCCAACGCTTTTTTAAAAAAATCAATGGCTTCCGCAAAACGATGCTGGGCAGCCATAGATATGCCCATATTCAACAATACCTTAACATATTTTGGATTGATTTCTAATGCTCTTAAATAATGGCTTATTGCTTCATCCATGTAACCTTGCCTGATCAAAGCATTACCCAAATTAACATGGGCTTCTATATAATTCGGATCAATTCGCAATGCTTCTAAATAATGGGTTATTGCTTCATTTGTAAGCCCCTGCTTCTCCAATGTATTACCCAAATAAAAATGGGCTTCCTCAGAATCCGGATTGATCGACAATGCCTGTGAATAATGGGCTATTGCTTCATTTGGACGATTTTCCATATCATATGCATAACCCAGATTAAGGTGCAATATATAATTGTTGGGAGTTACTTTCAGAGCATGTTCAAAAAGTATAATGTCGTTTTTCCAATATTCAATCTGATTATAACTTATTGTCATTAAAATAGAAATAACAATAACAACCAATGCAACAAGACCTATTTTTTGGTATTGCCATTTTGCCGCGATC
>FWPV01015184.1_pt1 | contig 11124 bp, 4 predicted proteins | sample 2228371 | NCBI WGS metagenome assembly FWPV01 (sample SAMEA103939776, study PRJEB20133) | metagenome | reverse complement strand
AAGGATATTATTTAGCGGTGTAGAAAATAGAATTATTATTTTATCTTTGGTAATTGCTTGCATTTTGTTTTTAATATCATTTATTTTAATTTATTTTAACTTTTCTTGGCGAAATCAAATTTTTTTAAAGAAGTTGATTATTTTAAAGCAATTTAAAATTTCAAGCAGAAGGTTTTTATCTAATTCTATGTTGAGATTTGCTCCTTTTACTGTTGGTTCATCGCTTTTAGGTTCTATATTTAGCCTTCCTATTTCAAAAGGATTTGTCTATGTCCACACAAGTAATTTACAATTAGGCAGGGGAAATCAAATACCTGTGATATTAAACTTTAAAATCCCTCTAATTTTTATTTTGGCAACTATGCTTGGATTTATCGTTCTTTGTCTCCCCTTGGTTATAACCTACAGAATTCCCCTTGAAAAACTTTTGCTTCTTTCTGATGAAGATTATTTAAGAGGGAAAAAATGGCGTATAAAAAAATTAATTTATCTCCCTTTTAGGTATATGCAATATAAACTAATAACTTCAGTGGTTATAATTATCACAATTGCACTTGGAGTGGGAATGGTATTTGCAGTAAGTATAGCCAACAAAGGAATAAGCAGTGAAATGGCTCGCTCATTAGAAAGACACATTGGGAAAACTCATCTCGTAATCCAACCTGCAAATAATAATACATCGTTTAATAAAATAGTTCTAAATAAGATAAAAAATACACCTGGTGTTGAAGTAGCATCTTATAGAGCAAAAATGCATTTTGTTGCAGAGAAAAATGAACAATTATTTCCAATTGAGATTTGGGCCTTTAATCCCAATGATGAAAAGAAAATAAAAGAATTTGATATACGAAAAGGTAGATATTTAAAACAAAACTCTCATGCTAAAGAACTTGTATTATCGAAACTTTTGGTGGATAGATATGAATATCTAATTGGAGAAAGGCTAAATATAAAAGGTAAAGTAAAAAGGAGCAAAGGTGAGGGAAAAGTTAAAATAGAAGGCAAACCCTTTTATTTTAGAGTTGTAGGTGAAGTAGTAAATCTCAAAAGTGACATATTAAACATAGGTGTCGGATTGATTGACATTAACCACTTAGAATCACCCGACAAGTTCCCAAAGGGGAAAGAAAATAGCGAAGTTGCTATAAAGATAAAGTCAACATCTGATATTTTTAAAGTGCAAAATTCACTTGAAAAAATGTTGGGAAACAACTATACAGTTTTAGATGCTGAAGACTATGTAAAGGCGGCAACTTTTGAGCCACTTGTTCTTGTATTTCAATTGTGTTTGATGGCAATATCATTCGTTTCAATTTTTATTGGAGCCAACCTAATAAGTAACATCTTCTTAATGAACATCAAGGACAGAATAAGGGAAGTGGGAATTTTAAGGGCTATTGGAGCAAGAAAAAAACAAGTTTTTTATTTATTTTGTAAGGAGGCATTTTTTTATGCTTTTTTTGGTGCAATGGCAGGAATTGCAATTGGTTTAATGCTTGCACTTATCATTATCAAAATCACTGAAAAAGTTTTCTGGTCGGCTAACATTCCATTCATTATTTCCGTTAATTGGCTTTTAGTTAGTGCTGGGATTGGAATATTAGTTACAATGCTTTCTGCTCTAATTCCGGCACATCGTGCTGCCAACCAACCACCTGCAAATGCGTTGAGGGCAGAAATAAAATCAATAGCCCCAAAACAAAATAAATTCTTTTTATATCTTGGCTTTTTTTCCCTGTTCGTATCCTTCCCTCTTTTGTATTTTAATTTATTTTCAAAGTCTTCAACATATTTCCCTCTCTTAGGGGAAGGTTTGAGAGAAGGCAATTTATATTCCATTGTTGCTGGTATTATTTTGGGAACAAATGCTTTTTTGTGTCTAATCCCTTTTTTATTTCCCTTGTTGTTGCCTCTTATAAGTTCTTTTACAAGATTATTATTTAAAGGAGAGAGTTTTCTGGCACAAAATTATTTAGATTGGAACAAAACAAGGAGTATTGTTTCAATCATAGCGGTAACTGCTTCAACTACAATAATTATCATAGTTGGTGGTATGGAAGCTTTCCACGAAAAAGTTGTAGATAGTTTTATTGAAAAAAGATTTGGTTCTGATTTATTAGTGTTTTCAAAAGACCTTCCAAAGGATATTGTCAGCAATGTGTCAAAAATAGAAAATATTGAAAAAATAACTTACATAAAAGATGACCGAATGAAAATTCAGCATCGTGACTTTTATGTGTTTTTTATAGAGCCTACGACTTTTTTTGAGTTAAGTTCACTGCCCTTCTATAAAGGGAATGAAAGCGAAGCGAAGAAACACTTGATAGCAGGGAATAGTGTTCTCATTTCGCGCCGAACAGCCATAATGCTGAAAAAAAATTGTGGTGATGATTTAATTATAGATATTCCTGGTGGGAAAAAGAAATTTAAAATCGTAGGCTTATTCTTGGGTTTCTATGATTTTAGTGGAGAAGTGGTATTTTCGTATTCAGATTACATGAAGTATTTTCATGGAAATGAAGTTAATGGTTTTTTAATAAAAGTTAATGACAAGAAAAAAATCGAGGCGGTTAAGAGAAAACTCGAATACTTGTTTGATTTACAAAAGGGTTGGCATGTAGTTGAAACACCGAACGAGATGAAGGATTGGTTGAAAAAACAAATTAACCGCACCGCAGATTTATTTAAGGCTTCTTACTATATTGTGCTTATTATTGTAGCAATTACCATTTTTAATACATTATTTTTAAATGTTCATGAAAGGACGAAAGAACTTGGAATTTTGAGGGCGGTTGGAGCAAACAAAAGTAAAATAAGGAAGTTGATAATTGCAGAAAGCTTCATTATTTGTCAAATTGGTGTAATTGTTGGGGTGGCATGTGGTCTTTACAACATGCAAGGTTTTATTAAAGCCACTAAATACATATTAGGCACGCCTTCGACTTTTGTATTTCCTGGCAAAACAATAATAGTTGCATTTGTTATTACGGTAATTCTTTCGATAGTAGGGGGCTTAATTCCTGCAATAAAAGCATCCGAAATAAATGTTGCTGAGGCACTGAGATATGAGTAAATATAAAGTTCCTAAATAAGGTGCAAGACCTTTTGTTCAGAAAATTGTAGGAATCAGTCATTGTGGGAATCAAATCAATTATTGGTGGGCATAGGTTGGTTTCCTTTTTAAAATAAAATGGGTGTGACTTGAGTTTTTGACAAATCAGAGTCTGACTCTGGTTTGTCAAAAACTTGATGATTTTTCTGAATGTAAGGGGGATTAATGTAATTCCGAGCCAAGGAGAGCTAAGCCAAGGAGAGCTAAGCCGAGCCGAGCCGAGCTGAGGCAAAGCAAGTCATTCCGAGCGGAACCATTCCTTACATTCCGACCCGAGATGAATAAAAGCAGGTTTTAACTTTAAAGGGGCTTTCATACATCGACATCATTGTGACAAATTTCATAAAGAAGACACTGAAGAAAATGGTGCCAATATAATTTTAAGGAGTTAAATTGAGGCTGTCAAGCCATTGTAAAGTATTCCGCATTGCTTCTTCAAATTGAATTTTCGTTTTGTACCCTAACTCCTTCCTTGCTCTTTCTACACTGCATTTGATTTCCTTCCCCAGTAGTTTTACAACAAATTTAGTAAGTAGGGGTCTATTCTTAATCCTAAAAATTCTATAACTTGTTTCAAATATGTAGGTTAATAGAAGGGCAATATTATATGGCAATGTTATAGTAGGTTCTTTCTTTTTATAATGAATACATAAAATATTTATAATTTTTTCCCATGTTACTCTAAAATCCGAAATAATAAAGCCTTTTCCAATTGATGAGGAGTTTTCCATGGCTAACAGAATAGCATCTACTAAATTTTCAATATACACAAGATTTATTGGAATATTCTTATTTCCGATATAAACTAACCTTCCACGAAGCAAATTTTTAACAATTTCTGGGAAAAATTGAAAATCACCAGGTCCAAATACCCATGTAGGTCTTATGATTGTTATAGGAACTTTATAATTTTCATAATATTCTAAGGCAATTCTTTCGGCATCTATTTTAGTATCCACATACGGTATGCCTGTCTTTCTATAAGGGGCGAAATCTGTAATAATGCCCATGTTATAATCTCCAAAAACATCTACCGTGCTTAAGTGAATGAATGACTTAATTTCTAATTCTTTTGCTAAAATTAAAATATTTTCAGTGCCAACAATATTTGTATTTACATAATCTTCATAGGGATTCCAGTCAGTTACTAACGCAGCACAATGAATTATAGCATCAATATTTTTTAATTCATCTTTTAACGAATTTAATTTAAATAGGTCTCCCATTATGCAATTAACACCAAATCCTTCAAGTCTTTTTGTTTTTTCTTCACTTCTAACTAAGGCTATAACATTATGTTTACATTTTCTTAATCGGCTTATTAATGCACCGCCTATAAACCCAGTTCCACCTGTTATAAAAATGTTCATGGTATTATGATAGCACAATGTTTTTAAAATTCAACACCTAATAAAATGTTTTAATTTTATTGCAATGAGAGTGTATATCAGAAAATTAAAGAAGAGATTTCTCGGTCAGATTAAATTTGAAGCTTTATTGTTTTAATTTCGTGTTTTTTAACAGAAATTTTTAATTTTTCATATTTCATTTCACCAGAAGATGTTTTGGAATTTTTCTTTAACAATTTTGTGGAGACATTTTTGCTCTTCATTGGATTTAACAAAGGATGTTCGAGTAAATCTGTTTCTACTACACTTTTAGATGGAATCCTGAAAGAAATTACCCCATTTGCATTTTTCCCATACGCTTCATAAAGCCTCAAGATAATCCCCTGTCCATCTTCCGCCATTTTCAAGGCTGACATAATAATGTTTTTTGGTTTTATTGTAAAAAACGAATATTTTTCAGGCAATTTGCTTTTTGACGAAATTTTAACAGAATCCGAGACAACAAATGCCATTAGGGGCTGATTAAACTCATAGCCTTTCTGAACAGTTTGTGCTTTTTTCCAATCTTGTTTGTGAGGGTAAATAGAATAAGAAAAAGTGTGTTGACCGACATCAGCAATTGGATCTGGGTCGTATGCACTACTAATCTAAGTAAGATTCATTGTATTACCTTTAATACTACAGCCATACTTTGCGTTATTTAAAATGCTTACACCGTAATCATCTCCACTTAAATCCATCCATTTAAGGTGAGGATATTCTTGCCCATTTGCTGGGCGATAAATGTATCCAAAAGGTATTTCAAAGCATCCTTTATCAGCAGTTATGCTCGTGGGAAAAGAGACCTTAAGCATGGGTGCATCAACCTCAGAAGAACCTTTTTCTTGCCAATCAACCGTTGTCTGAAAGTCAATTCGTGGTATATCGTTATAAACTATAATGTTTTGTTTTATAGTGGAATTTAATATTTTGTGTTCCACACTTACAATAACACAAACAGGTCCTTTTTCAGTAATTTCCACCTTTGCGCCTGTTAAAACAATATCAATTCTTGAGATTGGTCCTATTGTCCAAGCACTCATTCCGTGAGGTTTTTCATGGTAAATTTGAAATTGATTTAGTAATTCTGGATAAGGCTTTGCATAGTTGATTACATCCCCAAATGAAAAAGAAATCTCGTTGTTTGAAATCTTATGAAATAATTTGCTTAAACACCCTGAATTTCTGTCAATAGAAATTGAAAAAAAAGTGTTTTCAATGTGAATTGAGTTTTTGTCTTCAACAATTGGAATTGATTGTGTATCCTTTTGAAATGCATTTTTTCGTAAGTAATAAACTCTATATCCAATTGAAGGTACTTCTGCAACAAATTTAAGACTAAAATCTATTGTTTGTGATGGAATATTTTCTCCTTTTTCATTGAAAACCGCTAAATGTTGGAAATCACTAAAAGTAATTGAAGATTTTTCAAAAATCTCATTCAAATCTACGGAAACTATGTCTTTTCTTTGCCATGAAAGCGGGTTATAAACAATAATTGGAATTCCCTTTCTTTTATAAAAAATTTTCTCTGCCAGTTCATTAAAAGCACTTTCTGTAATTTTTTTGAGAATTTGCATTGTTTCCTTAAATATAGTAGGTGCGTGCTGTTCACCTTCACAATAAGGTTCATGGGTTCCAGAACCATCTAAAATGTCATGAAATTGATTAAAACAAGTATTTTGCCATGCTTTTTCAAGTTCAACATCAGGATAGTTGCCACCATTGAGATTGTTTATAACACACAATGTTTCTACAGATGTTAAAACATTTTCAGCTGTTCGGTTCATCATTTTTACATCCCCATGGGTTGTATAACAGCCTTCAAAAGTAGAATTTAGCTCATCTTTAACTACAGGAAGTTTTATTTTTTCTTTTAAAACTGCTTTGTAGTAATTTTCTGAAAAGTCACACTTTATATTCGGAAATTCCTTAATTTTTTGCAACTGTTTTACTCTTTGGAGGTCTCGCAAAGTAGGACCCCCGCCATGGTCTCCAATGCCATGAGTGACAAAATAGTGATTTGAACCTGTTCTGTTTTTTGTGTGAATAAAACCTTGACACAAATTAGGAGTTATTGAATAGTTGTATGTTTCGCCATGAACTAATGCAAGAACTCTTGAAGCGTCTGGAGCTTCCCACCAAAAAAGTGGATATTCCTTTTTAGGACGGCATCTATGTGCAAAATAAAAGTCAATTCCACATTTTTTTAGAATCTGGGGATATGTCCAGCAGTGACCAAATGAATCGGGGCTCCAAGCTATTCGTGGCTCAACTCCAAATTTCTCTTTGATGTATTTTTTTGCGTATAGTATCTGACGAATAAGAGACTCTCCCGAAACCATATTTAAATCACCTTCTACCCAGGTTGTGGCTGTGACTTCCCATTTTTTCTCACTGACTCTTTTTTTTATTAATTCAAATACATTAGGGAAATTTTTTTCTACCGCTTGATAAAGCCCCGCTTGACTTTGCGAAAATCGAAAATCAGGAAATTTATTCATTAGTTTGTTGACTGTTTTAAAAGTTTCTTTTGCAGTGTTTAATGTGGCTGGCCAGGACCATAGCCAGTTCATATCTATGTGGGCATGCCCTATAAGATGAATTGTGTACTTTCTTGACTCTTTTGAGATTGGGAAAAAAGTTTTTTGGGCTTTTTTGATTGAAATAATTGCTTTTTCAACTTGCTTGTTTTGTAGCGCTGAAAAATCTACCTTACTTATAATTTCATTGAGTATTTCCGTGTATTGCTTTGTTAGGCTTGGCTTCCACCTGGGTATTGCCTGGGTTAAATGGAGCAAATTTAGAAAAACTTCTAATTGGAATATATAATCGTCAATTTTATCAATGTAAATTCTTGAAAAAAATGTAGTTCCCCAACCTCTACTCTTTTTAGTTTTTACAGCAAGTTGAAATTTTTCAGCTTCCTCAATTTTTTCTTTAATCAGAAAGATAATGTCTGGGAGCCAGTTTTCACTTTCTGCAATTTTTTCTCCATTAACGAATATTTCACCTCCAAGGGGTGCATAAAACATTCCTTCAAGGCGTGCACCATTTAGGTTTATTCCACAGATTTCAGATGGGATTTCAACCTTTCTTCGAAACCAAGCAACAGTGTCTTTTGCTTGCCATTGCACCCCCCAGCCCAAAGAGACTTTTTTCCAGCCAGTGTCGTTAAATTCAACTTTTTCAGCCCCTTCAATTTCGCCTGTTGCATACATCCATTCACTCAGCCGCAGGGCATTTCTTAGTTCTTTAATTAAATTCAAAATCATTCCTTCTAATTCCTGTAATTGCTTCATAACCCGTTAATGAATTAATTACAAGTTCGAGTGTAAAATAAAATTTTTCTTATTCAAAAAGATAATATGTTTTCAAAAGTAAAAGCCTAATTTTTAAAAGTGTAGAAAAAAGGTCCAGTTCAATAAAAACTATTTAATTTAAATACAAATGGTTCACAAAATTAAGTCTGAATTAAAAATGTGAACAAGTTAGGGAGGACTCTTTTAAAATCCACCACCCCTCTACCACACCCATTCCTCCTGCCTGCGGAACACCCCTCGCCGGAGTGCCCGCACTTGTGCGGTTATAATAGCCCTCATTCCTCACTTTTTGACAAATCAGTGTCAGACTCTGTTTTGTCAAAAACTCAGTTATCAATACCACAAGTGATGTCACACCTAACCATGTGCCGACCATTCGGATGCCCCTCTCGGGTGGGGAAAACACCCCTACTTCTCTCTTCTACAATTCTCTGAAAAGATTAACCGTTCGTAAAGAGAATCGAGAAGTAATCAAAAAGGCAAGACATAAGTGTAGATTCTTCACTTTTATAGGGTGAAAGTTCTGTTATTTTGCCCAGCCTTTTACACGCTCTACTGCCCTTTTCCACCCTAAAAGAAGCTCAGCTCGTTTTTTGTCATTAATTTTTGGACTATATACATTTGATATTTCAGGTAATTTTTCGATTTCTTTTTTTGATGAAAAAAATCCAACTGCAAGTCCTGCTGAAAATCCAGCGCCTATAACAGTTGTTTCAGTTTGTGAGGGTCTTGTAACTTTTAATTTACTTAAATCCGCTTGAAACTGCATTAAAAAATTATTTTGAGAAGCCCCACCATCAACTTTTAAAACCTTTATTTTACTTCCCATTTCCTTTTCCATAACTAAAATCAGGTCATTAACCTGGTAGGCGATTGATTCAAGCGTTGCCCTAATAATATGATTCCTGTTTGTGCCTCTTGTAATTCCAAAAATTCCACCTCGTGCATACATATCCCAGTGAGGTGCACCCAACCCCACAAATGCTGGAACAACATAGACACCACCACTATCCTTAACTGAGAGAGCAAATTTTTCCGATTGAGATGAAGCTGTAATAAGTTTTAGTTCATCTCTCAACCACTGGATTGCTGCCCCTGCAATGAAACAACTTCCTTCAAGTGCATAAGATACTTCATTACCTATCTTCCAAGCGATTGTTGTTAATAAGCCAGATTTACTCTTTACAAGTTTGTCTGTATTAACTAATAAGAAAGCGCCGGTCCCGTAAGTGCATTTTGCCATCCCTTTGTTAAAGCAAACTTGCCCAAATAGCGCTGCCTGTTGGTCGCCAAGGATGCCTGCAATTGGAATTCCATCTGGCAAATTGGGAACGCCTTTTGTATGCCCTAAGATGCCTGATGAATTAGATAGTTCGGGCAGTATTTCTTTCGGGATGCCGAGTATGTCGAGTATTTCATCGTCCCATTGAAGCTTTTTTATATTGCATATTAGTGTCCTTGAAGCATTTGATAAATCTGTTTTATGAGATTTCCCAGAGGTTAATTTATAAAGCAAAAAACAATCAACTGTTCCAAAAAATACTTCCTTCCTTTTTGCCTTTTCTCTCAAGCCCTTCACATTATCAAGCAACCATTTTATCTTCGTCCCAGAAAAATAGGCATCTATCACAAGGCCAGTTTTATCACGAATTTTTTCTTCAAATCCTTGTTTTTTTAATTTTTCACAAATTGGGGCTGTCCTCCTACATTGCCATACAATTGCATTATAATAAGGTTTTCCTTCTTTATTCCAAAGAATAGTTGTTTCTCTTTGATTTGTTATACCAATTGCTGCGATGTTATTACCTTTGATATTTGCCTTTTTTAAAACCCTTTCAATTGCTTTTAACATTGATTCCCAAATTTCATCAGGATTATGCTCCACCCAACCTGCGGCAGGATAATATTGCTTAAACTCAACATTTACTTGGGATATAATCTTGCCTGTTTTATCCATAATCGCAGCCCTTGAGGATGTTGTCCCTTGGTCTAACGATAGTATATATTCCATCTCTTCCTCCGTTATATCAAATATTTCTTCTTGTTGATACAGTGGTTTTCATTTTAAATTATAACCAATTTTTTGTCAAAATTTTAATCCTTTTACTTGATAAAGCTGAATTTAAAAGTTCCAAGACTTTTTAAGAATTTGTTGCATAACACCATTTTTGTTTGTTTACAAGAGTAACCGACTTTATTCTGTGTAAATTTCATTTATGCAATTTTCTAAATTAGGTGAAAACTTCCAACTTCGTTTTTTGACTTATGTAACAGGCTCTTTAATGCTCTTTTAAGGCTTTTTAATGCTTTAAAGCGATAAATTGTCAAATCTACAGCGGCTTATGTTCATTTGCTGGAGGGTTCATAAGTTTAACCAACTTTCCTGATGAAAACTGTCAATTTCTGGATATTCTATAACTCTTTGTCTTTTGAAATGATGAACTCGCTTGCTATTTTCAAACATGCTGTTATGGCTTCAGGTTTGATTTTATCTACAGTATCACGCAGTGTGTGGTAAACGAGATTCCCTCTAATGAATTTGTTTTCCATTCCAATTAATGTTATAGCCTCAATGCCAATTTTTCCAAATTCTCCTGCATCCGTGCCTCCTCCCCCGAAAGTAATAGGGGCAGAAGAAACTTTATATCCAAGTCGATTGGCTATTGATATACATTGCTCCGCCATCTTCGTTGATAGTTTAACTGTTCCATTAATATCAGCAGTTAGAAAAGATAAGTTGTTAATATCATAAATGTTATCGATATTAAAGACATATGTTGGCAGTGAAATTAATTCTTCTTTGTGCTTTTTTACAAATGCTCTTGCACCTCGCAAACCTGATTCTTCAGCATCAAAACTTATTATAGTTAACCTCGTATGTTTAAGCAGTGGATTGTCAATGTTTTTTGCTTTCCCAAACACTTCTGCTAATTTAATTCCCATAACACTTGCAACTAAATTGTCTCCCGCTCCAGGATTTACCTTTTTTCCAATGAAAAAGTAAAACTGAAATACAAAAATATAAGAACCTAAAAAAATGTAAATTGCTGGGAAAATAAACTGAGGAAATAAACCTGTAAAAATTTTATATAACACGCAGATAATAGAAAAAAAGGTTGCAGAAAAGTATGTAAGTATGCCAATTCCAATTCTTGGAGCATACGCTTTTTGCCATCTTGAAAGAAAATTAAATACATAAGCACTATCATGATGAGCACTAATTATTATATTCTGCTTTACTTCTTTTTTAGGATTTATAATTCCAATTATATTATACACTTTATACTTTTTTAAAAAAATA